>Ga0315294_10008134_pt1 | contig 11524 bp, 8 predicted proteins | sample YL17G13_40_MG_FD_203626 | JGI IMG/M metagenome (GOLD analysis project Ga0315294, IMG submission 203626) | Sediment microbial communities from Yellowstone Lake, YNP, Wyoming, USA - YL17G13_40 | ecosystem: Environmental > Aquatic > Freshwater > Lake > Sediment | place: USA: Wyoming | collected... | reverse complement strand
TCTTGTTGGTTCTGTTCTGGTGACCTCCGGGGGCGACCAACGGGAGCCCAACGGTCGCCCGTTGGTCGCCCGTTTGCGGGATTGAATTGTGTCGTAAGTCGTTGCGCAGCCAGCGTTTGCGCACGTACAGCGGGGCGTCTTGCCAAAACTTTGCGAAATAGTGCCCCTTTTTTGTTTTGACAATCAGTCTTGACGTCAGAAGTTGCGCCAAAAAAGCACCGTGCTTGCCGTCCCACATTGCCCAGAATTCGATGCTGCGAAGGTCATTGGGGGAGAGCCTGCCCGACTTGGGTATATGCTCGTACGCATCCTTCACGCGGCTCCGGGGACACACGCGCGGCGGGTCAGGAGACCCGCGGCGCACGTTGATTGTGTTTGGCGTGCGAACTACGTATCGAGGTTGGCCTCGTCGACGGTCAGGTCTTTGTCCTTGGGAGTCTCGTCGGTCCGGCGTTGCTCTTTCATCGCCCGCCACTGGTCGATCGTGATCAGGATTTCGCGGGCCTGGCTTCCTTTGTATTCGCCGACAAGGCCGTCCTCGGCCATCTGGTCGATGAGCCGGGCGGCGCGGCCGTAACCGATGCCCAGGCGCCGCTGAAGCAGACTCACGCTGCCGCGCTTGTTCTCCAGGATGATCTCGATGGCCTGGTTGTAGAGCTCGTCGTCGGCGCCGACGGCCAGCAGGCTCTCACCGCCGGGGCCGGGGGCGGCGTCGTCATCGACCTTGAGCTGCACGAGTTCGCGCTGGAAGTCCGGCTCGGCCTTCGCGGTGATGAAATCGAGGAAGTGCTGGATGTCGGTGTCGCTGACGAACGCGCCCTGGGCGCGGATGAACTTCGAGGCGCCGGGGCTCATCAGGAGCATGTCGCCCTGGCCGAGGAGTTTCTCGGCCCCCATCGAGTCCAGGATCGTGCGCGAGTCGATGCGGCTCGCGACCTGGAACGAGACGCGGATCGGCAGGTTCGACTTGATGAGGCCCGTCAGCACGTCGACGCTCGGCCGCTGCGTGGCCATCACCAGGTGGATGCCCACCGCCCGCGATTTCTGCGACAGCCGCGTCACGTGCGTCTCGACTTCCTTGGCCGCCACCATCATCAGGTCGGCCAGTTCGTCGACGATCACGCAGATGTGCGGCATGTGGTAGGTGAGCTTGGCCTCCTGCTCGGGGGTCTCGGGCTTGAACTTCGCGACGATCTCCTCGCGCGTCAGGCGGTTGTAGGCGGCGATGTTCCGCACGTTCGCCTGCGAGAGGGTGCGGTACCGCTCCTCCATCTTCTCCACGAGCCAGCCCAGGACCGCCTCGGCCTTGCGCATGTCGTTGACGATGGGGCACAGGAGGTGGGGCAGCCGGTTGAAGACCGAGAGCTCCACCATCTTCGGGTCGATCAGCACGAGGCGCAGGTCGTCGGGCGTTCGCGTCAGCAGCAGCGCCATGATGATCGTGTTGAGGCAGACGCTCTTGCCGCTGCCCGTGGTGCCGGCGATCAAGAGGTGCGGCATGATCGCGAGGTCGCGCACGAGCGGCTCGCCCGTCGAGTCCTTGCCGAGGAACAGGGGCAGGCCCATCCGCTGCGGAGCGTCCTTGGCCGCCAGGACGATCTCCTTGAGGCGTACGATCTGCCGCGCGGAGTTCGGCACCTCGACGCCGATCGTGTCTTTGTCCGGCAGCGGCGCGACGATCCGCACGTTCGGCGCCTTGAGGTTGATGGCGATATCGTCGGCCAGCCCGATGACCTTGCCCACCTTGATGCCGGGCGCCAGCGCCAGCTCGTACTGCGTGACCACGGGTCCCGTCTCGATGGCGACCACGGAGGCCTCGATGCCGAACTCGCGCAGCGTCTTCGTGAGGACCTCGGCCAGCTCGTGGATGTGGGAGTCGTTGTCGGGCGTATCGGTGTATTCCGGATCGCCCAGGAGGTCGACCGGCGGCAGTTGGTAGTCCTGGTTCCGCGGCGTGGAGGCGAGGGGGGTGAACGCGAAGTCCTCGTCCTCCTCGTCCTTCGGCTCCGGGGCGGGCCGGTTGTGGCGGATGACGATGCTTCGCGGCGGGGAGAGCGGCTCGGCCTCCTCTTCCGCTTCGCCTTCGTCGGCTTCGGTGGGAGTCTTGGCCACGACGGTCTTGGAGCGGGGCGCCTTCGGCTCGTCGGCGTCCTCTTGCTCATCGGCTTCATCCCGCGTCGGCTTCTCGGCGGAGGGCCGGCGCTGCTTGCGGACGGCCGGCCGCGCCTCCTCGTCCTCATCCACGTCGGCCACGGCCGCACCGCCGCCGGAGGCCATGGCGGTGGCGACAGCGCCGAATCGCTCACCGGCCGAGCCGACGGTCGCCAGCGCCGCCGTCGCCAGCCGCTGCGCGGGTTCCCTCGCGCGGTCGCGCAGGAACTTGTAGACAGCCACGGGAATGATGACAAGCCACGTGTCGGTCAGGAGCACGAGGCCCACCAGGGCCACGGGAATGAGCATCAGGGCGGTGCCGAACCCGCCGAGGCGGGGCTCCAGGTACATCCAGATGCTGAGGCCGAGGATGCCGCCGTTGCCCTCCGGCAGGCGGGCCTCGACCGCGATCATGGCCGACGCGACCGAGACGTCGAGCACCAGCAGCGCCGCGCCGATGATGCGAAAGACCTTGTCTTCGAGCGAGAGCTCCGACATCCACATGAACGCCCCCGCCACGAGGAACAGCAGGAGCGGGTAGGCCCCGTCGCCGATCCCCGACAGCAGGGCGTACGCAATGTAGGCCCCGATGCTCCCGCACCAGTTGTGGAGCGAGGCGTTCGGCGGGTAGAGGGCGTCGCTCGGTGGGTCGGCGGGATGGAACGACAGGACGCTGGCCGCCAGGAACAGTCCGACGAAGAAGGTGGCGATGGCCAGGACCTTCCGGGTGGCGCTGGACTTGTGGATGGTGCTCTTCGACTCCACGCGCTCCTCCTCAATGCGTGCCGCTGTGGCCGAACCCGCCGTCGCCGCGGGCGGAGTCGGGCAACTCGTCCACAACCTCCACCTCGGCCCGGGCGACCGCCGCCACCACGAGCTGGGCGATCCGCAGCCCGCGCGTCATCGTGAACGGCTCGCGGCCGATGTTCCCGACGATGATCCCGACCTCGCCGCGATAGTCCGCGTCGATCGTGCCGGGCGAGTTCACGACCACCAGGCCATGCTTGAGGGCCAAGCCGCTGCGCGGCCGCACCTGAATCTCGTAGCCTGCCGGCACCGCGACGAAAAGACCCGTCGGGATGAGCTTCACGTCGCCCGGCGCGAGAACAACGGGGGCCTCCACCGCGGCGCAGACATCCATCCCCGCCGCCGCCTCGCTCATGTATCGGGGCAGGGGAAGGTCTTCACAACCGGCTTTTCGCCGGATCAGAAGCGTTATCGGCATGGGCAGACGCGCTCCTTGAAGCAATTTTCGAGTTATCGGACCCAGGATGCTGTGGATGATACTGGCGGGCGAGGGGCGAGGCAAGGAAATGACGAAATCCGAAGCCCGACTGACGAATGAAGCAGTAAGTCCGAAACGGCAATGACGAAGAGGCCCAGCCGCAAGTTTGCCGGCAAGTGCGCCTCTCGTCATTGCCTTTTCGTCATTTATTCGTCATTCGGATTTCGGGCTTCGTCATTACCTGCTCACAACAGGCGTGACGCGCCAGGGGCGGCCTGCTATACTTGTCGGCGAGAGGATTCCGGGGAGCCGCACCATGTATGAGCCGTCGAAAAGCGAATTCCTGGAGATGGCCGGGCGGGGCAGCACCATCCCCGTCTACCGGACGCTCCTGTCGGACCACCTGACGCCGGTCCTCGCGTTCCGCAAACTCCTGGCCGAGGGCGAGCAGGGATTTCTTCTCGAGAGCATCGTCGGGATGGAGCGGGTCGCCCGGTACACGTTCCTGGGCGTGCGTCCGCGGATGACGCTGCGGGCCTTCGGGCGCCGCGTGGAACTCATCGGCCCGGACGGGCGGATCGAGACCTTCGACGCCGATCCGCTGGCGAAGCTCGGCGAGCTCCTCGCCCGCCACAAGGCCGTCCATCACGGCAGCCTGCCGCGCTTCGCGGGCGGGGCGGTCGGCTACGCGGGGTACGACGTCATCCGGCACTACGAGCCGCTGCCGAACTGTCCGAAAGACGATCGCGGCCTGCCCGACATGGTCTTCGGCTTCTACGACACGATGCTCATCTTCGATCACGTGCTGAAGACCGTGCAGGTGGTTTCGAACGTGGTCCTCGACGGCGCCGACGCCGGGGCCGCCTACGACGAGGCGTGCGGGCGGATCGACGCCGTCTGCGACCGGCTGCGGCGGCCCGCGCCGCTGCGGGTCGAGGACATGGTCCGCAACGAGCCGGTCCGGATGCCCTTCGCGTCGAACTTCCGGCGCGAGGACTTCGAGCGGGCAGTCGAGGCGTGCAAGGAGTACATCCGCGCGGGCGACATCTTCCAGGTGGTCCTCTCGCAGCGGCTGCGCGTCGACTCGGGCGCCGACCCGATGGACATCTACCGGGCCCTGCGGGTCATCAACCCATCGCCGTTTATGTTCCTGCTGCGCACGAAGGACGTGACGCTGCTGGGCTCGAGCCCCGAGATCATGGTCCGCGTGGAGAACGGGAAGATCACGAGCCGCCCGCTGGCCGGCACCCGCCCGCGCGGGCAGACGGACGAGGAGGACAAGCGCCTGGAGGAGGAACTCCTCGCGGACCCCAAGGAGCGGGCCGAGCACGTGATGCTCGTGGACCTCGCCCGCAACGACGTGGGCCGCGTGGCCGCGTTCGGCAGCGTCGAGATCTCCGACGTGATGCGCGTGGAGCGCTACAGCCACGTCATGCACATCGTGTCGAACGTGACGGGGCGGCTCCGGCCGGAGTTCACGGCCCTCGACGCTTTGCGGGTATCGGTCCCGGCCGGGACGGTCTCCGGGGCGCCGAAGGTCCGGGCGATGCAGATCATCGACGAACTGGAGCCGACGAAGCGCGGCCCGTACGCCGGGGCGGTGGGTTACATCGACTATTCAGGCAACATGGATACGTGCATCGCCCTGCGGACGATGGTCCTGGCCGGCGGGCACCTCGACATCCAGGCCGGGGCGGGCCTCGTGGCCGACAGCGTGCCCGCCCGCGAATACGAGGAATCGCTCAACAAGGCCCGGGCGCTGCTGCTGGCGGTCCAGATCGCCGAGCGCGGCTTCGGGCCGGCGTGACCCGAGCCCGCCCTGCCCGAGCCCGCTGCGGAAGCGGCGGGAGACACCGAATCAAGGCAACGGCAGGGCGCCTCGCCGGGACCGGCGTCAGCGCAGCAGGAGCAGGGACGGTAACGGAACTACGACGATGCGGGGGTCCGGAGAACTGACCTCATCGTCCATGGTAACCAGCACGCCAAACGGCGCATTGTAGACGGATTTCTCAACAAAGGCCCGCAAGCCGAGCGTGTCACGGTGGAAGTCGATGCGTTCCCGGTACTTGACTTCCAGCGGAATCCGCTGCTCCCCGATGGTCAGGACGAAGTCGACCTCGGGTTCAGCTCCTCGTTCCGGGAAATGCGCCATGTCCAGGTGGGGGATGCCGCCGAGGAAGTAACCCACGACGCTCTCGGCGATATGGCCGGCGAGGTCGTGCAGGTGCGGGGCGGCGGCCAGCCCCTCCTTGTCCAGAGGCACTATCTCCTGAAGCCAACTGGCTCTGAGGCCGTGATCACAGAGACACACCTTGCGGTTACCTCGTCGCCGCTTGAGGCGAAGCTCCATAGGCTCGATGAGTTTGATCAGCATCGTGCCGTCAAGGAACTGGAGGTAAGCGAGGATGCGCTGCCAGCCGATGCCGCCCTTAAGTGCTTGCTGGATCTCGTGGATGTAGATCGCTTGGCTGGGGCTCTGGCCGGCATACCGGCAGGCCAGGCGGAACACCTCCTCGAGTAACTGCGCATCCCGCTTAAGGCCTCTCTGCCCCATGCGCAGGTCATGTTGAATGACGCGCTGGATCACCATATCGTTCAGGTGGTCGGCCATCTCGGGCCAGGGGGTATCCCATCGCTCCTGGGCCGTCGGATACCCCCCGCGCTGGGAGAAGGCTACGAAGGCCTTGTCACGCACCTGAAAGTTGGCTTTGCCATAGGCCTGCAGGTCACGCCAGAAGTCCTGGTGCAAGAGCGGCTCAAGGCCGTTCTCGGGCATGTGCGGCGCAAGATCCTCTTTGAACCGCATTCCCGCGATCTCGCGCAGGAGCAATGTCCCGAGGTCCACCTGAGTGATTCTTCCGGCCAAGCTGTCGTGGCCCGCTCGAATCCTGAGCGCGGAGCTTCCGGTGACCAGGACCTTGACCGCGTGATGGTCCACGAGGGCTTTCAACTGGGGCGCCCAGTCCCGCTGATTCTGCACTTCGTCGAAGAGCAGGTAGGCCGGCGTTCCCGCCCGAGCCGCTTCATTGAAGGATTGCCCAAGGATCCGGTTCTCGAACCACCGGGCCAGCGTCAGCACGGGGTCTCGAAGGCCGCGCAGCGAGGGTATCTCGTCAAACTGCACGCGCAGGACGTGGCTGGGGGCAACGACCTTGGCGGACAGCAAGTGCTCGATGAGTTGGGATTGAAGGATGGACTTGCCGACGCGGCGAGGCCCACGCAGAACCACCACGGGCGCCAAGCCGCTGTTCATCTTCTTCAGCGTGGTGTGGAAAGCCCAGCGGCGGTAGGGAGGCAAGGGCTTGTCCGGCTTGCCCTCCCACCACGGGTTCGTATCGTGGATGAATGCGTCCAGTTCCGGCGGCAACCGCTCTTTGTCAAAAATGTCTCGGCTCATTCTTAGACCCCGCTGCCTGCGTATGTGACCTGGACTGTTGGCTCCTCGCCCCTTCCCTCGAGACTCCATTAGGACAAAGCCGACATTGGTTTGCAAGTCCCTTGGCCAGCCTGTGCCTCAGGCGCCGTCGCGCCATTCGGCATTGCCGTTTGTCGTTTGATTAGACATTAGGATTTAGCCATTAGTCATTCTCGTGACCGCGGCCGAAAGGCGTCACTCGTCGAAGTAGCCCAGGATCTCCCTCTCCGCCGCCCACATCTCCTCGAACATCTCGCGGATCTTCGCCAGGCTCAGGCACGAGGCCGTCAGCGGGTCGAGGGCGATGGCGTGGAAGGCGGCGTCGCGGTCGCGGTCGAGGACGGCGCGGACCGCGAGCTCCTGCACCGCCACGTTCGAACGGTTCAGGGCGGCACATGGCGGCGGGAGAGGGCCCACGTGGCACGGGTGGACGCCCTCGCGGTCGGCCACGCACGGCACCTCCACGCAGCACCCCGGCGGCAGGTTCGTGATAAGCCCCGCGTTCATCACGTTGCCGTTGAACCTGAGCGGCACGCCCGTCACCAGGGCCTCGATAATACCTGACGCGTACTCGTTCGAGCGGGCCAGCTCCGGCACAGGCGCATCCGGGCCGGTCTTCATCCACTCGCGGTCGGCCTTCGGCTCCATCGGCACCTGGCGCGACTCCAGGTGGAACTCGTCGCGCAGCTCCTGCGTGCGGCGGAAGTAGGGCAGGTACTCCGAGTTGTGGTGGCTCGACTCGGTGACGAAGTAGCCGAAATGCCTCATCATCTCGAACCGCACGCGGTCCTTGGCGAAAGTCTCCGGCGTCTCCATCGCCTGGCGGATGGCGGGGTAGGCGTCCTGGCCGCTGCGCCTGAATTCCAGGACCCACGCCTGGTGATTGATCCCCGCCACCCAGTGCGTGATCTCCTCCAGCGGGATGCCGGTGTATCCGGCCAGCTCGTGCATCGTCCACTGGATGCTGTGGCAGAGGCCGACGTTGTGGACCGACGATCCCTCCGAGTGGAGCCACGTCAGCATGCCCATGGGGTTCGTGTAGTTGAGGAGGAGGGCGTCGGGGCACAGGTCTTCCATGTCTCGGCAGAACCCGAGCTGGACGGGGGCGGTCCTCAGGAACCGGAACACCCCGCCGGGGCCGAGGGTGTCGCCGACGCTCTGGTCCACCCCGTACTTGCGCGGGATGTTGATCTCGTGGGCGAACGGGTACCCCGCGTAGGCCGCGCCGCCGACCGAGACGGAGGTGATGACGAAGTCCGCGCCCGGCAGGGCGTCGCGGTGATCGATCGCGCTCTCGATCTTCGCCGGCACGCCGTGGGCCTCGACGGCCCGCCGGACGTAGGCCGTTACGGCCTTGAGCCGGGCGGCGTCGATGTCCGCGAGCACGATGGTCGCCCCTCGCAGGGGCTCGCGCGAGAGGATGTCAAACGACAGGCGGCTGCCGAACCCGCTCCCCGCGCCGATGATCACGATCCTGGGCACTTGCCGTCTCCTCAGGTCTCTTGCGAATCCGTTTCCTCTCAACTCCTGGCTGTTTCTTCTCCCGGTGTTCTCCGTGCCCTCTACTCCGGCGTCCCCGGCAGCCCGTGGGCGCCGGACGCCAGTTTCTTCTGGAGGGCCTTCAGCACGTTCTCCGGCACCAGGCGCGACACGTCGCCGCCGAAGGCCGCCACCTCGCGCACCAGGCGCGATGAGATGTAGGCCGTCTCCTCGTCGGCCATCACAAACAGGGTCTCGATGCCGCTGATCGTCCGGTTCGTCAGCGCCAACTGGTACTCGTACTCGAAGTCCGAGTGCTGCCGCAGGCCCCGCAGGATGACCGACGCCCCGTGGCCGCGCACGTACTCGACCGTCAGGCCGGTATAGGAGTCGACCTTGACGTGCGGGAGGCCCTTGGTCGCCTCGCGCGCCAGGGCCAGGCGCTCGTCGATCGGGAAGAGCGATTTCTTGGCGGGGTTCGACGCCACGGCCACGATCAGCCGGTCGAACAGGCCCGCCCCGCGGCGGATGATGTCCAGGTGGCCCCGCGTGATGGGGTCGAACACGCCGGGATACACAGCCGTCTTCGGGGTGCTCATGGGCGCGACCTCCAGCCAATCGGGGCCTTGCGTAACGCGCGATCTCCCGCCGCTCCCGCGTCGGGCTCGAAGGCGTCGGGCTTGTCTTCGGCGATTGTAGGAGAGTTTCCACGCACGGGCAACATGAAACGGAATCTTGACAGGCGCTAAGCGGGTGGGATATAGTCGGAACCGGTGACCTATGAGACAAGGGCTTCTCGTTCTGGTTTTGGCGCTGGTCGCGGGCGGGTGCAGCGGCGAGTCGCTTCGCCCCTCGCAGAGCGCGGACATGGCGACGGGCGACCGCCAGTGCGTCTTCGAGGCCGCCCGCGAGGTCCTCGCCAAGCATTTCGAGTTGTCCGAGGCGAGTTTCCCCAAGGGGATCATCGAGACGCGGCCGCAGGTCTTCGAGAAGTCGCGGGCCGGGACGCTGGCCGACTTCCGCGGCGCGGGCGGCCGGTGGCGCCGGACCGCCTACTTCGAGATGAGCCCGGGGGAGATGAGCGTGACCGTCCGCCTCGCGGTCCGCCTGGAGCGCGAGGCCACCGCGGCGGCCGAGGCCATGACCGAGGCGCAGAGCGATGCGCGGGAAAGCGAGCTGCCGCGCGTCGGCCCGCGCTACCAGAAGCCCGCGAGCAAGCCGGCGTCACAGGTCTGGATGGACATGGGCTACGATGCCGGCCTCGCGCGCGAGCTTCTGGCGGCCATCGCCGAGCGGGTCCGCCAGGCGGAGCGCGGCGACAAGCTTCCGCCGGGGCTGTCGCCGAAGGAGGCCGCCGAGGAGACCCGGCGCCTTGGCGCCGAGCTCAACCGGTAGGCCCCGCGCCCGGGCCGTGGCCTGCCGCCGTCCTGAGTGCCCCCATCGTCCAGCGGCCTAGGATATCGGGATCTCTTTCCGAAGACAGAGGTTCGAATCCTCTTGGGGGCTCTTGCGCAAGGATCGCGGCCGATGAGCGAAGGGGAGGGGTTTCAGAGCTTCGCCGGGGCGCTGGGGTGGCTGGATTTCGCGGTCGTCGCCGGCGCCATCGGCGTGCTCCTGGTCATCGCCTACCTGAGCGGCCGGCGGGAGAAGGACACCCAGGACTTCTTTCTCGGCGAGCGGCGCGTCCCGTCGATCATCGCCTCGCTCTCGTTCGTGGCCACGGAAATCAGCGCGATGACCATCGCGGCCGTCCCGGCGGCGGGGTACCGCGAGAACTGGCAGTACCTCCAGTTCTTCATCGGCTCGGCGGCCGCCAAGGTCCTGATCGCGCTGCTCTTCATCCCCGCGTTCTACAGATACAAATGCACCACGGTGTATGAGTTTCTCCGGCACCGTTTCGGACCCGAGACGCAGTACGCCGGTTCGGTGTTCTTCTTCATCACGCGGCTGCTCGCGTCGGGGGTGCGGCTGTTCGTGGCCTGCTCGGCCGTGTCGATCATCCTCGGCTGGCGGCTGGAGCTGGCGCTCGTGCTCTTTACGGTCGTCAGCACGGCGTTCATCGCGTTCGGCGGCATCAAGGCGGTCGTCTGGACGGGGGCGTTCGAGGCCACGGTCTTCTTCGTGGCCGCGCTGGCGGTGATCGGGTACTTGCTGACGCACATCGCCGGCGGCCTGCCGGAGGCCTGGCGCGTGGCGGGGGAGGGCGGGCGGCTCAGCCTCTTCAACGTGGAAGCGAACCTGACCGACCCGAAGACGCTGTGGGGCGCCTCGGCCAACGCGTTCTTCGTGGGCCTGGCCGTCTTCGGAACCGACCAGGAGATGATGCAGCGGCTGTTGACCGTCGAGTCGCGGCGGTCGAGCCAGAAGGCCCTCGTCGGCACCATCGCGGCCACGCTGCCGCTGGTCATGGCGTACCTGGCGGTGGGAACGCTTCTCTATGTGTTCTACCAGCAGAATCCGTCCTTGCCGCGGCCGGACAACAGCGACAAGATCCTCTCGCACTTCACGGTCCAGGCGCTTCCGTTCGGCCTGAAGGGGCTCGTGCTGGCGGCCATTATCCTGGCGAGCATCGACAGCCCCCTGAACTCGCTCACGTCCTCGTTCATCACCGACATCTACCGGCCGCTCGTGCGGAAGGGGGCGTCGGAGAGGCATTACCTGTGGGTCTCGCGGGCCGGGGTGGTGGCGTTCGGCATCCTGCTGATCATGATTGCGTGGCCGTGCCAGAAGATCGAGGGCATCCTGTGGGTCGGCCTCCAGGTGTTCACCGTGACCGGCGGGGCGACGCTCGGCGTGTTCCTGTTGGGCCTCGTGACGAAGCGGGCGGTCAACCGCGGCAACGTCGTGGCGATGGTCACGAGTTCGGTCGCCATGGGGGTCGCCATTTACACGTCGGAGGTGGGCATCGGCGGCTGGAAATTGGAGATCGGCTGGACGTGGCTCATCGTGATCGGCACGGCCATCACGTTCGGCCTGGGGTACCTGTTCAGCCTGGTTGGCGGAGAGGCCAAGCCTGACCGGCAACGGCCACCGGGCGATGGTCTGTAGCGGCTGACAGCGCCCCAGGGTCCTGCCTGGCGCCGCCAGGCTGGCACGAGAAGTTTCCTGGAACAGAAGTTTCTTGGAACTGTCAAGGCCCATTAGAAATGTCCGCCTTCGCGACCCAGTAGAAATGTCCGGTTGGGGTCCCCCGTCGGAAGTCCTTTCTCCAAGGGTGATCAGGACCTGGACGATAGGGTTCCTTGACGGTAGGA
>Ga0315294_10008133_pt1 | contig 11524 bp, 22 predicted proteins | sample YL17G13_40_MG_FD_203626 | JGI IMG/M metagenome (GOLD analysis project Ga0315294, IMG submission 203626) | Sediment microbial communities from Yellowstone Lake, YNP, Wyoming, USA - YL17G13_40 | ecosystem: Environmental > Aquatic > Freshwater > Lake > Sediment | place: USA: Wyoming | collected... | reverse complement strand
AGTGACATGGCGATATATGTGACTCTCATTATTCTTGTATGTATTGCAATTTACGCAGTAGAAACGTCTTGATGGAGGGAGCATGGGATCAACAGTAGCAATAATCGTAATGGTAACAGCGTGGTCGTATCTGAGCTATTCGGTAGGACGGTATGACGGAAGATGGTGTGAGAGGCTAAGGGTATTAGGCATATTAATGAATATCGCGTTAGAAGGAACTCCAACAGAGAAATATAATCTGTTGGTAGCCAAGATAAAATTACAAAAGGCATTAGAGCAAGAATGGAATAAGGAGTAGAGCATGGATGTGATAGCGTACATTGGAAATGCGGTAATTCAAACGGCGGTAGTAGTAGGTGTGATAGTGTTAGTGGTAACAGCGTATAGAGTGTTCATGCCGAACATGAAATACAGAAAAGCAAAGAAAGAGATTTTCGCATTTGTGAAAGAGCATAAGACGAAGTGTACAGGAAATAATCGGTTTGTGGTGACAGAGGAATCGTTGCAGTTTTCTTTTCGAGAATATGATAAGCAGATTATTTTGAATGTATGGCTAGACTTGATTAATGAGCATGTGATTGTGATGGACCCTGAAGATCAAGTATGGTGTATTCGGTGACACTAGAAGGGATGATAGGAAAAACAATAACTATCGAAGATCGCAGTTTTCAGATAATTCGGATTGTTCAGGTAAGCGTTATAGATCCTGTGTGGTTTGAGTGCGTAGAAATAGACACAACAGAGAAAGAAGTAACATGCGTATAATACTACAGCTAATAGCGACAGGGTGGGGCATACTATCAATACTATCAACTTTTAAAGTAATGCAACCATTTTCTGAGCAGCTAATAACGACGCTAGTATGTATATTAATAATGATGATGGTATTACAACAGGACACAAATACAAAGGAGTAATATGGTAATCAAAATTGGATGTGCGTTAGAGCATGGTGGGGAGAAGTTTGTAGTAGTGAATATCAAACAAGAAGAGACAATGGATGGGATGGTATTGATTATTACTGGGTTTGATCCTGAGATGGCGAATAAGGAACAGGGCAAAGCGATTAAGATGGAGCAAACATCGAATCAGGTGTTAGAGATGGTAAAGAAGTTGACAGAAGGTGGAGGAACTGGGTTCGGTGGGATAAACTTTGGAGGGTAGGCATGTTAAAAGTGAATATGTTGTCGTGGTGTAAGAAATGTGCAAAGACAGTGTCGCTATTGGAAGAAGTGGTAAGCAAGTATATCAAAACGTACTATTGCCAAGTATGTAAGAAGAAGGTACGGACACTGACAACAGAAAAGGAGTAGCATGGAAGTCTTTTTGTATAAGTGTGAAGTATGTAGTGCGGTAAAGTGTAGTGAACAGAATCACGGACGAACATGGTATACAAAGTGTGCAGGGTGTGAAGGATGGACATATTATGAGAGGATTGTAGCAGTAGCAGATACGACAAAGTTTTTGGTATCACCAAATGTGGTGAAGTTCTATAGTCCGACAGCGGAAGAGTATAAGACTGTGGAGGAGTATAAAAAGGATGTTAGTCAAGAAGGAACAGAAGAAGAATAGATTCATGTCGATTGATCCGAGTATCAATAACTTAGGCATGGCGATATGGGATACACCGACAAAGCATCTATTGTTGTGGAAGCTAGTACATCCAAAGCCAGATCGTAGGAAGAATGAGTTTGAGAAGTCAGTATCGATGTGCGATCAATTACGAGCGTGGGCGAAGGAGTATCAAGTAGATACGGTATTAATGGAAGTGCCGGAGCATTGGGCAGTAGGTGGATTTGAGGCGCGGGAGACAGGCAGTATCGCAAAGTTATGCTTTGTGTGTGGGTTGATTTACGGAATGCAGTATGAGATGGAGAAGTTTGAGTTAGTAGTGCCGAGAGGATGGAAAGGACAGTTACCGAAAGCAGTTGTAGCGAATAGGTTGAAAAGTACGTATGTAGAATATGGAATAGACATGACCGAGCTGAATGAAAATGTGATGGATGCGATAGGCATTGGGCATTTCAAGTTATTTGGAGGAGTATAGTATGGCACGATTTGTACATATTCCGTTTGGCGAAAAGGGTAAGAATTGTGGGCAGTATGTATTAAATCTTGATTTGATTAAGCATGTACTGTTTGTAGACAGAAATGAAGCAATACCAAACTCGGAAGCATATGCAACAGTGTATTATGGATATGGAAAACAGACACATACGTTGAATGAGGAACAGGCGAGTCTATTGTCGATAGCAATGAGTTCACAATGAAGCATAAACCTCATGTACGGCTCATATCAAGTGTACGTATAAAGAAAAAATATACGACGTTTATGATCTATTGTTATGATGACGGAGTATATGAGTTCAATCTCAGTGAGTGGCGGATTAATCGTGATGATGAGTGGGTAGAGTTGACAAAGCTCGATAACACAGAGATGAATAGCTTTGCAGTACAGAACATTGTACGAGTGCGATTTACGTGTGTGAAAGCGAAAAGTACGAATAGTAATGTAGGGCAAGGTTCACCATTGAAACCAGTAGCGTAGGAGAGAAAATGGAAATTGTTCAACCGTATGCAAGTATGATAATTCCCCCTAATACGGGAAGTAATATGGGGATTGATCTATTAAAGAACATTGAATGGTGTGGAAGAATTTCACATAGATCAGAAGATGCTGTAACAGAAAGTAGTTATGCGAAGTTTATTCGAGCAGTGGTATTAGGGCATGGGGATTGGTCTATTGTAGAACATGCAAGTGTGTCAGTAGATGCAGTAGTAGATAGAGGAATTACGCATGAGTGGGTGCGGCATCGGGTAGGATCATATACGCAAGAGAGTACGCGGTTTGTGAATTATGCGAGAAAGCACACAAATGTAGATGAGTATGTAAATCCTGCTAAGTTTATTTGTCCTCCGTCTATTTTGGAGATGAGAAAGTTAGAAACGAAAGAGTGGATATACAATCGATGGGTAGCTGGTAGAGAGCATGATGAGATGGAGTATTTGATGTATATTGAGAATGGTATTAAGCCACAAGAAGCAAGAACGTGTTTTCCAAATGCGTTAGCAAGTAGGCTTGTAGCGACGTATAATTTAAGGAATTGGAGACATTTCTTTTTGATGAGAACGACAAGAGAAGCACATCCGCAAATGAGAGAAGTAACAATACCGTTGTTGTTAGATTTTCAGAAGCGTATTCCAATACTGTATGAAGATATTGAACCAGAATCGAAACAAGCAGATAATTTAAAGAAGATGAGGTAGGGGTGTAGCATGGCGGAATATATGCATTTAATAGGTACAGAGCAGGTACAGAGTGCAGCAAATAGAATGGTAGAAGCAGCACATGAAATGAGTAGAGCAGCAAACACAATTCATGACGCAATGAAGAAAAATGAAGAAGTAATGCAGGATCTGATGATAAAGATGGATGATTTAATAGATGCAATAGAGGAAGAAGAGGAAGTATGATGGAGAATCAAGAATCAGTAAATGAGTGGGCGTCAAAGACATTCGGAAACCCTACACCGAAAGCAGCAGTTGCGAGGATGTTGAAAGAAGTAGAAGAATTAAAAGAGTTAGACTTGTCAGAGATTACAGAAGAAGTAAGAGAAAAGGCGATGAGGGAGTGTGCGGATATTTTGATTGTATTATGGGTTGTATCTGATACGCTTGGTGGGGATCTTCAATACTATGTAAATGAGAAGATGCAGATTAATCGAAAGAGGAAATGGAAGATGAATGGAGATGGTACAGGGCAACATGTGAAGGAGTAGGATGAAACAAGTAATAACAAAACAGCCAGTGTTACGTATGGAGTATGGTGGGAATGTGTACATAGGAGAAACAGATACACATTTTCTAATAACGATCATTGATTGTGAGGGAGTAAAGCATAGTGTCGTACATGCGTTAAGTAAAGAGCAATATAAGATAAAGGAATAGTATGAGTTACTGTCTTACGTGTATGGGAAGAGGTTTAATTCAGAATGATATGTATCATCCGGCAGTGGTATGTATACACTGTAAAGGATCAGGAGTTGAAAAGGAAATTCCAATGATTACAGTAATTGGGTTAATCGGAAAGATGAGAGCAGGAAAGACAACAGCAGCAAAGTATTTAGAAGGGACCGGAGCGTTTACACGATTGCGAGTAGCTGATGGGTTGAAGCGAATGTTACGAGATGGATTAGGAATATCTGAGGAATATATTGATGGGAGTTTAAAAGATGCTCCATGTGAGCAGTTATGCGGAGTACCAGTACGACATGCAATGGTGACGTTAGGAACAGAGTGGGGGCGTGAAATGATTCACCCTGATTTGTGGGTGAAAACGATTGATACGCAAATGAGAGAGTTCATTCAGCGAGGGCATACGAAGTTTGTGATTGATGACATTCGCTTTTTGAATGAAGCAGAATGGATAAAGAATTTGAATAGACAAACACATCGGCATGAGTATGATGCGAGACTGATTCGTATTGTACGAACAAGTGAAAAGCCCGTATCATTGCATGTATCAGAAGTACAGCAAGAGAAGATTGTAGAAGATGCGACGGTGTTTAATGATTATACATTAGATATACTGTACGATTCTATGCGAGAGATAGTGGCAAGAAAATATCACTAAGTATGAAGAGCGTATGAGGATGTAAGTATGATTCGTACAAAGCCGATGAGACACCAAGAATCTGTAGTACGATTCTGTCTCGAAAAGAATGAATATCCATATGCAGGGATATTTGCAGATTACGGAACAGGTAAATCGCTAATGGCGTTAATGATTGTTGAAATCATGCGCTTAGTAGAAGAGAACACATTTAAGAGTGTATTAATAGTCTCTACGTCATTATCGATTGAAACAACGTGGTGTGATGAAATACGAAAGCATACAGATTTTAGATATTGTGTATTGAAAGGAACAGCAAAGGCAAAAGTAAATCTACTGCAATATGCGTTAGGGAAAGTGCATAATCCAGAGAGATACGATTATCAGGGCGAAACAGTACGTCCGATGATATTTCTGATTAACTATGAGAGTGTGAAGAGTATCTATCGAGAGTTAGCGGCGGCGGGGTTCGATGCAGTATTTGCAGATGAGTCAACGAAAATTAAGACGCATGATGCAGAGCGTACAATGGCAATGTACGAAGTGAGTAATAATATCCCGTATCGATATATTATGACAGGGTTTCCGATTACTGAGAATTTGGCGGAGTTGTATAGTCAAATTAAGTTCCTCGATAGAGGAAAGGCGTTTGGCAATTCGTATTATGCGTTTATCAATAGGTATTTTGTACGACTTGGACAAAAGACGGTCGTAAAGAAGAGAGCGATTAAACAGATACTTGATTTGATTAGCCCGTTTTGTGTACGAGTAACAAATGAATCATTGAAGCTGCCACCAAAGACGTATAAAGAAGTGCGATTGGAGATGACCAGTCAACAGCGAGGGTTATTAGCACAGTTGAATGATACATTCAGATTGGAGCTAGGCAAAGTAAAAATCGATACGAAGTATATCTTTACACTCATTTCAAAGTCATTGCAGATATGTGATGGGTTTGTACAGAATACGACGTATGAGAAAGACGATAAAGGAAAGAATACAAAAAAAGTAATATCATCGGAGTTAGAGATAGTAGATACAGGCAAGGATGAAGTACTGATAGAGACATTACAAGAAATTGATACGACGAGAAACAAAGTAGTAATTTGGTGCGCGTTTCTATTCTCCGTTTCAAAGTTGGAGAGAATCCTGGCAAAGTTAGGAATCCGAACCTTATTATTGACAGGGGCGACGGAGAATAGCAATGGAGTTGTACAGTTATTTCAAAAGAGTAAAGAATACAACGTATTGATATGTACGCAGAAGAAAGCAGCAGAGTCAGTGACGTTGACAAGTGCAAGGTATGCAATCTATTACAGCAATGTGTGGAGTAATGATGCGAGGTTGAATAGCGAAGCACGTATTAGGCGTAAGGGGAGTGAGCAGCATAAGAGTATTATGTACATTGATTTGATTACAAAGGATTCTGTAGAAGAAAAGGTATATCAGTGTTTGCGTAAGAAGAAAGACCTAATCAATGAGTTGAAAACAGCATTCTTGGAGATGAAACGATGATTGAGATACAAGTATTATCAAAGCTCATGGCGGAGTATTTGGTGTTTGATGATAACACATTAATCATTTCGATTAGTTCACCAGGAAGTAGTGAAGCGAAGATTACAGGAAAGTATGTATTTAAGTTTGCATTCCATGATGTGCGAGAAGATTTGATGGTAGAAAGTAATAGGTTTAGTGGGATTATGAATGCAATGAATCCAGCAATGGCAGAAGCGATTGTAGAAGTGCTGATGAATCATCGACATTTAACGAAATGGGTGATTCATTGTGAAGCAGGAATAAGTAGAAGTCCGGGAGTAGCAATAGGGTTAGCGAGATATATTAGTGTGAAACCCGATGCAGGAGAATTAATAAAGAAGTACCCATGCGCGAATAATCATGTAAGGAAGTTGATTGAGAAAGCACTGAGAGATAAAATTACAAAGATAGATGAGGAGATTAAATGGGATTGCATATGAGTGTAAGTAGTGTACAGGATTGGATGGTATGTAAAAGACTGTATTACTATAAGCGAATTAAGAAGTATGAGAAAACAAGTTATAACTTGCCGTTTATTGTGGGGCGAGTGGTGCATGAGGGATTAGCGGCGGTATTAGCAAAGAGCGTAGATCCAAAGACGAAGAAACCAAACGCAATAGAGCTAATGACAGCGGTATATCGGAAAGAGAGAAAGTTAGCAATCGATGCATTTGGTTTGAGTCCAGAGCAGATTGAAGAACTGGATATGCAAGAGTTTATGACGAAGGGCATGTTGTTAGCATATCAAACGAAGTATGCGAAGATGATCGCAGATATGAAGTTGTTAGGGAGTGAAGTAGAAGGCGCGATTGATATAGGGAATGATGTAGTTTTTGTAATTAAGCTCGACAATATCGTGAAGGTGAGGAGTAAGAAGATATTGCATGAGTTGAAAACAACAAAGCAGATTACACCGGATTATGTGAAGAGGATTCAAACAGATTTACAAACAGCGGTATATTTTCACTTTCATAACATTATTTTCGAGGACAGTAAGATCGAAGAGATTATGTATGATGTGATACGAAAGCCGAGTATTCATCGAAAGAAAGCAACGAAGAAGAATCCAGCAGAAACAAAGATTGCATTTCTTGAACGATTGCAGGAGTGGTATAAGAAGCCCGATGATATGAGCGTATTTCATATCGAGCGATTTAAGAAGCCAGGTATTAATGAAGATGCTGTAGTGAATACCGTGGTGAAAGTATCGGAAGAGATGTTACGATGCAAAGAGAAAGAAGATTACTATCAAGATTTTGATAAGTGTCATTCCTATTATGGCGATGTATGCCCGATGTATGCATTATGTCACGAAGGCGGAGAGACAAAGGAAAATCTTCTATCGTATAAGATACGTCAAAGCTATCATGTGAGTAAGGAGAATAAAGGAGTAGGTAAGTGAGTGGCGAAAGATTTAGAATAGCAGCAGATATAATAGTCATGGATTGGTTACAGACAACAGATCCCACAAGAGATCCTAAGGATATACACTTAACGAATAGAGATATATTAGTAGATATGATTGCAGATGAATTAAAAAAGGAGCATGAGAAGGAGTAGGTAAATGAAAGAGGTATATGAGATACTCTTAGTAAGTGTAATTATATTTTTAGTAGTAGGTGTATTTGAATTGTCAAAAGCAGATACATTGGATAGAGTACGAGATAAAGAAAAAAATGACACGTCGGTATTTGTGTACGTATTTAATGATAAAACAGAGCTATGGGATAGAGCAAGCGAAGAGACATTGAAGAATGCGACATGTGAGAAATTACATACGTATGTAATAAATGCGAAATGAGTATGGATGGAAGTGATGAGGATAGTTTAGCATCGGACATAGAAGTATTGCCAGATGAAAGGGAAAGAATGCTATTAAAGAAATCAGTAGGAGCGAAAAAGACAATAAGCAGACCAGCAAGTAGTAGTGGTTTGCAGATACAACAAAGCACAGGGAAAGCAAATATCTATAAGACAACGTGGATGATTATGGGGTTGCCAGGCTCAGGAAAGAGTACGTTGGCGAGTGGGTTTGAAGAGTGTTTGTTCTTAGTGACTTCAGAAAAAGAAGTAGGAAGTTTGCAGGTACCGTATATATTGATTGATTCATGGGAAAAAACATTAACGGTAACAGATGAGCTATTAAATAATCGGCAAAAGTACGCACAGTATAAGTTCATAGTGATTGATTTTGTGGATGCGATATGGACAATGTGTGCAATAGCAGTATGTGAGAAGCTAGGAGTAGCGCACCAAACAGATGCACAGTGGGGGAAAGGATCAGATACGCTAGATAACTATTTCAAGAAATGGTTGACAGCATTGATTGCAAGTAGCTATGGAGTAATTTTTATCAGTCATGTGGTACAAAAAGACGTAGTATCACCTGGAGGAATGATTACAAAAACAATTTGTAGTTTACCGCAACGTGCAAGAAATTTGATGTTTCCATTAGTGAATGTGATTGGATGTATTGAGTATAAGACAATGAAGTATACCGATGCAGCAGGAAAACCCGTAATGGGAAAAAAGAGAGTGATGAGCTTTGAGGGGAATGAGTATATCGAAGCGAAAGATAGAGATGGGGTATTGCCTGTAGAAGTTGTGTTAGCAAAAGATGGAAAAAAGAATTTTGAAGTATTTAAAGATTACTATGAAGGACGGAGAAAAAAGTAATGGATGAGCTATATAAGTCACATATGATGATTGATCTTGAAACGTATAGCTTAAAAAGCAATGCAGTAATAAGAAGTATTGGAGTAGTATTATTCAATTTGAAGGGTGAAACAGAAGCAGTAATGCATAGAGGTATCGATGTAGAAAGTTGCCTAATGGCAGGATTGGAGATCGATCAAGATACAATTAATTTTTGGAGAAAACAGCCAAAGCAATATAGAGATCAGTTGCAATCAATGCCAGAAATGTCATTAACCGATGCGCTACATGAACTACAGACACTAGCAGAGAATACATGTGTAGAATTGTGTGTATGGTCGCATGGAAGTAATTTTGATATTGTGATTTTAGAGAATGCATATAAAGGAATTGGACAGATGCCGTGGTGGAAGTATAGCAATGTGAGAGACACACGGACATTATTTGATTTAGCGAAATATAAGTATGTGGCGAAAGGGGGGCACGATGCATTAATCGATGCAATGAGTCAAGCAGAAGCAGTAGCGAGCGCGTATAGGCAGTTAAAGACATTGTAGAAAGGAGGAAAGTATGTAGTAGGTAGTGATAGGTAGTGAGGGAGTAGTAGTAAGAGGGATAGTTAATAACAACGTATTTAAAATGGAGAATCATACTATGTCAACCAATGCAAAATTGTCAAAGTTGTCGGCCACTTGGAAGAAAGCAGAAGCAATCACGTCGTCATTCTCCAACATTCCAGATGGTGAGTACATTGGAGATTTGAAAGAGTTGAAACTTGCAGAATCGAAGAAGGGTAGAGTGCAAGTGGAAGCAACGTGGGAAGTGGCAGATGGTGAGTTGGTAGGAAAGACGCAGAAGCAATTCTACGGCTTGAGTGACAATGCAGGGGTTCCAGATGCAAAGGGCATGGGGTATTGGAAGAATGTGTGTGAAGTGATTGGATTGGACTTGCCCGAAGATTTGAATTTGTGGCAGGAGACAATGGATGAGTTTATCGGTAGTTCTACTGCATTGTATGACATTGCAGTGAAGGCAAATGGCGATTATGCCAACGTGTTTGTCAATGGAGTGAGTGAGTATACCAAAGGAGCAGAAGGAGAAGAAGAAGCAGCAGAAGAAGAAACAACGGAAGAGGAAGCAGTGGAAGCAGTGGAAGAAGAGGAGATTGTTGAGGAAGAAGAAGTGCAAGAAGTGATTGCACCAACGAAGAAAGCAGTTGGAAAAGTGGTAGTTAAGCCAGTTGCAAAGGCGATTGCAGTTCCAGCGAAGAAGGTTGTAGTTGCTGCACAACCTGCGCGCAAAATTGTGTCGTTGAAGCGATAGAAGAGAGTAGGTAGTAGAGGGTAGGAAGAAGTGAGGGGCTAGGCTTGCATAGGTGGGCCTAGCCTCTCAGAGAGGGGTAGATGGATGATGATGGGTACGGGTATGGTATGGAATTAAATACATACGACGAAGTAACTGAAAGTCAGTACTATAATCAACCTATACGAGTTGAGTGCATTGTTACAGGGAAATCGCTAACCCCGTATCAGATACCAAAAGTAATAGCCATAAAGTGTGTAAGCGAAGATTGTAAAGGAAAATGTCAATATCAAAAAGAATATGTCTTTCAGCTAAATGCGACAGATCAAGACATTCTTCGATTTATTGACATACAGACAGTAAAAGTATCTACAGTAGTAAAGCAAGTATTACATATTAAGTGTAAGAGTCTGTTATTGGAAGTATTAGAAACGCAATTAGTAGAGCGTATTTTTATCGCAAGAGCGACAGGAAAAGAGCGAACGAAAAAGGGCGGAAGTTCAAGACCTGCATATTTAATCGGTGCGACAGTAGAATCGAATACAGTATATCACCTAGAAGGATATACGACAGTAGATCCAGTGACGCAATCTGTGACGCATGTATTTACACATATCGAAAAGCAATCGAACGATATTGAATCGTTTAGCTTATCGACAAAGAAGCATAGCGAATTAAATGAGTTTCGTGTAAGTGCGAATACGCCGGAAGCGATGTTTGCGAAACTATCAAAATTGTATACGAGTTACGCGCATAACATTACGAAAATTTATGAGCGTGAAGATTTACACATGTGCGTAGATTTACTATTTAGAAGCGTATTATCTTTTCGATTTGACAATGAATTTGTCAAAAAGGGATGGATGGAAGCAATGATAGTAGGGGATACGCGATGTGGAAAAGGATATGTAGCAGAAAAGCTATTGGAGTATTTTGGTGTTGGAGAAGTAGTAAATGGTGAAAACTGTAGCTTTGCAGGATTAGTAGGAGGGTTGCAGCAATTAAATAAGCACTGGGTAGTGACATGGGGAAAAATCCCTATGAATGATTGCGGTATCCTGATGATAGATGAATCAGCAGGAATGCAAGAAGATATGTGGGGGAAGTTGAGTAGGGTGAGAAGTGAAGGTGTAGCAGAAATTACAAAGATACAAACAGAAACAGCAAATGCGAGAACGCGATTATTGTGGATATGCAATCCACCAAATAGAATGATGTCAAGTTACACGTATGGGATACAAGCGGTAAATGATTTAATTAAAGCACCAGAAGATATTGCGCGATTCGATTACATATTAGCAGTGGCGCATGATGAAGTATCAGGCAAAGATATTAATATGACACGTGAGCCACTGCCAGCAATGTACGATGAGAGATTAGAGCAAGAGCTAATCATGTGGTGTTGGAGTAGAAAAACAG
>Ga0315294_10008132_pt1 | contig 11525 bp, 7 predicted proteins | sample YL17G13_40_MG_FD_203626 | JGI IMG/M metagenome (GOLD analysis project Ga0315294, IMG submission 203626) | Sediment microbial communities from Yellowstone Lake, YNP, Wyoming, USA - YL17G13_40 | ecosystem: Environmental > Aquatic > Freshwater > Lake > Sediment | place: USA: Wyoming | collected... | reverse complement strand
TGGCCCAAGATCATCGCCGAATATGATTGCTATATATCTGCGCTTGTTTATGAAGAGGTGAGAAGAGGCGATCCCGAACAAGCCCAGATGCGTCTTAATGCTATAAAACCTTTTCCTATGCTTGAAATTAACGATGAGGCTCAGGCGCTGGCTGAAAAAATCATCGCAGGCAAGGGAATCCCAGAACAATATCCAGAAGATGCCCTTCATGTTGCTGTGGCGGCCACGAATGGAATAGATTTGGTCATTACTTGGAATTTTGCCCACCTGAACAATCCATTCACGCGCATGATGGTCAGGCAGATCGTGGAAGATGAAGGATATTCATGTCCTGAAATATGCTCGCCCGAGGAATTGCTGGAGGTGGAAAAATGAAAGACCCGATTGTTGAGGAAGTGAGGAAATATCGGATGGAGCATACGCGCAAGTTCAGAGGTGATCTTGGCGCCATATGCGCGGATTTGCGCCAGGTCCAAGTTGCATCAGGACATGAAGTTGTCCGTCTTGCTCCGCAAAGACTTGATTCAAAAAGAGCATCCCACACGAAGCCGCGCCAATAATGCGTTCCGTTATTTCCCCATAAAGAAAATGCGACACTGTTTTTCTGCCTGCTATCAGCGTTATCCGCGCAATCGGTGTCTATATAATTTTGACGCGGATTTCGCGGATTCAGAGGATATTTACGAGGACGGCGACAGGTTCTTCATCCGTCAGGCGGGCAAGTTCAACATTGGCGAGAGATATGATATGGGTGGCGCTCATGAGCCCCGAAAGGTCAAGGATGCGCCCACGGAAGAGGATGAAAAAGCCGGGCACGGAGCGACCGGCGTCGCCATAATCCGTGTGATGTTCAATGAAATTGTGGAGGACTTCTTCTATCCGGCTCTTGTCTGTAATCAGGGCATCGCCACGTGAAATCTGAAGCCGTATGACACCCTCGCGGTCAATGACACGATACTGCGTTATGTCCGATTTGAAAAGTCCCATCATCTTCTTCCGCACAGTGGTTATGCGATAGATGCACAGTCCGCCAACCTCGCCCAGACGGGAGATGTCTTTTATCTTCTCCCGAACGGACTTTTGCACAATTGCCTCAATCTCATCCTCTTTCAGTGCGGGCTTTGAGAGGTCTCGTGTGCGGAATTCGGTGGAACCTGTGGCAACGGCGCGGATGAGGTTTTTCTGCGGGTCAATCTCCACCTGGACTTCGATGGTCTCCGCCTGCGCCCCCATTTTCATAACCGCCTCCTCCGCCTCTTTGCGGATTTTCAAGATGTCCCTGTCCGTGGGATTAACAACGCTTTTTTCAATCATGTCCCGCACCATGGCGAGAGCGGCGCCAATGGCGGAGATGACAGGGGCATTGGGAGCGATTTCAAAGGGAAGTCCCATCTTTTTTGCCGTGTATGGGACGAGTGCCATAGCGCCTCCGCCACCGCCGGACAGGGTGAGGAGATTGCGGTCAAGCTGATATTCATCAATCAAATCCTCAACGGCATTTGCCGCCCTGGGGAAGGATTTGTCGAGAAGTTGCTCGGCAACCTTTTCGGGCGAGGTTCCGAGTGTCCCGACAAGGACCTCAAACGAGTTGCGAATTGTCTCCATATTTCCCGCCGCCTGGTCTGTCGGGGGAATAATGCGCAGGAGATTTGAGGCGCAGGTAGGCGTCACAGTGAATGATTTGCCACTGGCGGAGATTTTGACATAATCTGCGGGGTCATCCTTGAGGGGCTGTATCAATTCCATGACGGGTTTTGCGCCCTTCGGGATGTCGGTGAATGAGGCATATCCAAGATTGGCAATGTGGGCGCTGCGCGGTCCGACATCGATGATTTTATTATTCCTGATGCGGGGGATGGACCCGCCGGCAATGCCCACGGTGCGCACATCAAGGGTGCGGAGAAAAAGCCTGTGCCCGCCCACCGTGGCAGTCTTCACAAGTGATTTGCCATTCTTGATGGCAGAGATGTCAGTGCTGGTACCGCCCACCTCTATAAAGATGCCGTCCGTAATGCGGGCATACATCAGGGCGGCGGCAACACCCGCCGCAGGACCGGAAAGCATTGTCAGAATCGGGCGGCGCCGCATCTCATTGATATCCATGATGCCTCCGTCCGAGCGCATAATCATGAGAGGCGCCTTGATGCCCGCCTCACGGACGCTCTGCTCGGTCATGTCGGCGGTCTCCATCATCTTGGGGAGCATACTGGCGTTGATGACGGCTGTCCGTGTCCTGATGCGCAGACCATACAGTTGTGAAATCTCATAAGTATTGGTCGCCATGATGCCATGCTCAATGCAGGTTGAAACTACGAGGTCTTCATTGGCGGGATTTTCCACGCTGAATGCCTCACTGGCGACAAAGACCTTCGCCCCCTCGCCCTCTAACTCCTCGATGACCTTCAGGATGGTCTCCTTCTCGGGTGTTTCTGAGGTGTCAATGAACCTGTGGTAAGTTTTAAGGAAGCGCCCCGGCGCCAGTTCTATATCCCCGACATTGGTTTCGGAACGGGCTTTGGATTTTTCTATGCCCCTTCCCATGCCGACGATGCCGACCGGCGCCACGTCGCCTTCAAGGAGGGCGTTAGTTGCCTGGGTGGTGCTGTGGGCGATAAGGATAATCTCCTCAGGATTGATATTTCCCTCTTCGAGAAGCCGGTGAAGGGAATCAATAATACCCCGCGCCACGCCCTCCTTCGCGGTATGGGTGGTGGGCACCATGACCTGTGCGATAAGGGAGAAGGCGGCGGTGTCGATTGCAACGGCGTGAGTGAACGTGCCACCAACATCTATTCCGACACGAATCTGGCGTCTAATTTCCATTTCATGTCTTTCAGTGATAAAAATATCGGTGAATTTTTTGTGGGTTTATAAAATATGTTTCAGGTTGGGTGCTTGAGGAATATTGTCAATCCTTATGTTTGAAGTCGAGGGAGAAACTGGCTGCCATGTCGATGCTTTTATTCAGCCGACCGGATTTGCTTCCGCAGGAATCGCGGATGGTCAGTGTCGGCTGAAGGATTTCACTTTCCACCTTTTCCCCTTTGATAAGGGAGAGGAGTTTCCGCGCTGCAAGGGAGCCCAGGTTATACTTGGGCTGTGCCACAGTTGTGAGGGGCACCTCAGCAATGCTGGCAAGGAAGAGGTCATCATAACCCATAACGGCGATGTCTGATGGCACGCCAAAGCCGGACTGACGGAGGGCGAAGCTGGCGCCGATGGCGATTATATCACCGGCGCAGAAAACTGCTGTCGGGCGCGGCTTTGTCTGGAGCATCAATCTCATGTTATTGTAGCCAGCCTCCCAGTCGAATGTGGTCTCAATAATCAGGTTTTCATGGTAAGGGAGATTATATTTCTTGAGCGCCGAGAGATAGCCCTTAAGGCGGTCTCTGCTTATATGGAAGCAAGAGGGACCGGCAAGATGACCAATGATTTTGTGCCCCGTGCGGATAAGATGTTCCGTTGCCAGGAACCCGCCCAGCACATTATCCACCGTGACCTCACAGATGCCCTTCACAGGAGGATGGCTCAGGATGGCAACGACAGGCATTTTCCGCTCAATAAAGTCAAGCCAGAGTTCCTTGTTCTCCTTGCATTCCACGGGGTCTGTGATAATCCCATCCACGCGCTTTTCGCGGAGTATGCGGAAATACTCACGTTCCCGTGCGGCATCATTATTTGTCGGGCAGAGGATGACGCTATAGGATTCGCCGGTCATAAGGTCTTCGATGCCCTGAATAATCTGGGGGAAAAATGATGACATGATATCGGAGATGAGAAGTCCGATAACGTTTGTCTTTTTTTTAACCATGGCGCGGGCAATCAGATTGGGATGGTAGTGAAGTTTCTTTGCAAGGTCTTTTACCTTTTTCCGCGTCTTCTCACTGACCCGTGGATTATTATTGAGCGCCATGGAGATGGTGGAGGGAGACACATTCAGCGCCCTGGCAAGGTCTTTTATTGTTATCATGTTCCATTCCCTTATATTTGGAAATTATACAAGTTGCGAACTCAGCGTGCTCTGCTTTAAATATTATTACCTGATGATTTTGGATAAAAACTCTCTTTTTGCAACAAGTTTCATGGGATTCATTTTGCTCTGGATGTGTCAAGTTCGCTTTGTAAATTTCCAAGACGTCCCATATGGTCCTCCAGAACCAGCGCCTGAATGAGTTCATCCAAGTCGCCCTCTATTATCTGGTTGAGTTTGTAAAGGGTGAGACCGATTCTATGGTCGGTCACACGATTCTGGGGGAAATTATATGTCCTTATGCGCTCACTGCGGTCTCCGGTTCCGACCTGCTGGCGACGGGAGGCGGATATCTCAGCCTGCTGGCGTTGAATCTTGCGGTCCAGCAGACGGGCGCGCAACACCTTCAGCGCCTTTGCCTTGTTTTTGTGCTGGGATTTTTCATCCTGGCAGGTGACAACGAGACCGGATGGAATATGTGTGATGCGCACGGCAGAATCGGTGGTGTTCACACTCTGACCGCCGGGACCCGTTGAACGGAAGACATCGATTCGCAGGTCATCCGGCTCTATCTCCACCTCCACCTCTTCAGCCTCTGGCAGGACAGCCACAGTGACGGCGGATGTGTGAATGCGGCCGCTTGCCTCCGTTTCAGGAACGCGCTGGACACGATGTGTGCCACTTTCGAATTTCATCTGGCTGTAAATATTTTCTCCCAAGATGCTGAAGATGATTTCCTTGAAACCGCCGTGACCGGTTTCGTGCTGACTGATAATCTCTATCCGCCAGTTGCGCCTTTCTGCATAACGCGCATAGGCGCGGAAGAGGTCTGCGGCGAACAGGGCTGCCTCTTCGCCCCCCGTTCCCGCCCGTATCTCAAGCAGGATATCCTTTTCATCGTTCGGGTCTTTCGGTAAAAGAAGAATCTGGAGTTCCCGCTTTCTTTTTTCCAGTTCAGCGCCGGTGGACTCCATTTCCGCCGCGGCAAGCGAGGCAATTTCCGTATCCGGGTCATTCTGCAATGCCTTTGCCTCTTCCAGTTTGGCAGATGTTTGTTTGTATCTGCCGTAAGCCTCCATAATCTTTCCCAGCTCGCTATGGCGCTTTGCGACCTGTTTGAGCGATTCAGGATTGGAGGTAACCTCAGGGGAGCTTAATTTCGACTCCGCCTCGGCGAATTGTTTTTTCAGTTCTTTCAGATAGGATTCCATTTCCATCATTGCCGTATCTCCATTGGGGGATTTAAATTTCAGTAAGGACGGGAGGTATTATTTTGCGCCGCTATTTCAGCGCATCTCCGGGGGCAAGGACGGTCAGGAATGGCGCCGTCTGCTCCGGTGTGATGGCAATGGCTGCCTTGAGGGAGGCGATGCTGACTTCCAACTGCTCATCATCCGGCGGTTTGGTTGTGAGATACTGTGAGAGGAGTCCGGGATACACCAGTATCTTTGTGAGCGGATTATTCTTGTGTCGTGAGCCAAATTTAATCACCTCATAGGAGACGCCAGCCACAAGTGGCATGAAGAGGATGTGAGAGAAGATGATAATCACCTTGCGCAGAATGAATGGGAGCGTGGGGAAGGGGGGATAAATGAGCAGCAGGAGTTTCACAATGAAGGCAAACACGATGATACTGACAATGATGACAACGCCAAGAAAGGTTGTCCCGCAACGGGGGTGATGTGTGGTGTAAGGTCGCACATTTTCAAGCGTGAGGGGTTTTTCTTCCTCAAAGGCAAAGACCGCCTTGTGTTCGGCGCCATGATATTCAAATACCCTGCGGATGTCTTTTGAGAGAGATATGACCCAGATGTAGGCAATGAGGATAGCGGCGCGGAAAAAACCGGCAATCATGTTGTAGGTGATGGGCGACCTGTCCTCTACCAGATGGCTCGGATTGTTCCTGGAAAAGGGTAAAAATCCAAGAAAATGTGTCAGGATATTTGGAATGACGACCGTCAGAACCATGGCGAAGGCAAGACTGAATGTTATCAATCCAACCATCCCCGCCACGCTTATCTGCCGTTTTTCCCCGGCGGTGCCAACCCCGGATTCCTTCCGGCTCTGTCCCGCATCTTCCACTTCAGCCACCCTCTCTTCTCTATCGCCTTTTTTCTCCTGTCCCTCCCATTCATTAATGGAGAAATCCAGTCCTTTCAGTCCAATGACGAGCATCTCAAGAAGGGTCGCCACCCCGCGCAGGAGTGGAAAACTCAGGATTTTGATGCGCTTGGTGAGAGGTTTGTAAGGTATGTTTTTAATCTTGATGGTTTTATCCTTTTTGCGAACGGCGATGGCATATCCCTGAGGACTTCGCATCATCACGCCCTCAATCACTGCCTGCCCGCCCATCTCAATCCTTTTTTCAACCTTTCCCAAAACAGCCTCCGTTGGCAGTTGTTGTTTGTCACAGGGACAAAGAGAAACATAGTCAAATCACTCCAACAAATGTCAATTCAAAATCATGAGTTGACACAATGCCATTTAAGAGACTATAAATTTAAAAAATATTGGATATATCCAGACATTATGATAATAGCATATATTCATTTTTTACAGGGTTGATATGAAAATTCAAACTTTTTTTATTTACCTGATTTTTTCATGCCTTTTTGCACAAACCCTCTCAGGTTATGAGGTGAAAGACTTTTACAGGCAGGATGAGGATTATTCCATCACGGACAACTTGCGCAATCCGGGGATGATTGGACCCGTTGCCATGGGGGATGTGAATGGGGATGGGTATGATGATGTGATTCTGGGTGCGCCACGCGCCACGGCTGGGAGTAATGCAGATGCGGGCATTGTTTATATCCGGTTCGGGCTGAAGTTCGGTTCCGGTTCCGGATATATCCATGAGTCATCCTATGACCTCACCACAACGGGGAGCCAGTTTTCCGACCCCACCATGTCCTCGGTGAATCTGCCGGATGGGCATGGAAGGTTGGGCGGCATTCAGATTAATGGGGATGTGCCGGCTGGACGTTTTGGCTCAGCGGTGGCGGGGGGCGACTTTGATGGCGATGGCATCAAAGATATAGCCATCTGTGCATTCCAGAACCTCATTCCTGTGGGACCGGGTCGTGTGTATGTCCTTAAAGGGCGCACGGATATTGGCGGTCTTGTGTCCATCTCCGATGAGATGGCAAACATGCGCTGTTTTTGTATTACCGGACGAGTTAATGGCGACCGCTTTGGAGAAAGCCTCTTTTTTACAGACATTGACCATGATGGCAGAGATGACCTTATTATTGGCACACCGGGAAGTGAGAGTGGCGGTGTGGTGGATATCTTTTACGGCCGTCCCTTTTCCCCGTTCTTCACCCAGGGGGTGGATTCCCTCCCTCAGCCACACACAAAAATTGTTGCAGAGGGAGATGGTGATGCCCTCGGCTCCGCATTTGCCGCAGGCGACCTGACAGGTGATGGCATAGCCGACCTTTGCATCGGCGCACCCTTCCAATCCGGATATGCACGCAATGCGGGGAAGGCGTATCTTTTCGCTGGCGCCAGCCGCGACTTCCCGAATGGGAAACCCCTCCCGCTGGGGACAGTTGACCTCGCTGTTGTCACAACCGCAGTTGAGATTCTTTCAAGGACTGAGAATGAACAGGCGGGAAGCGCTCTTGCCATCGGGGATTTCAATGGTGATGGATTGAATGACCTCGTCATCGGCGCGCCGGGCTGGAGAGATTATTCACAGGCGGCAAACCAGGGCGCCGCCTACATCCTTTATAACGATGGGATGCGTTTTCTTCGCACCAGCCGGCAGAGCATAGAGATAACAGAGGCGGAGACTCGTCTTATCTCCAGTATGAGCGAGGAGCGTCTGGGGAGCCAACTTGCGTTTCTAAATTTTAACCAGCGTGCCGGTGATGACCTTGTACTCAGCGCCCCTCCTGCCACCCCTGAGGGTCGCTTTCTTGCAGGCAAGGCATGGATTATTCTGGGACGACGACCCTCAAATGCCTTGAAACAGTATATGTATAACATTGATTGGATTGACCTCACCATCTATGCAATGGGGGAGGAGGGCGGGGATTATATGGGTACAAGCCTCGCTGTGGGGGATTTCAATGGGGATGGTATATCTGATGTCTTTTTCACCGGCAGTGGCGCCAATTCAGCGGGACGTTCCGCCTGGGGGATTTTCGGTAGCAGTTCATACTACATAAATCACATCCCTGACGAGCTCTGGAACCGGTTTGAGTAATCCGGTATTTCATGAAACCACGAATCTGCACGAATCTCCACGAATAATCATCTTCATTAAGTGGTATATTATTGCGGCTTGAGAATCTGGAGGGTCTCGCTTGTCCTGATTTCTCCCGTATTCAGCGTAACCACCGCCTTACCAGACCCCAACGACCTGAATTTTCCATCCCTTTTGCCGATTGTGGCAATCCTCATCTCATTGACGCTCCATTCATAACTCATGGGGTCAGTCAGCGGAAAAACCCGGTTCACCTTTTTTGCGGGTATATCCAGAATGCCGGATGCTGTAAAGGCGATTTCTTCACCCACGCCCACCTGATTTTTGTCGGGGTTTCTCTTGATTGCAAGGCGGGTGAAGATGGGTCTCATGGAAAATGAGATGGCATTTTTCTGAACATTGAATTCCAGATAGTGGTAGCAATTACCATCGGTCGAGTTTTCCTCAAGCGGCGCTCCACCCCCGCCGGTCATAAAATAAGGGATGCCGTCCTTGACCTTCAGACTGAAACCGACATGGTTTCCCGAAAGGACCAGCACATGTCGCCCCTTTTTTGCCTCCCGAAGGAGGAGTTTGTGGAAGATTTCCGCCTCAATGGGATTCATCGATTCAGAAAGTCTATTCGTGGTTGTCCCCACCGGCGAGATATGGCACACAAAGATAATCGTATCAGACTTTACGGATTTCAAGTTTTCCAGGAGCCATGACCATTGAGGTTCTCGGGGCTGCTGGTGTGAATCGGAGAGTGCGAAACTCCCGTTGACATTATCAAGAATAAAGACGCTGACCAATCCTGTGGTGAAATGATAGTGGGTGGGAAACATGATATTTGCATAGGTGAGGAGGTAAGGGTCGTTGATGGTCTCATAGCGCCCCAGGGCGCAATAATAGGGCTTTTCAAGGCGTTTTAATTTCTCCCGGACATTACCCAGGTTCTCCCCCCTGCCGTCTATGCTGAGATTCCCGGTCGTAATGGTAAAATCACCGCCCCTCTTGTTTATGCCGGCAATAATACGGTTGCAGATAAAAGACCCTATGCCTGTCTGTTCATCCCTCGAGAGAAGGCAGTTGCCAAAGGCAAAGAACCGCATCCGGGGTTTGCCGGAAAATTGTGGAGATGGGTCATATTGCAGCCAGGAGGGGAGTGAATCCCTGTCAAACAGATATGTCTCAGCACGGGGGCTGGCAGGCGCATATATGGTATCCAATCTGTAAAGGAGGATATTTCCGGACGCCTGTTTGGCTGTATCAGGTTCGGAAATGGTGATATTTTTCAGGAGTATGGGAAAGGCGGCATCCTTTGGGATGTCAACCTCGACATATCTCCAGTCTGACCAGTTTATATGGGCGGCAAATACTATCCGATAATCCAGCTCAAGACTATCGCGAATCGTTGCACTGAGGCAGAGCCCTTTTCCATCACCCCTGACCCATAGACCCGCCTGCCGGGGACTTCCGGGGATGCTGATGGTTCTATTGAGAGAGATGGATGCCGCCCCCTCGCCGGCTTTAAAGTCATACCGCAGCATTGAAACGGGACGGGGTGCCCCATCAACAGTTGCCATGATGATGTCGTGACCTACAAGGATGCGAGGTGAGCCGGTCTTGAAACGCCAGTCTCCGATGATAGAAAAATCGGTGAGCTTCTGAACCTCCTTTCCCACGGCAAGGGGAATTTTTGCCTCAAGCCCGAGCGCACTTGCAGTAATGTAACCTCCGGCGCTTGCCTTACCTGCGTGAAATCTCCCCGGCGCCGCAAAAGCGCCTGCTGACGGTGGCGCATTCCATTGGGCGGCGGTGGCGGGAATCTTTACAATCTCGCCATCAGGGGTGATACCGGTCAACTCAAGACTGAGCTCTTCGTCGGGCAGGAGTTCGGCGCTCTCGATGTTGAGTTGGAGGTATTTAATCCTGTTAATAACCTGAAGCGGGATTTTTGCCTTTTTCCCTCCTGCCTCGAGTAAAATCGCCCCTTTACCCTCCATTATTCCGGCTGTGAACTGAGTTCCCTTGACCTCGCCAAGATTCGCCGGTTTCACTTTGATGTCCAGTGAGTTTATCTCTAAGACATGGTTGAAGGCGTCAATAAGGGTGGCGGAAAGGGGGTAACTCTGACCGGCGATGGCTTTCAGGGATTCAGGCTGGGGGATGAGGCGGTCGGGTTTTCCTGCAGGCGCCTCAGATATGATAAAGAGCCCGCCCGGCGATGTATTTTCCATCGCGCCTGATGGGATATTGAAAGGCGTTGCGTCTTTTAAGCCATTCCTCCTTCCGGTCATTGTAACATAATCGCCCGAGTTCAGCAGGAGGGCATCACTGCAGCCAAGGAACTGGAAATATTCTGCGAACTGGGGCGGCGTCAGTCCGATGCTTATGTGAGGGGGTCTGGCATCAACGGTAACCATCACAAGGTTTCTGCCACTGTTCAGGAGACCCACGCCGCTCAGGGCTGTCGGTGTGATTTTCCTGACAGGGGTGGCATTCTTTAACTCAGCCGGTATTTCATTATTTTTCACAAGGACTGGCGCGCCTGAGATAACCTTGAAAAAATCGCCGGCTTGAAAGGAGCCGGCGGTGAAAACAGCCGGGAATGAGCAGGAGACGCCCACAATCGCCTGGATGTTTGTTGCCATACCGGTCAACGTCTTCGCATCGGTTGCGAGTTGCTCGTGAGCCTTGAGGGTCTTCAGTAATAAGTCCTTTCTCGCAATGTCCGCAAAGAGGAGGTGAAAATTCAGGGGACCATTGATGGTCCAGACAATTGCATGGTGATGTGTGATGCCCGGCTGGATAAGTTCCACCTTTTCAAGTTCAGTATCCACTGCCTGTGGGAGATGAAATGTCTGCTCCGGATAATAGGTCTTGAGTTCGGCGCGGGAATCCGCTCCGCCATGAACCGGTGAGTGAGATGCAAGGCAGAGGAGGAGAAAGAGGATTGAAACAGGGAGTTTTTTCATATTTTTTTTCCCCCGACATGATGGATAGTTCCCGCTGGTGATGGAAAGATTTTTATTTTCGTGATATCAATAGTCTGGGCAAAGTCCGGCGGGTATGAGGGCATGACCTGGCGCGGGTTGAAGTGGATAAAGATATTTGTAGATTCAGCGTCTGTTGGCAGTTTGGGGAACGCAGGCTCTTTTTCTTCCAGCTGAATCAGCGCAAGGGCACGCATAACCCTGAAAAGATGAGATAGTCCCACGCCAAACGGCACACGCCCCGAGGCAGTCTCCAGTTGCACTTGAAATTCCCGCCCGATAAGATAGTTGGCAAGAGATGCGGTATAGATGACAGCCTGTTCAAAGGACTCGTAACAATCCACCGGAATGGGAGAGGGGATGG
>Ga0315294_10008130_pt1 | contig 11526 bp, 12 predicted proteins | sample YL17G13_40_MG_FD_203626 | JGI IMG/M metagenome (GOLD analysis project Ga0315294, IMG submission 203626) | Sediment microbial communities from Yellowstone Lake, YNP, Wyoming, USA - YL17G13_40 | ecosystem: Environmental > Aquatic > Freshwater > Lake > Sediment | place: USA: Wyoming | collected... | reverse complement strand
TTTTTTCTTATCTTTCTATCTCAGTTTTTTAAAAGATTTAGATTTTTCCGGTATTTTTTTGACAGAATCAGCCTTTCTTTTCCGGTTTTTGGCCCGGTCTTCAAAAACGCAAATTTAGTTCAATTCTCCCAAAGTTTTTACACTCTTTTAAAAAGCGGAATCCCTATTATTGAGACTTTTGATATCTGTATTCAAAACTTGCCAAACGAGGTTTTAAAAGAAAGCCTTGCTTCAGTCAAAGTAGAAGTTGAAAAAGGAGGAAAAATGAGTCAAGGCCTAAAAAATTCTTCAAAGATTTTTCCTCCCATTTTTTCACAGATGGTTTTGGTGGGAGAAAAATCAGGGTCCCTGGAAAACAGTTTTCTCTATTTATCTCAATTCTATCAAGAAGAAGTTGATTCGGCGCTTAAAAACATTTCTATTGTTTTGGAACCGCTATTATTAATTTTAGTTGGGCTTTTTGTTGGCTTTGTAGCTTTAGCTATTATTACTCCGATCTTCAAATTTACCGGCAGTCTTAGATTCAGATAATTTTGCAAATTAACTTTCAAAATAGTGTCAAAACTATTTATTTTTGAAAAAAGCTTCACTTTGCTCGAAATTTTATTGGTAATAGGAATAATTTCCATTTTACTAGTTTTTATTGTGCCTCTAAGCTTGGATTTTTATAAAAGCCAGCAATTAGAGGCCCAGACTCAATCAGTAATTCAGACCCTAAGAAGAGCTCAATCAAAAGCGATGGCAATGGAGTTGGATTCACCTTTTGGGATTTATTTTGGCACTTCGAATTACACCTTATTCAAGGGCAGTTTTTATTCTGATCCTGGTCGTGATTTGCAGTATGATGAGATTTTTGATCTTCCTGAAATTATAAATGTTAGTGGCTTGAATGAGATTGTTTTTTTAAAATCAGAAGGAGTGCCAGATGGGGTTTCAGCTTATTGCGGAGGTATTTGTACTCCTTGTTCTAATTTAAATAGCAGTCAGTGCCCGCAACAGCAAGGATGCCGTTGGCGAGGAGGGCGATGTAGAGATAATCCCGGTTGCACTTCTTGTAATAGTTATCAGAACCAGTCAGATTGTGAAAGTCAATTAGGTTGTGCTTGGCAACCAGAAATCCGAGGAGGAAACATTATTTTAAGCGTTGATAATAAAACCAGGACAATAAATATAAATGAAATAGGAAGAGTCAATCTTGAGTAAATTATGAATTCAAAGAATTTAGAAGAAGGACAATCTTTAATTGAATTGATAATTGCGATAGCTTTGTTTGCGGCCGTTATTTTAGGTTTGAGTTTATTTATTTTTGACAGTTACAATGCAAGTCGTCTGGCCTTAGATATGACAAAAGCCGATTTTCTGGCAGAAGAAGGTTTGGAGGCAGCAAGATCAATCAGGGACGATAGCTTTTCAAATTTATCAGCCGGATCACATGGTCTGGTAATTTCCAGCGGTCATTGGATTTTTCTTCAGGGGACCACTGAAGATTTGAGCACTGAGTTAAATGGAGGCACAAGAGTAATCAAAATTGAAAATGATCCAATTGATCAAAATATAAAAAAAATTACTTCAACTATTACTTGGAAATTTACTGAAAACAGATCTGAAGAAGTTAAGTTAATTAGTTATCTGACAAATTGGCGTGCTTATTGCGGAGGAAGTTGCACTTCTTGCAGCAGTTTTGGAGACTCGCAATCGTGCCAAGGACAAGGGGGTTGTCGGTGGCAGGGAAATCGATGCAGAGGTACCTGTACATCCTGTAATACTTTTTCAAATCAAAATTCTTGTCAAGCACAAACAGGATGCCAATGGATGCAGTAATGCAAGATTTAAAATTTATGCAAAATCGTGGTTTTACACTAATCGAATTATTGATCTATACAGCCATTATTTCATTGGTTTTGGTTTCAATCACCGGATTTTTTTGGAATATCGCATCCGGTAATATTAAAGAAAATTCTTACCAGGAAGTGCAGCAAAACGGCCGTTTCGCTATGACTAAAATAACTCAAGAAATAAAAAAAGCAATTGGAATTAATAATCCAGTTCCTGGTTCTTCTGCTAATTCTCTTTCTTTAACAATGCCTGAGCCCAATTTGAATCCCACGATTTTTGACGTTTCAGAAGGAAAATTAAGAATTACCCAGGGCGCTTCGGTCCCAATTGAATTGACTACTGACCAAGTATTAGTGAGTAATTTACAATTTACTAATTTGTCTTATTTAAATACTCCTGGAACAATAAGAATTGAGATGACGCTGGAAAATTTAAATCCTTCTGGAAAAACCGAGTATAAAGCATCGATAGATTTAAAAACAAGCGTGTCTTTACCCCGTTAAAAATTGCTACTAGATAGATATTTTAGAAAATCTTTAAATATTTCTTAAAAATAAAAATAATATTTCAAACCCTTGTAAGTGAAATTTCTAACGGGGGTTTATTAAAAGAAGAGTAATTATGAGAGGTTTTACCCGCCAAAATTTTATAAGACCCGCCTGTTTAATAGTCCAAAAAAATAAATCAACTAAAAAAAATTTAGGCGGATTTATCGCTCTAATTACAGTTTTTATAATTATATCTATAGCTTTATTGATTAGCTTAGGTTTTGGTTTGCTTAGTATTGGTGAAATGGATATGGGATTTAAGAAAAGCCAATCTTCTCAAGCTTATTTTTTTGCCAATCTTTGTGCTGAACAGGCTTTGATGAAATTAAAAGAAGATATTAATTATCAAGGTAATGAAACTATAAATATTGAAAACGGCAGTTGTCAGGTTTTGCAAATTGAGGGACAATGGATAATAAAGACAATCGGAAATATACAAAACGACGTTAAAAAAATAAGAATTTTTGTCAGTCAGGTTAATCCGAAAATAATTATTGACTCTTGGCAGGAAGTAGCTGATTTCTGACATGAATATAGATGAAAAAACCACATCGGAGATGGGTCGGAAGAACCACTCGGTTCTTCCGTATAGGAAAACAGGCTTTCCGCCGATTAGGCGGAAAAAGTTAGAAACCGTGGGTTTCTAAAGAGCAAGCCCGAAACGAGGCCGAAGGCCAAGCGCCAGTGCGAAGCACTGGAGAAGGGCGAGCGACTAACTTAGTATTACCTCGATGTTTAATTTTTTTCAAAAACCTTTTGGCTTGGATATCTCTGACCACTCAATTGAAATTGTTTCTCTTTCAGGAACTTTGGCAAAACCGGAGCTTTCAGCTTTGGAAAGAGTGATTCTAAGGTCCGGAATCGTTCAGAACGGAGATATTATCCAAAAAGAAAAATTAGAAGAATACTTGAGAAACTCAATTGATAGCCCCCGATTTGGAGAAATAAAGACAAAAAATTTTATTTTTTCTCTGCCAGAATCCAAAACCTTTATTCACTACTTTAATATTTCGCCAGAGTTAAATGAAAAAGAGAAAATCAAGGCAATAGAAACTGAAGCTGTTAAAACTTTTCCTTTTCCCTTGAATGATCTTTATTGTGACTTTACTATAAATCAAAATGGGGAAGTTCTTTTAGCTGTTGTCCAAAAGAAGACTGTGGACGAATATCTGGAACTTTTTAGATCTTGTCAGATAAATCCAATAGTTGTTGAGACCAATTCGGAGAGTTTAGCTAGAGCGCTTATTAAAGATAATAGAGAGACGGTTTTAATTTTGGATATGGGTGCCAAAAATACAGGTTTTAGTGTTTTTGATGGACAAATTTTGAGATTCAGTAATTCGATCCCCACTGGCGGAGAAAAGCTAACTGAATTAATTTCTGAAAGGTTAGATCTTAAAAAACCAGAGGCTGAAAAAATTAAAATTGAAACTGGTCTGGATCCTAAAAAGAAAGGAGGAAGAATTTTCTTGGTGTTGCAAGAAGAAATCCAATTAATTATTGGAAAAATCAGAGAGATGGAGCAGTATTTAAAAGAAAAGACTGGAAAAGGAATAGAGAGGGTGATTTTAACTGGAGGTTCGGCGCTAATAGTGAATATGCAGGAATATTTGTCAGATAACTTGGAAAAAGAGGTTTTAATTGGTGACCCCTGGAAGAAAATCAATATAACCGAGTTCTATTTTAAAAAATCTCTAAATTTTGACCCGATATTTTTTTCAAGTGCCATTGGAACGGCTTTAAGGGGTTTGACAAGAGATTGCAAGAGGGCTGGAATAAATTTCTTAAAGGTTGTAAAATAGAAAATAGCCCCCCACCTATTCGGCACAAATTTTATTTACTTGTGCGAAACGCAGTGCCGAATAGGTGGGGGGTAAAAGGTCGTTTAAATAATTTAAAATTAAAAATTCAAAAATGAAAGGTTTTACTTTAATCGAACTTTTAGTCGTAATAGGAATTATAGTCATATTAATGACCGCTGCTTTAGTGGCTATTAATCCCTTTAAACAATTCGCCATGGCTAATAACGCCAATAGATGGAGTGGCGTGACAACAACAATGAACGCTATTTCTCAGAGAATGGTAGATAAAAAAGGAATACTGGGTTATGACAGTGATCCCGTCGCCGCAAACACCGATTGTCCAGGAGTAGGCGACGATGTCCCGACTCTTACTCCTACCAATATGGGTTCTGCTGATTATGATATTTGCGTTGCTCTTGTTACTGATAATTATATGGGGACAATGCCTTACGATCCTCAAAACGGAGACTATAAAGGTTGTGGAGATTATGATACAAACTATACCATTCAGTGCAACGCAACTAGCCACAGGATTACTATCTGCGCACTTTCTACGCAAGATCCCGAGCTAACAGAAAAAGGTATAATCTGTATAACTCGTTAATTAAATTATCACTATAGATTTTTAAAACCAATAGTGATTTCGTCTAATATGTTACCAATATTAACCATCATTATAGTCGTCATAGCTCTGATAATTTTCTGGCTTTTTGGCGGATACAACAGTTTGGTTACATTAAAAAACAGGGCTAAAGAAGCCTGGTCAGATATTGATGTCCAGCTAAAAAGAAGATATGACTTGATTCCGAACTTAGTTGAAACAGTCAAAGGTTACGCCACTCATGAAAAAGAAACCTTTGAAAAGGTTATTGAAGCAAGGGCAAAAGCAATGGGAGCCCAGACTGTAAAAGACAGGGCCGAGGCTGAAAATTCTTTGTCCCAGACTTTAAAAAGCATCTTTGCTTTGGCTGAAAATTATCCTGATTTAAAAGCAAGCCAGAATTTTTTGGAGCTCCAACGCGAACTAACCGATACCGAGGATAAAATTCAGGCGTCCAGGAGATTCTACAACACAAACGTTAGGGATTTGAATACAAAAATTGAGACCGTTCCGACTAATATAATTGCAAGCCTGTTCAATTTCCAGAAGATGGAATTTTTTGAGATAGCAGAAGCAGAAAAAGCTCCAGTTCAGGTTAAGTTCTAAAACATGACTCTTTATACCCAGGCCGAATCTAATATTCGGAAAACCTGGCTGTATCTAAGTTTCTTTTTTATATTGATCCTAGCTATTGGCTGGGTGATTTCTAATTATTTTGGAAGTTTTAGTATTTTTTGGTTTGCCTTGATTTTCAGTATTTTCAGCAGTTTTTTTTCCTATTGGTATTCTGATAAAGTTGTATTATTTTTTACCAGAGCAAAACCGATTGAAAAAAGCGATAATCCTGAGCTTTATAGGATTGTAGAGAATCTTTGCATTACAGCCGGCCTCCCTTTGCCAAAAATCTATATTTTAGAAGAGGCTCAGCCGAACGCTTTTGCCACGGGAAGAGATAAAAATCACGCTGTAATTGCAGTCACTCGGGGCCTTCTTGAAAAAATGGAAAAAACGGAATTGGAAGGGGTTATCGCTCATGAGCTTTCCCACATTGGGAACAAAGATATGTTATTACAAACTATTGTTGTGGTTTTGGTGGGAATAATTGTCATGCTTACTGATTTTTTCTATAGAATGAGTTTTTGGGGAAGAGCTCAAAGAAGAGACAGGAAAGAGGAGGGTAATGCAATTTTTTTTGTAATCGGTATTTTTTTAATGATTCTGGCTCCGATTTTAGCAAATTTAATTAAGGCCGCAATATCAAAAAGAAGAGAATTTTTAGCCGATGCGACTGGCGCCCTTTTAACTAGATATCCTGAAGGATTAGCCAGCGCCTTGGAAAAAATAGCTAAAGACCAAAATCCCTTAAGCGTAGCCAGTAATGCCACATCTCATTTGTATATTGCAAATCCTTTCAGAGGTCCTGGATTAAATAAAGTTAGCAACTTATTTTCAACCCATCCTCCAATTGAAGAAAGAATCAGGGCTCTTAGAGATCTGCGCGTCTAATAGAGTTTTTAGCTTCTAACTTTTAGCTTCTAGTTCTTAAGTCTTGAAGTTAAACTAGAAGCCAGAAGCTGATAATCTAGAACCTAATTATGTATTGTCCAATCTGCAAAAAAGAATTAGAACAAGCAATTTTTTATGGAGTAGAGGTGGATTTTTGTCCGACTTGCCTCGGTCTTTGGTTTGAAAGAGAAGAGTTAAGATTGGCAAAAGACGAAAAAGACAAAGACTTAAAGTGGCTTGACGTAGATTTATGGAAAGACAGCAAGAAATTTAAAATTTTTCCCGGCATCAGATTATGTCCTTCTTGTCGTTTCCCGCTTTATGAAATATATTACGGAAACTCAAGAATTATCGTTGATATATGCAATTTATGCCACGGAGTATGGCTTGATAGGGGAGAATTCAAAAAAATTGCTGAATACTTGAGAGAAAAATCTAACTATGAAGTTTTAAATAAATTTACAAAAAATTTATTAGTGGAGGCAGCTGAAATTTTAATTGGACCGGAAACTTTAAGGGAAGAAATTTTAGATTTTCTGGCAATTTTAAAGCTTTTGAATTATAAATTCCTTACTCAGCAGCCAAAAATTTCAGAAATAATTATTAGTTTGCCAAGATAGAAGGATTATTATATCCTGATTTCCGGGAAGGGTCGCATAGTTGGTCTAGTGCGTCCGCTTGGAGAGCGGATATACCGCAAGGTATCGCGAGTTCGAATCTCGCCCCTTCCGTTTTGTTCGGGGCGAACCAGCGCCCATAACGAAGTTATTGGCGCGGCCGAGCACTAAATAATTTAGTGTTCTGGTTCCACTCCCTCCGCATTAGTGATTAGTAATTTAGTTAATTATTTTTTAAAATTATGTCAGATTTAATTTCGGGTAAAATTTTTTGTAAAAAACCTTATTTAAAGGTTCTTTTTGTGGTTGCTGAGGCCTACCCTTATGCTTCAGTAGGAGGACTTGGAATGGCGGTTTCTTCTTTATCCAAGGCCCTTAGGAAGCTTGGCTTAGATGTACGGATTTTTATGCCAAAATATGCTTTAGTTGATGAAAGAAAATATCATTTAGAAATGGTTTCGAGAGGTTTAAAAGTTCCTACCGGTGAAACAGCTGAGGATAAAAAGATGTTGATTTGCAACGTTAAAAGATATATTCCTTCGGATTTAAACGTGCCAACATATTTTTTAGAAAATAGGGAATATTTTGAGAAAAGATCTAATGTCTATGGTTATTCTGATGATCCGGTGAGATTTACTCTTCTTTCCAGGGGGTGTTTGGAATTTTTACGTCAATTTGATTGGGTCCCGGATATTATAAATTGCACCGATTGGCATACAGGTGCTTTACCAAATTATTTAGAGACAACATATAAAAAAGATCCAATTTTAAGCAAAATTAAAACCCTTTTTTCAATTCATAATCTTTATCATCAAGGAGTTTTTGACCATCGTTTTGTCTCAGAGTTGGATTTTGATGATGGAAAATCACCTATTGCTACCTTTTTCTCAGAAGAACTATTGAAACAAAATTTTATGAAAAGAGGGATTATTTATTCTGATTTTATAAGTACTGTTTCTGAAAACTATTCAAGAGAGATATTAACTAAAGAATATGGTGAAGGATTAGGTGATTTGTTAAAAGAAATAAGGACGAAAATTTTCGGCATTTTAAACGGAATAGATTATCAAGAACTAAATCCAGCAACTGACAAGATGATAGCTACAAATTTTAATTTGTCTACCTTAAGAAAAAGAGTTGAAAATAAGATACATCTTCAGAAAGAATTCAATTTAGAGGTTTCTGAAGAGACCCCAGTCTTAGGAATGGTTGGAAGATTGGATGAACAAAAGGGAATAGATTTGTTTTTCCCAATTTTTGAAACCCTAATTTCTGAATTTAATTGTCAATTTGTTATAGTCGGAGGTGGAGAACCAAAATACCGTAGCTTTTTTGAAGAGATGAATAAAAAATTTCCTAAAAAAGTTGGTTGCCACTTAATGTCCGACTTTACTTTGGCTAGGCATATATTTGCCGGATGTGACATGTTTTTAATTCCATCAAAATTTGAACCTTGTGGAATCACTCAAATGGAAGCAATGAGATATGGAGCAATACCCGTTGTAAGAAAAACCGGAGGATTAGCCGATACGGTTGAAAACTTCAATCCCATACAAAACACGGGGACGGGATTCGTATTTGAAAAATTCCATCATTATAATTTCTTAGGTACAATTGTTAGGGCCTTAGAAACTTATAAATATAAAAAAGTTTGGCAAGATTTGATGAGGAGAGCTATGAAAACTGATTTTTCTTGGGAGGCGTCCGCTAAAAAATATTTCCAAATTTACAAAAAACTCATCGTTTAATATGATCTGGACAAATTTTTTACATATTTACCAACCGCCTGACCAAAAGGAAGACACCTTAAGGCAAATCACCTTCGAATCTTATAAACAAATAATTGATATTTTAAAAGAAAACCCTCGAGCCAAGATTACTCTTAATATCACTGCTTGTTTAACGGAGCAGTTACTTTCTCTTGGCTTTAGAGATTTTATTGATGATTTAAGAGATTTAGTCAGGAATGGGCAAGTTGAATTAACGGGTTCTGCGAAATACCATGCTTTTTTACCTTTATTGCCTCCAGCCGAAATTGAAAGACAGATAAAATTAAATTATGCAACGAATCGAGAAATTCTTGGTGATGTCTATAAACCAATAGGATTCCATTTGCCGGAAATGGCCTACTCTCGGAAAGTCGCTGAAGTAGTTGCTAACTTAGGTTATTCATGGCTGATTTTAAACGAAATATCTTTTGAAGGAAAACTTTTTTCAAAAATAGACACTACAAAAATATATAAATTAAAAGGCTTACCAGGATTAAAAGTTTTATTCCGAAATCGAAAAATAAGCGATCTAATTCAGCGGGGCCAAGTTTGTGAACCTTCAGACTTCTATAAATTATTAGAAGAAGAAATTAAAGAAAATGAATATTTTATTACGGCCATGGATGGCGAGACTTTTGGGCATCATCGGCCGAATCTAGATAAATTTTTGGCGAAGGTCTATAAAGAAGATAAAGTTAAAAGCCAGACAATTTCTGAAATTATTAATTCTTTTCCCCAAGGAGAAGAAATCAACCTTGTAGAAGGGAGTTGGGCTTCAATGGAATCGGAACTAAAAGAAAATATACCATTTGCCCAATGGAATTATCCTGGAAACCCAATTCATGAAAGACAGTGGGAGCTTACTTATTTAGCAATAAATACCATTAATCAATATTCTTCTGATCAAAACTATAACGAAGCTCGTGAGATTCTTGATAAAGCTCTCTTTAGTTGTCAATATTGGTGGGCAAGCACTGTTCCTTGGTGGGAAGTTGAATATATTGAAAAAGGAGCGTATTTTTTAAAAAAAGTAATTGAGGTTTTGAAAACCGTGCCCGAAGATTTAAAAGAAAAAGCTCAAAAATTATATCAGGAAATTATATTTACTGCTTTTGATTGGGAAAGATCGGGTTTAGCCCATAAAAAGTCGATGGAATACACCAAAAAAATTATTAAAGAATTTGGTGAAAAAATTCCCGAACCTAAAACCCTACACAGTAAACGCTAAAATGAAAGCTGTGGAGACCCCCAATTTTTTAAAAAATAATATCTTGAAATTTCAGGATGATTTAATTTCACTTTTTGGAAATAAAAATCTTAAAATAAAAAAAATAGAAACTTTGAAAGAAAAGCTGATAATTGGAAATCGATACAAGATAACTTGTTTAGCATTCCTCAAAAATCACTCTCCTTCAAAAATTATTTTACAAATTTATGACGATCAATATTATTTTAATAGAAATCTTTTTGCCTCGCAGCAATTAAGTGATCCAGAAAAAAAAGTAAGAGTGCCAGAAGTTTTTGGAATAGATAAAAAATTAAAAACAATCTACCGCGAATACTTAGAAGGAAACTTTGTTTATGATTTGATATTGAAAAGAAAATTAACACAAGAAGAAATTTATTCTTTTACGAAAAAAACCGCTCATTACCTTTTCTTTTTACATAATTTTAAATTTAAAAAAATTCCAACCTTTCTTTCGAAAAGATTAAATAGAAAAATAGAAAAAATAATTTTAAATTATACTTTAAAATTTATTAAACCAAATATAAAATCTTTAAAACCAATTTTAGAAAGAAATTTAAATAATCTGCTCAATAGAATGTATTATTTGGAAAAAATAAACAGAAAATGTTTAATCCACGGTGATTACCAGGCGGCAAATTTTGTTTTATCTCCAGAGAAAGGAATATCTCTAATGGATTTTGATACCTTAGAAATGGGTAACCCAGCCAGAGACTTGGGAAGATTTTTAGCTAATATTACTTACCCTTTGGGATTAAAAAGATATTCTCAAGGAGTAATTGAAAAAATCGAAAATTTATTTTTAAAAGAATATTTAAATCTAAAAAAGATAGAATTTAAACCCGATTTGAAATCTAATATTAATACTTACAAGGCGGAAATGATTCAATATATAATTTTAAGTAAGATATGGGGTGGACAAACGCCATCTTTCAGAGAACTTAAAGAGCTCGTAAATTATCAAGCTAAATTATTGATTTTTTAATAATATGAAAATAGCTCAAGTGCCTGGAGATGAGATTCCTTTTTCTCCGCAGTTGCCATTTTCACCTTACAGCGTTGTTACGATCTCTTATTTTTTAGCAGAACAATTAACTAAAAAGGGGCACGAAGTTACGGCTTTTGTCCCAAGCGATTCAAAAACTTCTGCAAGAGTTCCGCAAAACTTACTCCCCTCTACTGACCCGCGTTTCAAAAAATATACGTTTAAAAAACGCTATGGTTTATTTAAACAATACTGTCGAGAGATAATTTCAAGAAGTAATGAGTTTGATATTATTCATGTTCACGATATTTATTTAGGGACATTTAAACTTCTTAAAAGCGTTAAAACTCCAGTTATTGGAACTTTCCACAACCCTCATTTTTATAAAAAAGACAAGAAACATTTTAGTAAAACAAGATTTGTCGCTATTTCACAAAGCCAGATTGATAATAATCCGGGATATAATTTTATAGGAATGGTTCATAATGGTATTTTAGTTAAGAACTTTTTATTTAATAATAAGCCCAAAGATTATTTATTTTGGATCGGAAGAATTTCTCCTGAAAAGGGACCCTTGGAGGCAATTAAAATCGCTAACAGGACAAAAAGAAAGTTA
>Ga0315294_10008128_pt1 | contig 11527 bp, 15 predicted proteins | sample YL17G13_40_MG_FD_203626 | JGI IMG/M metagenome (GOLD analysis project Ga0315294, IMG submission 203626) | Sediment microbial communities from Yellowstone Lake, YNP, Wyoming, USA - YL17G13_40 | ecosystem: Environmental > Aquatic > Freshwater > Lake > Sediment | place: USA: Wyoming | collected... | reverse complement strand
TGGGTTTGTTGTTGGCAATTTTACTTCATTCTCTTTTTAATTTTTTCATTGAGTTCTAAATAGTGTGTCAAAGTAAAAAATAAATAAATCTATATCGGTTTAGCCATCTAACTACCTTTTTGGGTAGTTATTTTTCTTTTAGCTTAATCTACTAAAGGATTTCGCTAAATAGAGGCATTTCTACGAGACTTCTCTGATAGCAAATAATAGTTCTCTTTAGGAACAAAAGCCAATAACTCCGGAGGCATAGCAAGTCTAATGCCTCTTTTCTTTTGGGTTCGACAGTAAACGCAAATATCATCTTCCGGAAACCTGACCACCAGGTTGGCCTCCTTGAATAGTGGGCAAAGAGGAGCATCGCAATTATTGAACCTTGGGCATTTTTCCATAAGGAGTAATTTTAAGTATCTAAATCTTCTACTTTTTCGTCTTTTAAATATTCTTCAATTATTTCATCAACTAATTTTGAAATAGTTTTGCCGCTTTTTGCCGCTTCCAGCTTAACGATCCGGTGATTTCGTTCACTTATTCTTACTTGCCTTGTTATTCTTTTGTTTTGTAGAATTGTCGACATAATTAGCTCCGCCTTTCTCTATTTACGATACTTTACGACGCCTAACAACGCCTTCCCTCCCTCGCTCCCTCAACCCGAATGGTTTATTTATTCTGTGGGTGTTTGACGCGCAAAATCTCGTTTACGCTCAAAGTCATTTATAATTATTCGGTATATCGGTCGCTCGGTCGGTCGCCCGTAATCTTTTATTGAAATTTATTTTGAGTCACCTCAATAAGCTCTACGGGTAAGCCCCTCATGCGACTAAGCTTTGTATTATCTTGTTTCAAATTTTTATCGAATAATAAAATATTAAAATTAATCCTGGTATTCCCCCCAGCAATATACTTTTAACTCATTTGATTGTTCTATCTTTTGGGTAGGCATCCCGTCTAAATAATTCCAAATCAATCTCTGCGTTGAAGTGTCTCCGTCTAATATCGCTTTCTTTAAAATGCTTTTAATGAACGCCTCTTCATAGGTGTAATCCTCTCCTTCTGCTATCTTCTCAAGGGCCTCACGCACTTTTGTTGTGAGATTCTTTGTTCCTACTGGCCTGCCACTTGGATTACCCGAAACACCCCTTGGAAATGGTCTTCCAACTACCCTTTTTTGTTGTTTTTCTGCTAATAAATCAGCATTTATATTTTCGTCTAACATTTTATTTTTTTTAGCTTCTCTGGTTTGTTTTTCCCGACATTATTTAGAATTAAATCAAAAATCTCCCAAAGTTTCTTATATTTAGTTTCTTCCGGACTCTCTTTGTCTAACTTGAAGGTTATTTTAAATTGTTTATTGGGGTTCTTCATTTAAAAGCGGGGTGTTGTAGATCCTGTTTTTCAGATTTTTTAATTCATTCAGGACTCTACGAGTTGGGAGCTTTTTGGTTTCTTCGAAATATCCATTTAGAACTTCTTCTGGGGGTTGTTCAAATATAAGCTCTGCTTTTTTAGGCTCTGTTCTTTTTATGGTTTTTAGTTTTATCTCGGAACAAACGAGATGGGTTGCTAAAAATAAATCAGTCGTCGAATAATCCATATTTGAATTTTTGGTTTAATTTTAAAAATAAATATCAATAAAGCAGCGGCACGGACCACTATAATGGAAGTTTAATTTTAGGTTCTTAGCTTTCTCGGAATATTAGTTTTTTCCGAATTCCCCCAATCCTGTCTTTTAGAGAGTAATAACTGATTTTTTCTATCTTACAAATTTCTTTTAGGACATAGCCATTAATCAATAATTTAGCTACTCGTTTCTGTTTTGGGGTCAATCTTTTCAGAATTTGCTGGAGGTCAAAATCGGCAATTGCTTTTTCTATCCCCGCGTCCTCAATAGGGGTTTCAACTATCGTCTCTAGGCTGGTTTCCGTAATAGGGAAATAATAGTATCTTTTATCTCTATATATGTTTTTTCTCATATTTTTTGATTAAATTTAAATAAAAAAACAAGCATCGCTTTCGATGCTTGTAAAACAAAAAAGCCACAAGCATTAAAAGCTAGCATAAGATGATGCACTTTTAACACCTGTAACTTTTTTAACTCCAGTTTGATTCTGGGAGACAGATGAGCTTTGTTAACAAGAGTTTACTCTCCGTGTATCTGATTCCACATTTTTAACACAGTTGCATCTGGATGCGTAAATTAATTTACGCAGAATCAAATAGTTTGTAATTGCCGGTTTTCTCCGGTGGCTTCTATTCAGTTTTTAAATCATTTACCCCTACTTTAACAAATTAAGGCCTTGTTGTCAAATTTTTTCTCCACAACCCTCCATCCTTTCGGTTTGTAGAAAATATAAGCAACTAAGATTTTAACCTCCTTTTCATTAAACACGGGTAATTCTTTATTGGTTTTTAGTTGTTTAAAATTCTTATGACTATATACTGCCTCTAAGATATTTAAAACACCTCCCGGATAAAAACCCTTTTTCGGGTCTTTTTCTCTATCGTTAAATTTTTTGTTTTTTTTCATCCTTTTCTTCTCCTACCTTGATTATACTAAATAAAAACGTCTTTTGGGGGGTATCGAGCGAATAATTATGATACTCTTCTTTTAATCAAGTACTAAAAAAGCCCCTCTCCGGGGCCATTGTCCCTACCTCTCCCCCTTGTGAACTAAAAGCTTATCCCTAGAGACAAAAGAAATGCTCTATCTTCGGCGGAAAGCAATGTGCCATAGTCAGCATAGTCATTAAGCTTATAATTAACTACGGTAATTTTGTTTTTTGTGGCAAGAAGAGAATTCCATTGATTAACCAATGAGTTATATGCAGGAGTAAGTTGTGCCAACCGTGCATTTATGATCTCCATTGGGGCGAGTCCATTTTTTGCTGCTTCTATTTCCGCCTCTTTTTCTTTTATTTGACCATCTAATATAGCAAGCTGACTATTTATTCCCTGAATTATAATAGCTAATTGTGATATTGTCTGCGTCGCCTTTGTTTTTCGCTGAAGTTCTTCTTGTTTCTGCCCCAGCATTTCATTTAATACTGTTTTTTCATTGGCTACGAATGTCTCCATCAGAGACTTAATTTTTGCATCAGATAAGTCATACTGATTACGATAATTGTCGTACTGTGATGTTGAAACAGAAAAATCATTAGCGGTAGGTATTTTCCCCGAGCCAAGAAAAGAAGAGATCGTTTTTATGCGACCACTATCAATATCAAATAATTTTCCTGATAAAAAAGACAGATTACTGAGTTCATCTAAAAGTTGTTGCCCGGTCTGTTGTATCAAAGAGGAGTTAGGATATTTGTTCATTGTGCTCCTTACGGTAGATGTAAAATTATTCGCTTCGATTTTTGCTTGAGAAAATATATCAACTCTTTGTTTTATTTCAGAAATCATCCGAGACAACTCTTTATCAATATTATTTATATTAGCGCTTCTTGCTTTTTCTTCGGCTTGTTGTTTTTCTAATTCGCGTTGCCTCTGGTTTTCTTGAGTCTGTTTCTCATCTGCGATTTTTTGAGCCTCTTGTTCAGCTCTCAATTTTTCAGCATTAGCATTGGCTTTTTCTTCGGCTAATCGTTTTTGTTCAGATATTCTTAGTTGTTCTTGTAGTTGTTGAGTATTGTCTTCTTTTTTAATCTCTGGTTCTTTTGGTTCTTCTAAAATTGGTTTTTCTTCTATGGCTGGTTCTTCAGTTATTTTATCTTCACTCGTTGAATCTATATTGGGGACTTTAATCTTTGATTTTTTAAAAATACCAATAACACTGGCGGTAATTTCATCTTTGTACTTAACAACGCCGAAAGTAGCTGAAGCCATTGCTATAGCACCAATTATAATAAAGATTATTGGAATAAATCCTTTTTGATTTTTAATTTGTTTTTTCATAAACAAATCTTACCCTTTAAGACAGAATAAGGAATGGGCGCTCTTACAATATCAAATATACCGGGGAGAATCATGTAGGGGTTGAACACAATCAAGAGATCGCGATAATCCAACAGTACATTAGATCGTTGAAGTTTTTCGTTAATGTCTTTTTTAAGGTCATTTTTTTGGGATTTGAACCAATCTATGTCGACATCAATGTCGTTTTTAAATTCATTATACAGGCCCTGATAAACCATTTCCGCTAATTCACCCGGATATTTTTTGGCGCAAAATAAATCAGTTGGATTCAATAATTTATTGTTCTTTAAATCCCAATTGACAATATGGGCCCAGCGGTGATTGCCGTTCCCCCCTCCGGTATAATCCGCAAAAACCAGCTCTAAAGAAACAATATCATTAAAAGTTGAATATATTTCGTATGTTCCTGTTAAATCAACACTACAGTAGCTTTGTCCGCAATCCTCATCACTATTATCAATTATCTTTTTGAGGTATTTTTTGCTGTTGGATATATTGTCTGTGATTATTTTCTTGATATGTTCATTTAGCCCTTTAACGCTATCACCAAGAAATTGAGGATATTGCATCCAAATATTTGCATAATCATTATGTTCAGAAATTTCTGCAGTCCACCATTTTAAATCGTTTAAAAAAATTATTGGTGTATACCCTTGCGTTTCTTCAATTTCTTTTACTTCTGCTTCCAATAATGTTCCTGCTGTTTTAGTCTCGGAAATCAGAGCCGAGTCATTGACTATCGCCGTTTTTGGATAAAAAGAGCCTATATCGTTTAAAAGAACCACATAGCTTGTTATTGCCCACGTAGCTAAAACAATAAGCAGTATTTTTTCTTGTATTTTTAATTCTTTAAAATTAAGTGGTTTCATGGGTTTTTCCTCTTGTGTGCGTATTCTCGTTTATCGCATCAAGCTTTTTATAACTTCGGCTGTTTTACGAAAACATGTAGATAATCCAACTGCCTGCATCGAATCATAAATAAGTAGATTATTGGTGCCAATCGTGGGGTCTTGATTGAATATATCTTTACACAGCTGAATAGATATATTTACAATTGGTCCGAGGCCTTTGTTAAAATAATTATTCCACAGAAGCACGTATTTTAACATTCTTTTATTCGATACGAGCCGTGCAATGGTTTGGGTGTCCGTATTGCAATCTTGTAATTCTTTATTTGCAGTAGCAGAGATATGTTCAAGAAATGCTGTTTTTTCTTCCGGATTTAATAAAAATTCTGAAACTTTTATTATTGATGAATCTTTTTTTAAATCCTCAAACCAAAAATCATGTATATAATTCATGAATTTTTTTGCTTCCTTTTTCCCTAGGGCGGTTTCCAGTATCCATCCCAGCATAAAAATTAACGCTATTCTAATATCAAACCTTATTTTAACAGAAAAATTTTTACGCTCTTTAAACTTTTCTGGGACATAGCCATAGACTGACTTGTAAATGTCTTCAGTCCCCATAATAAGCGTCATATAAATTCCACGAGCAAGTTCTTTATCTTTGAAACGGTCACTGAGGCGTTTTTGAGTCCTTATTTTACCGATAATCACCATGCCCTTAACAAGGTTTTTCTTTATTGGCATTCTTAATTCTTTTATTCTGTTAATCCATTTTTTCTCTTCTTCCGTGAGATTTTCAGTGGAATGATTTTGTCTCTTTTTCATAATCTTTACTTAAAACACAAAGCTCCCCGCCAGCGATGGCTTGCGCCACCCACATCCCTTTCGAGATATGACCCATCGAAGAGTGCTCTGAACGAGGAGCTTCCTGTCTTCGATGGGTTTTTATGCCATGCCCCGTCATGCGAGGTTTAGGCATCTTAATTGTTGACTTTACTTTAACATAAAATTAGAAAAACAAAAAGTCCCAATAGGGCTGGAAAAAAGAGGAAAAAAGGGGTATGATGAAGGCATAATGAAAGATTCGCTTTATCAAAAATTTAAACAAGATTGTCTAAAAATTAAAGACCGAGGCACTGAGGTAACTTATTACAGACCACTTCAAGATTTTCTTGAGGATTTTGCTAATGAGGTAAAAATCAAGGGAATATCCACTCTTGCCATAGAAAGTTCAAAAGAACATGAAACAGAAGTAGGCTTTCCAGATATTACCGTTACTCAGAGGGGTCGTAGTGTTGGGTGGATAGAAATTAAACCACCAGACGAAAAATTAAATAGTCAGAAATTTAAAAAGCAATTTGAGAGATACCAAGAATCATTAGAAAATATAGTATTTACCAATCTTAAAAAATGGGAGTTATGGCAATGGAATAAAGATGATAAACCAGAGAAAAAACTTGAAGTTGATTTTGATATAATTAATTATCAAAATTACCCCGAGGATAAACTTGAAAAATTATTAATTAGATTTTTAGAACTCAGATTAATTGAAGTAAGAACGCCCCAAAAATTAGCTGTAGTATTAGCCAGAAAGGCTAAGCTCTTAAGAGAACAGGTTGAAAAAGCTTTAAAAATTTCAGGAGAAAATGATCATTTACCGAAATTGAAAGAAACATTTGAAAAAACCTTAATTCAAAATATTACAGATTCCCAATTTGCTAGTATGGTTGCCGAAACAATGACCTATTCGCTCCTTTTAGCCATATTGGAATATTCTAAAAGAGATCATGGCGAATTTACCCTTACCACTGCCACAGACTATCTGCCAGAAAGCATTCCCATACTTACAGATTTATATTCATTAATTAAGAAGGTTTCAGATAGTATGCCCTCTATTAAAGAAGCAATGAATCTGATTATCGAACAATTAAAATATACAGATATTAATAAAATATATAAAGACCTATCTGAACATGGAGATAATGTAATTTATTTTTACGAACCATTTTTAACAGAATATGACCCGAAAGAAAAAAAGAATAGAGGGGTTTATTATACACCCCCAGAAATAGCTGACTATATTATTAGAAGCGTAGATTCTTTGTTGAATAAAAACTTTGGCAAGAAAAACGGTTTATCTGATGAAACTGTTCATATTCTTGACCCAGCAGTTGGCACCGGAACATTTTTGTATTACGCTATTCAAAGTATTTGGGAAAAAACCAAGAAAGAAATTAAGGTATTGGGAGAAGACATAGTCAAAAAAGAGTTTAATAAAATAGTTGTTAATCATGTCTTGAAACACTTCTATGGATTTGAAATTCTTGTGGCCCCTTATGCGGTCGCTCATTTAAAAATCACGTTGCTACTCAGAGATCTTGGTTTTGATTTTTCTACAACGAAAAACGATGATGATTCTAATAATGATCGTCTAAAGATTTATTTAACTAACGCCTTAGAAGATCCACGCAGACCAGTACTTGATTTGTTACCATTTTTTCATATAGCAGACGAAATAAAGAACGCTAATAAAGTGAAACTCACAGAACCGATCATTGCCATAATTGGAAATCCACCATATTCTGGTATATCTCTTAATATGCAACCCGAGATGAGAAACTTGATTGATAGATACAAAAAAGTAAATGGAGAACCCATAAAGGAAAGGGGTGCATTACAGCTCGAGAAAAATTTAAATGACGATTACGTTAAATTTATAAGTTTTGCACAATCTTTAATCGAAAACAAAAGACAAGGAATTTTAGCATTCATAACCAATAATGGTTTTTTGGACAACCCAACACTTAGGGGAATGAGAAATAATTTATTTAACTCCTTTGATGAAATTTACATACTAAACTTGCATGGAAATTTTCGAAGAGGAGAAAAAGAGGGCGATGAAAGTGTTTTTAATATAAAAGCAGGAAATTCAATAAGTATATTTGTTAAATTATTACCATCTCAACAAAAGCCCAATAAAAAAGTAAAATATTTTGAGATCATTGGGAGTAAAAACAAAAAATTATCTTTTTTAAAAAATAATGATATTTTTAAAACCGAGGGATGGAAAAACATTATTCCAAAACATGAAATGTATTATTTTGTTCCCAGAGAGGAAAAATTAGAAGATGAATACAATGACTACTTTTCTCTAAACAAAGTCTTTATTAAGGGTAGTGCGGGTATTATTACCGCACGAGATAACTTCGTAATAAGGTTCGATAAAAAAGACATAATAACTAATCTGAATAAGTTTAAAGAGAATATAGATATAAATGATGATGATAAATTCTGTTCTATTCTTGGCATATCAAACAAAAAAGGATGGAGCATTCCAAGGGCAAAAAAAGAATTTAGGTCTATTAGCGATTTTAACAATTATATAGTTGATTTATCTTACCGTCCTTTTGATAAAAGAAAAATATTTTATCACAAGTCTTTAATTTGGGGTATGTCTCAACCAGTTATGAGGAACATATTGGGTAAAAAGAACTTAAATTTAGTTGTTTGTCGACAGGTTAATGAAGAATTTAGGCATGTGTTCGTGACTAATTTGATAACAGAATCGTGCTTGATTTCAAATAAATCAAAAGAAATAAATTATATTTATCCCTTATATTTATATACCAATTCGGAGAGTGAACAAATTGATTTGCTTAGCGAAGAAAAGCCTAGACCTAATTTAAGCACCGATCTAATTAAGGATTTTAGCGAAAAATTGGGCTTAGAGTTTATACCCACCGGACAAGGAGATTTAAAAAGAACTTTTGGAGCAGAGGATGTGTTTTATTATATCTATGCCATTCTTCATTCTTCAAGCTTCCGAAATCGCTACTCCGAACAATTAAAAAGTGATATTCCCAAGGTACCTACTATTTCCGATAAAGATTTACTTAAGAAATTAGTAAATGAAGGCAAGAAATTGGTAAGTCTGCATTTACTTGGAAATAATCCCTTTGATAAAGACTCTAAAAATATTTTTGACGAACCAGAAAAATGGGGAATTAACATTGGTAAAGTAAATGAAAGAGGGAGATCCGATTGGCAAATCACCAGCATAGATTATAAAGAAAAAACGAAAAGACTATTGGTTAATGAAAATCAGTACCTTGAAGGAATCGAGAAAGAAATTTGGGAATTTAAAATTGGTACCTATCAAATTTGCGAAAAATGGCTAAAAGATAGAAAGAAAGAACAAAGAAACATAACCAATGAACTAAAAGATTTTATGAAAATTATTGTATCTATAGGCAAAACTATTAAGGTCATTACAAAAATTAATGATTTAACATCTGATTTGCCAATTAAATAATCAAAAATCTAAATGAAAGAAAAAGTTAAAAATAATTGGTCAAAATGGATATTCTTTAAAGATTTAAATAAGCTACCCAAGATTCCAGTCGTTTATCAAATTAGATGCCTCGGTCTTAATTTTAATCCTATTCCTATTTGTCGATTAAAGCGTATTGATAAGAATGGCATAATCGATATTGGTCATACGGTAAATTTACGGACTAGAATGTCGGATTTTTGGGGAGCTGCCGGCAAAGGCAAGCCTAGCTATAGTCATCAAGCGGGTGTTAATTTTTTGAAACGTAATTACAAAAAACTATTCCCAGTAGAAAAATTGCAATTTAGGTATTTATCTCAAAAAGACAAATCTTCAGCAAGAAAAATTGAAGGAGAAGAAATAAAGAAATACATAAAGAAATTCTTCGAATTTCCCCCACTAAACTCTCAAGAATAAAAAGCCCATCGCTGGGCAATTTTCATTTCTTGAACTTTCCTAAAACTCGAGTTATTCTGAAAAGAGAAACTATGAAAGAAAAATTATAATAGTTTTAATAAAATGAAAAGGGTAACTCTAAAAGACGATAATGGCAATGAATTAAATATAGAAGAAACTTTCAAACAGTTGAAGGAAGGCAAATCCATAGAAGTAGAGTTTAATTTTTCTGAAAAAGGTAGAATAATAGAAGCTCAAATATTGGAAGAAAAATGGCAAAATTTAAAAACTAAATTGAAAGAAATGGGCTATCCTGTCGCATCTTTCCAAATGCCTCAAATTCAGGCGTTAGTTGTAATGCCAAAAGATTTTGATGCAATAATTAAAGAGCTTTTTTATATAGGAAGTCCTGAAAAGGAAGAATATGGTAAAATTGAACATCCCGATACAACAACTTCTGCGTTTATTAAAGACATTAGTGGTTCAAAGAAAAGATATCTTCTTTTTAAATGTGAGGGAAGATATGATTTAAATAAAGATTTAGAACACGAATTGACACATATATTTGAAGATTTTTTAAATTTTAACTCGGGAGAACTCATCAACAAATTAAAAAATGAAAAATGAAAGGGGAAAGAAATTTTTTTCTAATTCCTTTCTAAGCGCCTCTCTAAAAAGAGGTATTCTTTATCCACAACCAAAAAGCCCCCTCCCCGGGCTATTTTTATTTCTAAGAATCTATTAATATCGCCAGAATCCCGTTCTTCTTAGGACAAAACCAACAATCTCAAAAGATAGTACGCCTAATAAATATAAGGCTATACCACCCAAAATTGATACTCCCCAAATCTTGAACCCGAAACACAAAAGAATTAGGTAAATAATGCGATACAACACAGAACCGATCGCCTTATTGGAAGAATAATGTCTCTTGCTCATACCATGCGAGATTATCACTAAATTGGTTCGGGTGCAATATCGAGATTTCATCGGGAATAATTTTTAATCTCAAATTGTCAACTTTTGTCATAGGTGATAAGATGATTCCATATGGGAGAAGGAACTAAAAGAAATTTACCCTGTCCATGTGGTAGCGGGAAGAAGTATAAAGATTGTTGTATGCTGATTAAAATACCTAAAATGGGGGTAATACGATTAGTATATGAGCACGGAACGAACGATCCCTTTATAGCGAGGATGCTTTTTCAAATTTTAGAGATAAGGAATTTTATATATAAAGGAGATAGCGAACGAAAACAGTTTGATAATAAACATATGCCGGTTTTTCAAAATCTGTTAGAAGCGAGAATGGTTAAAGAAAAAGCCTATCAATTAATAAAAGAGCATACAGAAAAAATTTCAGAAGGTAAAATATGCCAATACGATTCCGTTAGAGATCTTATACATGTTAACGAAACCATTGAGAACGAATTAAGCATATATTTTAAAGATTTTTTTATAAGAGGGAATATGGTTTTTAGAGACTTAATTCGGTTAGCAGGGTTTATGGGATATAATATAAGTTTTGCATTTTCCGACAAGAAGAAATACACCGAGAAAAAAAATAAATTTTTAATTAAAAATCCAGAAGAAAAATTTAATAAATTTTGCGATATGATTGATAATGATAGGAAGGCATGGCAATCAATTTTTGTTAAAATTAGAGATACCATTGAACACGAAGGGTTTAAATTGCCAGAGATAAAATATGTTATAGATGGTTCCAATAATTCAGTTAAGCCCCTGTATCCCAAAATAAATAACCAAACCATAGAAGAAATTCTTGAAATATGCTGGTCAAACCTATGTCATTTTTATGAAGAAATAATAGTTTTTTTATTAAGTGTTAAACTTACAGACCCTCTTATTTTGGTTGCTATTCCTAAAGATAAACGAGATCCCAATAATCCGGTAAAGTATAAGGTGGGCGCAAAGGATTAAGACGCCAAATTGTTATTTACTAATTTTAACCCCTCAAAACATACTTTTATAGCTTCGGGATTGCCTAATATGTTTCTAATAAAATCTCTTAGCTGAC
>Ga0315294_10008127_pt1 | contig 11527 bp, 3 predicted proteins | sample YL17G13_40_MG_FD_203626 | JGI IMG/M metagenome (GOLD analysis project Ga0315294, IMG submission 203626) | Sediment microbial communities from Yellowstone Lake, YNP, Wyoming, USA - YL17G13_40 | ecosystem: Environmental > Aquatic > Freshwater > Lake > Sediment | place: USA: Wyoming | collected... | reverse complement strand
TTGCCAGTTGTCATTTCGGGTACTTGTGCGACGATGTCTTTAACCACAACTGGTTATCAAGGCGATCGATTTCTTCTTGCCGGAACCGCACAAAGTCCAAAAGGTTCAATCGCATATTTTGGAACGACTTCGGTTGGCAGTCATGTTTCGTTACAACGCGGGACGGTCGCAAAAGGATTTTTCCGGGCCATTTTTGAAGAAAGAGTTAATACATTAGGTGATGCGGCAAAACGGGGAAAATTTATTTTAGATTCATTATCTGCCAACCAAACACGTTATGCGGAATGGAATCTTTTTGGCGACCCGGAATTAAATCTGTGGACCGCCAAGCCAGAACGGATTACCGTGATGTACGATACAGCGATCGAACCACGACTGCAAACTTTTAATGTATCAGTCAGACAAGGGACATCACCTTGGACCGGTACGTTGGTTTGTCTTATGATGGATACATTAATTTATACGAGTACTTACACAAATTATTCTGGTGTCGCATCGTTTAATATCAACCCTTCAATCCCCGGTACAATGTTAGTCACAGTTACAGGACACAATATAATTCCTTATGAAGGCACGGTTAGTGTCAGGCACGGTGTAATTAGCCATGATGTTGGTGTTCTATCGATTATTGAACCATTAGGAATAATTTTTCCGGGAACTAATGTTATACCTAAGGTAAAAGTTCAAAATTTTGGAATCAATCCGGATTCTTTTTCAGTGGTTTTTAGAATTGGTGCGGTTTACAACCAGACTGTTTCGACCCCGATTTTAGGAGCTGACGATACCATGACCGTATCATTTCCAACATGGATGACAGAATTTGGTGATTATCCAGTCACAGCATTTACTTTACTTAATAATGACCAATATCATGCTAATGATAGTGCCTATGGAAATGTTAATGTTGCATTTCAGAGTGATGTCGGTGTTGATGCAATAGTCAGTCCCGATAGTATACAGCCACTTAATGTTGTTTTGATACCAACCGCCCGAATAAAGAATTATGGAGGATTAGTACAAACCAACTTTACTGTAACTTGTTCTATTATAGGCGCGAATAACGCAATAAAATATAGCGATATCCAGACGGTTAGTTATCTTACATCTTTGGATACGATAAGAGTTACATTCACGGGTTGGACACCGACCGTATCAGAGTTATGTACGGTTAAGATGAGAACTAACCTGTCGGGTGACCAAAATACTGGTAACGACACTAAAATAAAATCACTGCGAATAGATGCGTGTTGCCTTTCGGAAGGTTTTAACAGCGAGATATTTCCACCGCCAGGGTGGCAAAGCATCATTGTCCAGGGTTCTTATAACTGGGAAAGAAGAACCTATAATTCTAATCCTGATTGCACACCTTATGAAGGAGGTGTGATGGCAAGTTATCCATCGCATACCGCAGCAACTGGTTCAATGGCGAGATTAATTTCACCGTCAATTGCATTGAGTACAACAACCGTCGGTTGTTCACTAAAATTCGCGATGTATCACGATAATCAATTTTCAGGTGGAGGCAATGGTCCAGATAGCGTCAAAATAGAGTACTCAACCGATGGTACTAATTTTTATCGGGTCGTGGCATTTCGGCGATATGAACCGGTTAGTGGTTGGCAGGACCATGCAGTTTATCTGGGTTCATTTTCTGGTATGATTTATATAAGTTTCTTGACATTTTCAGAATATGGCGACAATATAAATATTGATTATGTCCGGATGCTTACCGAATCGGCAATAACTGAGCAAGAGTTAAATCTGATGCGGGTTCCGTTGGTGACTGCTCTTAATGTGGTTAAACCTAATCCAATAGCAAATCGATTGGCTAATATCTCATTTTCTATTTCCGAACCAATACACGTCTTATTGAATATTTATGATATATCTGGAAAACTAATTAAGACATTAGCAAATACACAATTAGTAAGTGGTAATTATCACTACATTTGGAATGGTAATGATGAACAGAATCGAGCGGTAGCAAAAGGTGTTTACTTTTACTCACTCGAAACACCGAAGCAGAATTTTACCCGGAAAATGATTTTCGTACGTTGATCAAACTTGATATCTAACAAATCAGGGCTGAGTAAAAAACTCAGCCTTTGTTTTTGATAAACCAGTAGTAAACTTAACAAGTCAATATTATTAAAAGACAAATATTACTTAAACAATGAGAAAAATAATCTTCTTCTTTATATTACTACTTAATTTTGCGTTCTGCGAATACGGAGCTAAATATCTTATAATTACGAATGATATGTTTTATAATGAAATACAACCATTAGCAATTTGGAAAACAAAAAAAGGTATTACAACAAAAGTCGTTCCTTTATCAGTCACGGGCAGTAATGTCTACCAAATAAAAAACTATATTCAAAACGCTTATAACACATGGGACCATAGACCAGAGTATGTTTTATTGGTTGGTTCTGGTGTTCGGTTGCCGGCGACGAATAACTCAGATGATTATTATGCTGATTTGACGGGTGTTGGCAATCCTTTAATTGAGCTGAGCATCGGACGATTCCCCTGTATGTATCCGCGCCAATGCAGTGTTATGGTTGCTAAGACAATTAACTGTGAGCGGACACCTTTTTTATCAGATACAACCTGGTATCGAAAAGGAACGACGATCATTGACGAAGACGTAGAGGCAGAGTCAGTATATTGGGCAGATGTTCGTTATATTCACTCATTGTGGCGCTCGGATAATTATCTTCATATCGATTCTTTTTCTTATTATCGGGGAAATACCACAGCGGATGTGATGGATGCGATAAATAACGGGCGAGCCTTTGTGGCACAGCGTGGCGAAGCCACTGTCAATTGGTGGCATTTCCCGATAAATCCGGAAAGTCTCAACAATGGTTACAAACTACCGATTGTTATTTCTGGCACCTGTGCGACGATGTCTTTATTTGATACCAGCTATTTGGGTGATAAATTCCTGTTTGCTGGAACTACATCCAATCCAAAGGGCGCAGTTGGATTTTTCGGAACAACCATCGCTACAAGTGGTCCTGGTCTTGGGAGGTTGCGTGGAACCGTTGCAACCGGATTTTTTCATGCAGTGTTTCAGGAAAGCATCTATAAGCTTGGTGATGCGGCAAAAAGGGCAAAGTTTATACTCGATTCAGTCAGACCACCAAATTATGTTGAAATGCGGTATCGGGAATGGAATCTTTTTGGTGACCCAGAATTGAATATTTTTACCCGTGTTCCAAAACCATTGACGGTTATTCATGATACGATAATACAAACCGGTCCGCACAATTACACAGTGACTGTTTCGCAATCAGGCAACCCAATGGTGAATGCACTGGTTTGTGTAATGAAGGACAGTACGATTTATCAATATGGCTACACCAACAGTACTGGGATTGCACCATTTGTAATCTATTCGCCCTCACCCGGTATAATGTCGGTTACAGTTACAGCACGCAATTGCATTCCATATGAGAAAAATGTTAATATATTACCAGGCGGTAATGTTCATGATATTTCAGTGGTTTCAGTAGTTTCACCGCAGAGTCCGGTTGTTACCGGGAGTCTAATTATTCCAAAAGTACTAGTTAGAAACTGGGGTGGTTATAGTGATACTTTCAGTATTACCTTCAAGATCGACAATGTCTATCAAAATACGATATCTTCGGTGGTTCTGAATGCTAATGATACTGCGACTATCGCATTTCCTGTTTGGAATGCGACAGTCGGAAGTTATACTGTGACTGCATATACAATGCTCACAGGTGACCAGTGGCGAGCAAATGATACGATTCGGGTATTTGTCAATGTTATTACTCCTAATGATGTCGGGATTGAGGCAATATTAAATCCTGATACATTACACTCTCTGAATCGAGTAACCATACCCAGAGTAATTGTTAAGAACTATGGCATTTTACCACAAAATAATTTTCCGGTGGTTTGTTCAATTTTCGGCAGCAATAGAATATTGCGTTATTCAGATACAAAAACAACCACTGTTTCCTTTGGTGAAGATACTATTGTAATTTTTGCTTCATGGACACCTAATGCGATTGAAACCTGCGCGGTTAAAATTGCAACACAACTTGCTGGTGATGAAAACATGATAAATGACATTCAAACGCGAACAACAATAATCACCGATAATTATCTTGAAAATTTTGAGGAAGGCAATGGCAATTATCATGCTCACCCGATGGTAGAAAGCTGGAAATGGGGTGTACCAAATGCTGGTCCGTATATGCCGCATTCTGGAATAAATTGCTGGGCAACTGGACTTAATACCAATTATCCAATCAATGCCAACTGGAAATTAATCAGTTCCCAGATGACCGCCAATATCGATAACCCGGTCCTGAAATTCTGGCATTGGTATGATATGAATGAATATTATGACGGCGGTAATGTAAAAATATCAGTAGACAGCGGTGTTTCATGGATACTGCTTCATCCGCAGAATGGTTATCCGGGTTCTGTGTTTAATACTAATCATGGTATTCCTAATGAATCATGTTATACCGGTATGAGTGAATGGAATGAAGCAACATTTACATTGCCGGTTTTGTCAGGACAGCATTTTTTGATTTGTTGGCATTTTGGCAGCAGTCCATACTTTCCCGGTCCGGGTTGGTATATTGATGATATAACAGGAATCGGTATCAGTGCACAAACACCTATGGTAAATGATGTCGGTGTTGATTCAATAATGTATCCGTCAACTTATCAGTCATTGAATGTTTATTTACAACCAAAAGTGCTGGTCAGGAATTTTGGAATTTTAGAACAGGATAATTTTCCGATAACCTGCTCAATAATTAACCGAAATGGCGTACTTCGATATACCGATACTAAAATTATTTCTCTAGCAGGCGGAAGGGATACAGTCGTATATTTTGCTTCCTGGCTTCCAACTTCAACTGAAATCTGTACGGTAAAAATGAATACCGGTCTGGTAAGCGATGAAAACGCTTTTAATAACAGTAAAAGAAGCATAACCGAAATACGCTGGGTTTTATTTGACGAAGGTTTTGAAGAGCCATATTTCCCGCCAAACGGCTGGGTGACTTACAATAATGACGGTGGTACAAAATGCTGGGTGCGTGGCACAGTTTCACCGCATACGGGTATTGCATCGGCGGAAAGCCAATTTGAGAGTTCGACTTTGCGAAATGATGACTGGCTGGTAACTTCTTCAATAAATATTCCAACTGCGTCAGCGGAACTTCGATACTGGTATCGTTCTCATAATACAGTGAATTTTGAAAGTCTGGAGGTGAGACTGTCAACCACCGGTAATGCGATTAGTGACTTTAACACAAACTTGGGCAGTTTCCGTTTCAACAACACAAATTATTTTGAGTATATTATTCCGCTGAACAGCTATGCCGGACAGGATATTTACCTGGCATTCATCAATAAAGGTCTATACCAGCGGAAGATATACCTTGATGATGTTATGGTGAAAGCATTCACAATGAGTGTCGAAGAACAAAAGCCGAATAACCAGCTCTTGACCACGATGCTTTATGCAGTTAAACCTAATCCAATTATCAATAGATTTGCGACAATATCGTTCAGTTTGGCTGAACCATTAAAAACGAGTTTGAAAATCTATGACGCATCGGGTAGAATTGTAAAAACTATAGTAAATAAACCATTGGGGAGAGGTATTTATAATTTTGTTTGGGATGGTAAGAATGAAAATAACAAGCAAGTTGCTGAAGGTGTATATTTCTACACACTTACAACAGGTAAAAATAACTTCACAAAGAAACTTATCCTTACACGATAAAACCATTGTTTAAACTAATTGGACTGGGTAAAACCAGTCCAATTTTTTCCTTGACAAACTTAAGTAATTTATTAATATTAGGTTAAAGGAATTGTTATTATCTAATCAGGGAGACGATTTTATGCAAGAGAAGAATAAGTGTAATAAATCGGCTCAACAATATATATCAATTATAATGAGTTGTTTTATCACTTAATTATAGAAAGGAGATACACATAATAAAAAAACATATAATAAAAAATATAAACAAAACAATAACCAGTAGGAGGAATGAATGAAAAAATTGTGTTATATAAGTATTTTGCTAATATTGATAACTTCCGGTTTTGCAATTGAAAGCGCAACCACCGATTTTGTCCAAAATACTGCGCCGGTCGAGATATCGCAAAATGTACGAAGACTTGATTATCAAATTGTGTGGTCACTTACAATTAATCATGTTGGAGCACTAGGCGTAACACCAGTATGGGATACAATGCTCTGGGTATCTTCGGGTGGACGGACTAGTTCGGCTGACCCGAACTGGATGCTAATTTATAATCTCAATACAAGAATTTTGGTAGATTCTTTTTTGCAGGGAACACCAGAAACATGGGGCTATCGGGATATGTGCTTTTATAATGGCTATGTGTATGCTGGATATGAAGGGTATGTTGATAAAATCGACCCAGCTTCACACCAAATCGCCGGGCATTATGCGATTACAACGCCTAACCCAGTTCGAGCTTTGATGGATAACGATGTTGAGGATTCGCTTTGGAGCGCAACTTTTACCGCACCAATTTACAAATTCTGGAATCAAGGAGGAACATCAAGGCAGGTTGCCCCGGCTCAATGGGCACTTTACGGATTAGCTTATGACGCCCATGGTTATGTATGGGGTTCGGCTCAGAATCCAATGTCAACCTTAGTTAAGTATAATTATCCTAATTTTACAACACTTGATACAGCAACAATCTCAGAAATTGTTAACCCGCTTGGCGATTCGGCAATTGCTGGCGGCTGTGAGATGTGGCGTGATTCATTCTTGCTTTATTTAGGACAAGCTAAACCATTGGATAAGGTATATTGTATGAAATTGACTCCACCACCTCCGCCACCCGCAAAAGATGTTGGGGTAATGGCAATCCGGCAGCCCAGCTTACATCATACACCAAATACACCGATGACGGTTATCGCAACGATAAAAAATTTCGGTTTGGCAACCCAGACCAGCTTTCCAGTGGTCTGTTCAGTTGTTGGTTCTGGTATCGTAAGACATACCAACACTCAAACCATAGCGACTCTTGCACCAGGCGACACATCCCTTGTAACCTTCACTTCTTTCACACCAACCATTGAAGAACGAGAAACGATTATTGTTCGAACTAATTTACCACAAGACAGTAACCCTGCTAATGACCGTATGATTCAAATAACCAATGTTACTAATTCAATCGAAATTATTATTGGTACGGGAACTACAAACACTTATTTATATCCAATGTATTGTGGTCAAGTTTATTCAGTTGCGGAAGACATATATCTACAATCGGAAATCGGATATTATGGACGGATAATGAATCTTGCTTATAGTAAAGCTTCAGGAACAGCTTTGAATACGATTGAGAGTGTTGCGATTTTTATGAAACATACAACCGAAGACACACTCATAACCGGGTCTTGGGATACGACTGGTTATACTCGGGTTTATTCTGGTCCTTTTCCCAACACTGCCACAACCGGCTGGATGGAAATTACTTTGGACACTCCTTTTCTATATAATAATGTCGACAATCTGAAAATCTTGATTTTAAAAGGTCCCCCGTCGTTTACTAGCTACCCATACTGGCATTATACTACAACTACACCGGCTTATCGAAATCGATATGGTTATGGTGCTACTCTGCCAGCATCCCTAACGCGAACCGTAGTCAGACCAAATATTCGATTTGCATTGACACCGAGCCTACGACCCCAACGTGATGTTGGTGTGAGAGCGATTTTAAATATAGGTTCTTGGCAATTTCCTAACACGCCAATGACCCCGCAAGCAAGAATAATGAATTATGGTAGTGCAAGCCAGACTTTCGGAGTCATCTGTTCAATCGTTAACATGACCGGTACAACAAGACATGTAAATACGCAGACGATTTCACTTGCATCATTAATTGACACAATAGTAACTTTCACATCCTGGACTCCAACCATACTTGAAACCTTAAATGTTAATGTGAGAACCAATTTGATCAATGATACGAATCCAAGTAATGACCGTATGACTCAAACCACACGAATCACTAATATAGCAGAAATCATAATTGGTACTGGTACATCTGCTTCGGGTACATACTTAATGTATGGTTATGATGCGTATGCCGGTTCAGAAGCAATTTATCTACAATCAGAAATCGGTTATTATGGTAATATAACCAATCTTGCATATTATAAAGGCGGAGGGACTGGTCTTGATCCAACTCCGGATGTCAGAATTTATATGAAACATACGACCGAGACATCGATTGCAACCGGAGCATATGATACAACTGGTTATACTCTGGTTTTTGCTGATTCGTTCCCGAATAACGCAGCATCCGGCTGGATGGATGTTAGATTGCAAACTCCTTTCCTATATAATAATCAGGACAATCTGGGAATTTTAATTCTAAAAGGACCACCCGCTCTTGCCAGTGGAGTTTACCCGACTTACCGTTATACGACAACTTCACCAACTTATCTGAATCGCTATGGTTATAACAATACGGGTTGGCCTATTGCTTCTTTCACTCAAACTTACTATCGGATGAACATTAGGTTTTACTTGTCGCCTGTAACTCCACCAGCGCGGGATGTCGGTGTTGAGCAAATCATTGCACCAATATCAGTGCATCAGGTTAATACACCATTGATACCAATCGCACGGGTGAAAAACTATGGCTCGCAAGCGCAAAGTTTTGCAGTAGGTTGCTCAATCATTGGTCCAGGACATGTGGTCCGATATGCTAATACTCAAAATGTTACTAACCTTGCAGTCGGTGATACGGCTCGAGTTAACTTTGCATCTTGTACACCGACCAATGCCGAAACCGATACGGTAATAATGAAGACATTACTTACTAATGATAGTGTTCCAGCGAATGACCGCAAGAGTCGTACAACTACAGTCGGAAATGTTATGCTACAGGATTTCGAAGCAAGTAATGGCGGATATGTTGCCGACCCAGCAACCGGTGGATGGGAATGGGGCGTACCAACCTCAGGACCAATGACCGCACATTCTGGAACAAAAGTGTGGGCAACACTCCTTGGCGCAAATTATACGGCGAGTGCTAACTGGAAACTGACGAGTGTTGATTTCGTTGCCAATGTTGATAATCCGGTTCTTATGTTCTGGCATTGGTACGATACGGAGGTTGCATACGATGGTGGTAATGTGAAAATTTCAACCGACCACGGTGTGACTTTTACACTTATTACTCCAGTCGGTGGTTATACGGGAACGGCAAATAGTTCTAATGTCGGGATTCCATTAGAGCCATGCTTTACTGGTCATGTGCAAGGATTCTGGGAAGAAGAGGTATTTGTCTTGCCGGTTGACAGCGGTCAAACATTTATGATTCGTTGGCACTTTGGTAGTGATGCCTCAGTATTCTATCCTGGTTGGTATATTGATGATGTTGTTGGTGTTAACTTTGCCTGGACTGGCATTACAGAAGAGAATACTAACACGATAACCAGAACTGCGCTTTATGCTCCAAAACCAAATCCAGTTGCAAATGGAATGGCTCACATTTCATTTATGATTGCCACACCGTCCAAAACTTCACTCAAGGTTTATAACGCATCAGGAAGATTAATCAAAACACTGGTGAATGAAAAGTTGACAAACGGTACTTATAACTACATTTGGAACGGAACCGATAATAACAGTCGTGAAGTTGCTGATGGCATCTATTTCTACACGCTCACAACCGACAATAACAACTTCACCAAGAAACTCGTCTTCACACGATAACGAATAAATAAAAATTAATCCCACTCTTGCATACAAGAGCGGGACAAGACGGGCTGGGTTAAAACCCCAGCCCGATTTTTTTAGGTGGAGTAGCCTATTCGGTTCGTAGTTCACATTTTTACGTAGGGTTATACTTTCTGACTATATCCATACCTTATTCATTTCTATATTTCGTAAGATGATTCTCTTTTATTCCAAGGTTATATGACCATTTTTATGCTCTGTTTTTATCAGGTTTATATCCAAGTTTCTAATCAATCATATGTCCGATTTTCAATCCAGGTTTTATACTCATTCTTTATTCAGCACCTCATTCAGGGATTGCTACCCCTCAATAAGTAGAATTGAGAATTAAGAATATGGAATTTAGAATGTTAGAGAAGATTTTAGGTTGACAAAAGTGTTAGTTATAACTAACATTTCATTATGTTTGTATTTACCAAGGAAATTGCATCTTATTTGAAAAATCTGCGGAAACATGCAGGATTAACTCAAAATGAGGTTGCTTCACGAATGGGTCTTAAAACAAAATCAGGTCGCAGTTTTATCGCTCAGTTAGAAAATGGCTTGATAAAAAATCCGACGATGGCAACGGTTTTTGATTATCTTTCTGTTTGCGGTGCGTCGTGGATTGATTTTGCTAAAGAAGTTGAAGTGATTTATGCACGAACCAATCGCCAGGAAATAATGTCTCAGGTGAAATTACCAGATAAACCAGAATTGCGGAAAAAGGTGAGCCGTGATATTGCTTTATACGATACCAAAATCAAAGGGGTTGCCAAATCTTTGCCGACGCTTGATATTGATAAAGTCAAGGAAAGGATTAAAAACAAGGTGCTGTTTTTATTAGCCGGTCATCAGCCGGACAAGAAACTGATTTCGCATTATCTTGATTTTGCTCATCATGCGCTTGAGCGTGAATTAAATCCCAATCCATTACCGCCGATTAATTATAAATTATGGGTTCGTAGCGGTATTATGCCGACTTTGTTGCCGGAGATTTCACGGATTGTTCACAAACTGGTCTGGTATGAGAAGAAGAGGATGCTCAAGCAAAAGCCTTTAAGCGAGGAGAAGCGGAAAAGGATGGCAACAAGGTTCGGTAATTATCGTTCCAGAATCGAGCCGATTGAAACTGCGGTCCACGCATTACTCTGTCAGATTGTGATTCGGGAAGTTGATTTTCCTTTATACAAGGCATATACCAGGGAATGTTATCGGGCAATCAATAAATACTTTACAAAGGATTCGGAAAAATATCGCGAGAAAATGTCCGAGATTAATCAGGCGTGGGTTAAAAGGGGGTTGAAGCCGGAGATTTTGGAGAGAATTAATAATACGGTGTTAGCTGAATTCCAGCAAAAATAGAAGATTAATTACAGAAAAATAAGAGTGTTGTCGTTGCGAGGCATAAGCCGAAGCAATCTGGAACTTGAGATTGCCACGCTCTCTTTGCTCGCTCGCAATGACATTGCATGCTGTTTTCTCTGTGTCTCTGTGGTTAATTTTTTCTCTTGACAAATTTATAGCTGGGTTTATTATTAGGCAGAGAACAAAGGGGAGTATGATGTATCGAAAGATATTAGCAGTAATTTTAACGGGTGGGGTGTTTGTATTTCTTACTGCTGGTGATATTGGTATTGACACAATATTTTCTCCAGGTGCAACACATCCGCTTAATACTCCGATAACAGTAATTGCTCGGGTAAGAAGATATAGTGGAGGAGCACCACCAAGTTTTCCAGTGGTTT
>Ga0315294_10008126_pt1 | contig 11527 bp, 9 predicted proteins | sample YL17G13_40_MG_FD_203626 | JGI IMG/M metagenome (GOLD analysis project Ga0315294, IMG submission 203626) | Sediment microbial communities from Yellowstone Lake, YNP, Wyoming, USA - YL17G13_40 | ecosystem: Environmental > Aquatic > Freshwater > Lake > Sediment | place: USA: Wyoming | collected... | reverse complement strand
TTCGCGGCCAATATGATGGGCTTGCCTGACCTGCGCAGGATCTCCGCAACCCGATGGTCAGTGGCGGTTACCCCTTCCTTGGCGTCCACCACCATCACCAAGACATCTGCCTCCCGGACGGCGAATTGGGCTTGATTCTCGACCTGATCCTGGAGGGGATCGCCGGATTCCTCGCCCATCCCTCCGGTGTCAACCAGGAGGAACTCCTTGCCCCGCTGGGACACCTTGGCGAAAACTCGGTCGCGCGTGACGTGAGGGGTATCGGCAACTACCGCAATCTGCCGCCTGGCGAGGAGGTTGAAGAGCGTGGACTTCCCAACGTTCGTCCTTCCCACCAGCGCAACCGTCGCCAGTTGCCCATCAGTCTGTATAGAATTAGCCATAATCTCTGCACTTAGTTATAGGCCGCGCCTTGCTCTTTTCCCCGCTCGAGCGACGAGCGGCTCCGGCCGCACCCTTCAAGATATCCTCAACCGCACTCGGGGAATCAGCCGTGAAAACGGACCGCCGCAACTCATGGGCCAGCACGTCCAGGGACATGCCGTCCACGAAAAGGGCATCCTGATTTACGGCCGCCCCCGGAATGATAACGGCATCCCCGATCTCCTGACCCCGCAAAGCAGAAACTACATCGCGGCCCGCCAGCAGGCCGGAGACGGTCACGCTCGGACCGAAGAACTCATTCTCCACGACTACAACATGGAGCGCGGCGTTAAGGCGAGCGGAGATAACCCCAGCGGCACGTCTGACCAGCCCGGCGGCAGCCTGACCGGTAACCAAGGTGGCGGATGCGAAGCAGGCCCTGCCGGCAACCTTCCGCCTCTGAAGCCGCTGCAAATCCCTCCGGAAACACGCCGCCATACCGATGCCATTCTCCAACTGAGGGAATTCAAGGTAGTCAGCGTATGGGGGGAAGGGCTTGCCGGCGAGGAGGTAGAATTCGTCCCCAGCGAAGACGAAGCGATAGTTGAATTTCCTCTCGAACTCCGACTGCCAGCCACTTATCCTTTCCAGCACCTCTTTCGCAAGCGCCGAACCAACCGGCCGGATCAGGGGATTCTTGAGGAATTTCGTCCTCCCCACCGGAACGATGCCCACCGATTTGACCGCCGGGAACAAGGTGGCCAGATCCAGCACGGTCTTTTCCAGCACGCCGTCATCATTTATTCCCGGGCAAAGAACCACCTGGGCATGAACCTCAATCCCTCTCCTTTGCAGCCGCCCCAATTGCCTCATGATCGGCGGAATCTTGGGGTTCCCGAACAGGAAGCCCCTCACCTTTTCGTCGGTGGCTTGAACTGAGACATAAAGGGGGCTCAGCCGCATCCTTCCGATGCGGGCCCAGTCTTTGGCCTCGAGGTTGGTCAGCGTGATGAAGTTCCCCCCCAGGAAGGAGAGCCGATAGTCATCGTCCTTGAGATTAAGTGTTGGCCGCAGCCCTTTAGGTAGTTGGTCAACGAAACAGAAGAGACAGCGATTCCGACAGGTCTTCACCCCGTCGAAGAGGTCGGTCTCAAACTCCACGCCCAGATCATCCACCGGCGCGCCCGGCCCAACTTCGACGGTGCGAAGCGTAATCACCCTGGAGTTCCTCCGGACCGCCAAACGTCTTATGCCGTCCGCGGCTTCGAAGCGGCAGTCAACTATATCCCGGATGTCCCGGCCATTCACGGAGAGGATTTCATCCCCAGGGAGAACGCCGAGCGCCTCCCCGACGCTGCCCTTGGCCACCGAGGAAATCCTTCCGCCCATTTTCGGCCCGTCTTCGAGAACCTAGCCTTGCTTGCTCAGCCCAAGCCTGGCCCGGACGTAGTTCACCAGCCCTCCCTGCGTAACCAGGGTGCGGAGGAACTCGGGCAGCGGCTGCGTCCTCGCCTCGGCCTTTTTCGTCAGGTTGCGCACCAGCCCGCTCGCCACGTCAACCTCGATTGCGTCTCCCGTCTCAGTTATCTCCGCTATCTCCGGACACTCCAATACCGGCAGGCCGATGTTGATGGCATTCCGAAAGAATATCCTGGCGAAGGACTTCGCCACCACACACGACACGCCCGCTGACTTTATGGCAAGGGGAGCATGCTCCCTCGAGGAGCCGCAGCCGAAGTTCTCCCCCGCCACCAGCACGTCCCCCGGTCGCACCTTGTTGACAAATCCAGGGTCCAAATCCTCAAGCACGCGCGCAGCCAGTTCCTCAGGGGAAATGGTGGTCAGGTAACGGGCGGGAATGATAACGTCCGTGTCCACGTTGTCGCCGTACTTGTGGGCCTTGCCTTTGAGCAGGCTCAATTGACTCATAGCGACGGCAACTCCTCAGGATGCACTATCCTTCCGGCCACCGCCGTGGCGGCAGCTACGGCCGGGCTAGCCAGATAGACCTCGCTCTTCGGGTGCCCCATGCGGCCGACGAAGTTTCTGTTCGTCGTCGAGACACAGCGTTCTCCCTCCGCCAGCACTCCCATGTGCGCCCCCAGACAGGGACCACAGGTGGGAGCGCTCACCACCGCCTCCGCCTCGACGAATATCGCAAGCAGCCCTTCCCGGTCCGCCTCAAGATACGTCTCCTGCGTAGCGGGGATGACTATGCACCGCAACCCAGGGGCGCACCGGCGCCCTCTCAATATCTTCGCCGCCACCCGCAGATCCTCGATATGGCCGTTGGTGCACGAGCCGATCACCACCTGGTCTATCGGCACCGGCGGCGCCTTGGAAACAGGAACGGCGTTCTCCGGCAGGTGTGGCAGGGCCACCTGTGGCTCCAGGTCGCCCACCTCGAAGAGTGTTTCCCGCTCATAGGCACAATCAGGATCATCTCGATAAACCTGGCAAGGCCGTTTGGCTCTTTGGTCAACGTATTCCAGGGTGACGTCGTCAACAGGGATCATCCCCGCCTTTGCACCTGTTTCCACGACCATGTTCGCAATCGTGAAACGGTCGGCCATGGGAAGGTTCTGAATTGCCTCGCCCACAAACGTTAGAACACGGTAAAGCCCCCCCGAGACGCCCATTTTCCCGATGGTGAACAGAATCAGATCCTTGCCTCCGACCCATTCGTTCAGCTGCCCATTGTAGGTGAGTTTTATCGTGGCCGGCACCCGCAACCAGCACTCCCCCAGGGCCAGCACCGCCGCCAGATCAGTCGAGCCCACCCCGGTGGAAAAAGCCCCCAGTGCCCCATAAGTGCAGGTGTGAGAATCGGCACCCACCACCAGGTCGCCCGGCACCACCAGTCCCCGCTCCGGCAACAACGCATGGGCGATGCCCGCCCGCCCCACTTCGAATATGTTGGTAATTCCCTGCTCACGGGCGAACTCCCGCATCGTCTTGGCATTCTGAGCCGAGGCGATGTCCTTGTTCGGCGTGTTGTGATCCGGCACCAAGACGACCTTCTCCGGATCCCACACCTTCCCCGCCTCCATCTTTCTGAACTCGTTGATGCAAAGCGGGGCCGTGATGTCGTTTGCCAGGGCCAGGTCCACCCCGGCGCTGATGAACTCTCCGGCCCTCACCTGACCCTGGCCCGAATGGGCGGCCAGGATCTTCTCACTTATCGTGCTGCCCATTACACGCCCCGGCCAGGAGGTTTTTCCTGGTCACCTTTCGCCCGGGCCTGATAGACCAGTCGGTTCAAGGCGCGCAGATAGGCCCGCGCGCTCGCATCCAGCACGTCCGTGCTGCTTCCGCGGCCCGTGAACAGATGCCCTTGCGAATCCCTGATCCGGACATATACCTCGCCGAGCGCATCCGTGCCTCCCGTAACCGCCTCAATCCGATATTCCTCCAACTGGTGCTCGTCTCCAATGCAGCCGGCAATCGTCCTATAGACCGCGTCCACCGGTCCCACCCCGGTTCCCGACCGTTCCACAACTCCCTCGTCGGAGGCAATCCGCACCGTGGCGGTCGGGATGATTCCCGACCCGGCAACCACGTGAAGATAATCGAGCCGATAGATATCCGGAACCGTCTGCACCTCGTCGGCCACGATGGCCTCCAGGTCTCGGTCGGAGATGTGCTTCTTCTTGTCCGCCAGTTCTTTGAACCGGTAGAAAGCCTTGTCCAGGTCTTCGGCGCCGAGTTCGAAGCCCAGTTCCCGCAACCTTTGTTGAAAGGCATGCCGCCCGGAATGTTTCCCCAGCACCAACTGGCTCTCGGCCAGGCCTATGGAGGCCGCATCCATGATCTCGTAAGTGGTCTTTTCCTGAATTACCCCGTGCTGGTGTATCCCCGCCTCGTGCGCGAAGGCGTTGCCGCCCACGATCGCCTTATTCGGCTGAACCACTATCCCCGTCAGTTCGCTCACCAGCCGGCTCGTCCGGTATATCTGCCTGGTATCCACTCCGGTGGTGTAATCCAGGAAGTCCTTCCTCGTCCTCAGTATCATCACTATCTCTTCCAGGGAGGCATTCCCCGCCCTTTCGCCAATGCCGTTGATGGTGCATTCGACCTGGCTCACCCCGTTCTTGATCGCCGCCAGCGAATTCGCCACTGCCAGGCCCAGATCGTTGTGACAGTGAACGCTCAGCACGGCCTTGTCCAGGTTGGGAACCTTCTCCAGCAATCTGGCGATCATAGCCCCGAACTCATCCGGCAGGGCATACCCAACGGTATCGGGAATGTTTATCACCGTGGCGCCCGCCGCAATCGTTTTCTCAACCACCTGGCAAAGGTAGTCGAAGTCGGTGCGCACCGCATCCTCGGGGGAAAACTCCACGTCCTCGGTGCATTTCTTCGCGCACTTGACCGCCTCCACCGCTATCTCCAGCACCTGTTCCCGGCTCTTGTTCAGTTTGTGCTTCAGGTGGATGTCTGAGGTCGCGATGAAGGTGTGGATCCTCGGCCTTTTTGCATACTGAAGCGCCCCCCAGGCAGTCTCTATATCTCCCCGAACCGCCCTGGCAAGGCCACAGATGATCGGCCCTTTCACCTCCGACGATACCCTTTTCACCGCCTCCAAATCCCCCCGCGACGAGACGGGGAAACCAGCCTCTATGACGTCAACCTTCAAGGCGGCAAGTTGTCTCCCCACCTCTATCTTCTCATCCACGTTCAGGCTGGCGCCCGGCGATTGCTCGCCGTCCCTCAAGGTCGTGTCGAAAATGATTATCCTTTTACTGGCCATCGCTCTCGCCTCCTAGAAGGGAAACCTAAACTTCCTCCATCCAGGGCATCATCCCCCGCAACTCCTTGCCCACTTTCTCTATCAGATGTCCAGCGTCCCGACTTCCCAGGGCGTTATACACTGGCCGATTGGCCTGGTTCTCCAGCACCCATTCCCTGGGAAACTCCCCGTTCTGCACCTCCGCCAGGATCCGCTTCATCTCCTCCCGTGTCTCACAGTTGATTATCCGCTCGCCGCGAGTCAAATCGCCGTATTCGGCAGTATCGCTCACCCTCTTCCTCATTCCGGTTATCCCGTGAGCGTAAATCAGGTCCATTATCAGTTTCAGTTCGTGGCAGCATTCGAAATAGGCAATCTCCGGCTGGTAGCCCGCCTCCACCAGGGTATCGAAGCCGGCGCGAATCAACGCCGAGAGTCCCCCGCACAATACCGCCTGCTCCCCAAACAGGTCCGTTTCCGTCTCCTCGGCGAAGGTCGTTTCGATCACCCCAGCCCTCGTTGCGCCAAGCGCCCGCGCATAGGCAAGCCCTATCTGCTTCGCCTTGCCCGTGAAGTCCTGATAAACCGCCACCAGCGCCGGCACGCCCCTCCCAGCCTCATACTGAGATCTCACCAGCGCCCCCGGCCCCTTCGGCGCAACCATCAGAACGTCCACGTTGGCCGGCGGCACGATCTGGTGGTAATGAATGTTGAACCCGTGCGAAAAGAGAAGGGCCTTGCCCTCGGTAAGGTTCTCCTTGATGGCAGATTCGTAAACCCTCGGCTGGATGTGATCCTGGGTGAGGATTTGGATGATCTCCGCCTGCTTGGCAGCGGCGGCGGCGTCCATAGGCTTGAATCCGTCGTCCAACGCCCTCTGGAAGGCAGCGCCGCCCTTCAGTTCGGACACCAGCACCTCCACCCCGCTATCCCTCAGGTTCAGGGACTGTCCCCTCCCCTGAATCCCGTACCCGATGATTGCTACCTTCTTCCCTGCCAACACCTTCGGATCAGCGTCAGAATCGTAGTAGACTTTTGCCATTTTCCCTTATGCCTTTCTGTGTTTAGTCCGCGAGGTCAGCTGGGCGGCTGCAACGCCAAGCAGCCCCCCCACCGCGGCAAATATCAAGACGCTCAACAGAAGAACCTTGACTTTCTCCAGGCCGAAGTACCCGCTCCTGGGATCATATCTCACCAGATAGCAGTAAAGCCGCCACATCCCGAAAACCAGCGGGCCAGCCACCACCAACCCAATTCCAGCAGCGAAGTGCGCCAGCCGCCGCCTCGCCAAAGCACCCACCGCGACCACCAAGACCCCCACCGCCGGCAGCACTACAGCTGCCACCTGCAAATAGCGGTCAACCACCGCCGCATCAATGATTTCCCTTGCCTCTCCCATTTTAATGATCGCCCGCTCTCCACCCAGATATGCCGGCTCGCACTACTACCCGAGCCCTATTCAATTTCCTCAGATAAAGTGAAGCACCCTGCCGTCATTGCGAGGAGTCCGCCCCTCCTTGGGCGGACGACGAAGCAATCTCGCTAAGGCGCCTGATTATCCTCCCGAATGAGATTGCTTCGCTTCGCTCGCAATGACGAGAGCCCCCACTTTATCACACGAGACTCAGTAGTCTCCAAAGGCCGGCTGGCAGGCCCTTCCGGGCGGTCATTCGCGCCCGCCCCTCACCATCACCACCTTGCCCGTCCTCACCATCTCCCTTATCCCAAAGGGGTTCAAAATGCGCAGCAGGGCGTCCACCTTCTCGGAATCACCCGTCGCCTCTATTATCAGGCTGGATTCGGACATATCAACTATCTGGCCCCGAAATACCTCTACTATCTGCATTATCTCTGCCCGGCTCTGGGGAGTTGCGTTCACCTTTATCAGGCTCAGTTCCCGGTCCACCAGCGGATCCTCGGAATGGTCCCGCACCTTTATCACGTCTATCAACTTGTATAGTTGCTTCTCTATTTGCTCCAGGACCATTTCATCACCGGTCACCACGATCGTCATCCGCGAAACCAGGGGGTCCTCGGTGGTGCTCACCGCCAGGCTGTCAATGTTGAAACCTCTCCGGCTGAAAAGGCTGGAGACCCGTGCCAGAACCCCCGGCCGGTTGTTCACCAATACGGAAATCGTGTGTTTCATCTGCCCTCCCTGAGTCATCCCGTCACTTCACCCTGCCTTCCCGGTCTCTTTCTTGTCCAGCGATTTCCACAGCGCGGGGTCTGTCATGACCTCGTCCAAGGCCCCTCCCGCCGGCACCATGGGAAAGACGTTCTCTTCCGGTACCACCTGAAAGTCTATCAGGCAAGGCGCATCCTTGATCTCCAACGCCCTCTCCAGCGCCGGCCTCACCCCCTCCGGCCTATCCACCACCATTCCAACTATGCCAAAAGCCTCAGCCAATTTGGCGAAATCCGGCAGCGATACCAGAGGCGTGCCCGAATACCTCCCCCTCCAGAACAGCTGCTGCCATTGCCTCACCATCCCCAGGTATTCGTTGTGGATGATCGCTATCTTGATGGGCAGCTTCTGTGTTACTGCGGTGGCAAGTTCCTGCACCGTCATCATGAAACTCCCATCGCCGTCAATGTCGAAGACCAACTGTTCCGGACAGGCCATCTGAGCGCCTATCGCCGCCGGCAGCCCAAACCCCATCGTCCCCAGCCCTCCGGAACTGATGAACTGCCTCGGCCGCTTGCATTTGTAATATTGGGCAGCCCACATCTGCTGCTGGCCCACTCCAGTGGCGACGATCGCCTCTCCCTGAGTCAGTTCATATATCTGTTCCACCACGTATTGAGGTTTCACCTGCTCTGTGGATTGCTCGTAGGTCAACGGATATTGTTCTTGCCATCGCCTGACCTGTTCCCACCACTCCGCCACCTCGCATTTCTTCACTCGCTTGTTCAGTTCCGTAAGGACCAACTTCGCATCCCCAACAATCGGCACATCCACCGCCACGTTCTTCCCGATCTCCGCCGGGTCTATGTCTATGTGAATCTTCTTTGCTCCCACCCCGAACTTGTCCAGCCTGCCCGTCACTCGATCATCAAAACGCGCCCCTATTGCGATTATCAGGTCGCTCTCATTCATCGTATAATTGGCATAGGCTGCCCCGTGCATCCCCACCATTCCCAGAGAAAGCTCGTCAGCCTCGGGAAAGGCGCCCTTTCCCATCAAGGTGTTCACCACCGGCACCCCCAACTTCCTGGCAAACTCGGCCATCTCAGCCGACGCCCCCGATCGTATTACCCCTCCCCCTACGTAAAGCACCGGCTTCTTCGCCTCGGCTATCGTCTTCGCCGCCAGGTCTATCATCCTCCGATGGCCCTTGTAGGTGGGCTGGTAACTCGGCAAGTCCAGCTTCCCCTCAGGCATGGAGGGCAATGTCGCCAATGTCACGTCCACCGGTATGTCCACCAGCACCGGCCCCGGCCTCCCCGTGGTGGCGATATGAATGGCCTCCAGGATGGCGTCGGCCAAATCCTCCACCCTCTTCACCAAGTAACTATGCTTGACTATCGGCACCGTTATCCCGGTGATGTCCGCCTCCTGAAAGGCATCCTTCCCAATCAGATTCGTCCGCACATTTCCCGTGATAGCCAAGATCGGAATCGAATCCATGTGGGCATTGGCTATTCCGGTCACCAGGTTGGTCGCTCCCGGCCCCGAGGTGGCGATGCACACCCCTAACTTCCCGCTGGCTCGGGCGTATCCGTCGGCTGCGTGGGCCGCTCCCTGTTCGTGCCCCACCAGAACGTTCCGTATGGCACTCTCGTCGTAGAGGACGTCATACAGCGGGATAACCACACCGCCAGGAATCCCGAATACGACCTCTACGCCATGCTTCTTCAGTTGTGCAGCCACTATCTGTGCGCCGGTTACTGCCACTTCAGTCTATTCCTCCGATTCTCTCTTCATTACTGCTCCCGCCGCCGCCGAGGAAACCAGCCGGCTATATCGCGCCAGGTAACCCCGCGTTACCTTCGGCTTCGGCCGCCGCCAGGCCCCTCGCCTCCTCGCCAGTTCGTTCTCAGCCACCAGCAACTCAAGCCGGCGGCCGGGCATATCTATCTCAATCTCATCCCCGTCCCTAATCAGGGCAATCGCCCCCCCCTCTATCGCCTCAGGCGAGACATGGCCAATGCAAGGCCCTCTCGTCCCACCCGAGAACCTCCCGTCCGTTATCAACGCAACTCCGCTGAGAAGTCCCATCCCCTGAAGCGCCGCCGTCGGCGCCAGCATCTCCCTCATCCCCGGTCCACCCTTCGGCCCCTCATACCTCACTATCAACACCATCCCCTTCTTGACCTCTCCCCCCATGATCGCCGCCATGCAGGACTCTTCGGACTCGAAAACCTTCGCCTTCCCCTTGAAACGCAGCATCTCCTCTTCCACCGCCGCCTGCTTCACCACCGCCCCGTCGGGCGCCAGGCTCCCCTTCAGCACCGCAATTCCCCCCTCCTTATGATAAGGATTCTCCAGCGGCCGGATCACCCCCTCCTCGAGTAGCACCGCCCGCGACGCTAATTCCTTTATGTCCATTCCATCCACCGTGGGGCTCTTTTCCAGCAGCGTCTCCAGGACGCGCAGAACGGCCGGCACTCCCCCCGCATACTCCAGGTCCTCCATCAGGTATTCGCCCCCGGGCTGCATCGAAGCGATGTGCGGCGTCGCCCGGCTTATCCGGTCGAAGACCTCCAGGTCAAGTTCGATCCCCGCCTCATAGGCGATGGCCGGAATATGCAGAGCCGTGTTCGTGGAGCCGCCCAGGGCCATATCCACCCGAATGGCATTCCTGAAGGCCGACAAGCCCATGATATCCCTCGGCTTCACGTCCTCCTTCACTAATTCCACCACCTTCTCCCCGCTCTGCTCCGCCAATCCCCTCTTCTTGCCCATCCCTGCCAGAGAGGTCGCGCACCCGCTCAACGACATTCCCAGGGCCTCCGTCACGCACGCCATCGTGTTCGCCGTGTACATGGCCGAGCAAGAACCAGGCCCCGGACATATGCATCCCTCCAGTTCGTAAACCTCTTTCTCCGTCAGATGGCCGGCCCGGAACCTTCCCACCGCCTCGAATCCATCCCTCACCACCGACATCCTCGTCGTCCCGTGATACCTCCCTCCCAGCATCGGGCCAGCCGTCACCACCACCGACGGAATATTCAACCTCGCCGCCGCCATCAGCATCCCCGGCGTTATCTTGTCGCAGTTGGTCAGCAGCACCAGCCCATCCAGCGCGTGAGCCTCCGCCATGCACTCCACCTCATCTGCTACCAACTCCCGGCTCGGCAGCGAGAAACTCATCCCCCGATGTCCCATCGCAATCCCATCACAGATCGCCGGAACGCCGAAGATGAACGCCACCCCTCCACCCGCGTGTATCCCCCGCTCGATGAACCTCTCCAAGTCCCTCATCCCGATGTGACCCGGAACCAGGTCGGTGAAACTGCTGGCTATCCCGATGAAAGGCTTCTCTATCTCGCCCCTCGTCAGCCCGGTGGCCCTCATCAGACTCCGATGGGGCAGCCTCTCTATCCCTTTCTTGACTCTTTCGCTGCGCATTGTCTAGTCCTTACCTTTACTTCCCGCTTGACTGCGATTTAGGGACGCTCTTCGAGCCTCTTGCCCTTTGCCATCGCCTTCTGCAAACCATACTCAATGCTATCCACCAGCGCCTGCCAACTCGCCTCGATGATATTCTCGCTGGCCCCCACGGTCCCCCACCTATCTTCTTCGTCCTTGGTGTCTATTAGAACCCTGACCCTGGCCGCGGTAGCGCTCTTCTCATCCAGCACCCGCACTTTGTAGTCGGTGAGCGCAATCCGCCCCAATTCCTCTTCGAATTCCCCCAGCGCCTTCCGCAGGGCATTGTCCAGGGCGTTAACGGGCCCATCCCCGGTTGCTGCCGTATATTGCGGCCGTCCGTTAACCCGCACCTTCAGGACCGCCTCGCAGTCTGTCTCCCCATCCGCCCGCTTCTCCACCAGGACCCTGAACCGCTCCAATTCGATGATCGGATTATAACTCTTGAGTATCTTCCTCGCAAGGAGTTTGAAGGAGGCATCCGCCGCCTCGAACTGCCATCCCTGGTGTTCCAACTTCTTCAAAGCCTCCAGCACTTTGCGCACCCCGGGATCCCCCTTTTCCAGTTCGGGAAACTCATCCTTCAGCATCTCCACCACCGCCCTCGTGCCAGCCTGGTCTGAGACAAGTAATTCCCGGTGGTTCCCCACCGACTCCGGCGGCACGTGCTCGAAACTCCTCCGCTCCTTCACTATCCCGTCTATGTGCATCCCCGCTTTGTGGGAGAAGGCCGCCGCCCCCACAAAGGGCTGCCGCTCCTCGTGAGCCACATTCGCCAGTTCCGCCACGTAACGACTCAGTTCAGCGATCTGCCGCAGCTTCCCCTCCCCAATGCACCG
>Ga0315294_10008124_pt1 | contig 11529 bp, 13 predicted proteins | sample YL17G13_40_MG_FD_203626 | JGI IMG/M metagenome (GOLD analysis project Ga0315294, IMG submission 203626) | Sediment microbial communities from Yellowstone Lake, YNP, Wyoming, USA - YL17G13_40 | ecosystem: Environmental > Aquatic > Freshwater > Lake > Sediment | place: USA: Wyoming | collected... | reverse complement strand
CAACATTTGCGTTAGGTTACCTGTTCGGAAAGTTATGGAGATGATGAGAAATTTATTCCGGCGAACCGGCTGGGGACGCAGCAGTTTTGTGCATCTGTATCAGTTTTTCCAGAAGAGCTGCCTTGTTTATGTGATGCATACGCTCCTGTGCGGCATACGCTTTACCGGCCAGCTTTTTCTGAATTTTCTCCAGCATATGCTCAATTCTTTCCAGCTTCATATACCGGGGACAAACAGCATCGTATGCTACGACCTTGAGCAGATTGGAGCAAACCAGCGCAAAACCCCCGTCAATCACTAAAAATATGTTCTCCTGAAGTTCGTCTTCTTCAGAAACAATACTTTTGACCTCCATAATACCCAATCCGAGTTCACAGAGCATGGGCATATGATTGTGCCAGATGCCGACCTGGCCGTCATAAGCGGGGAAGATAACGGAAGTGGTTTTGCAATCAAGCTGCTTCCCTGAAGGTGCAATTACAACACACTGAAATATTTTACTCTCTGGTATCACTTAATCTTTTTCCTGCTTTGCTGTCAGCGTTCGTGCCTTTCGAGCAGCATCTTCAACTGTGCCGACATACATAAACGCCTCTTCCGGCAGGCTGTCCCATTTACCTTCGCATATTTCCTTGCAGCTTTGAACACTATCGGCTTTACTCACATACTTACCCTCAAGGCCGGTGAACTGCTTTGTAACAAGGAACGGCTGAGAGAAAAATCTTTCCAGCTTTCTGGCACGCGAGACAGTGGTCTGGTCCTGCTTGCTCAGCTCATCCACACCGAGGATTGCTATAATGTCCTGAAGGTCGTGATACCGCTGCAGGTACTCAAGCACCGTTTGTGCAATGCTGTAATGTTCCTGTCCGATTATATGAGCATCGAGTATTCGCGAGGTGCTTTCGAGCGGGTCAACAGCGGGATAAATACCTTTTTCAGTAATCGACCGTTTAAGCACAACGAAAGAATCCAGATGCGCAAAGGTTGTCGCCGGCGCCGGGTCGGTCAGGTCGTCGGCAGGCACATAAATCGCCTGAACAGATGTGATAGCGCCGGTCCTGGTGGATGCTATTCTTTCCTGAAGTTGTCCCATTTCAGTGGCAAGTGTCGGCTGATAGCCCACCGCTGACGGGATTCTACCCAACAGTGCCGAGACTTCGGAACCTGCCTGCGAAAATCTGAATATATTATCTATGAACAGCAGGGTATTGCCGGTGCCGCTCTCGCAGAGATACTCGGCCATTGTCATCGCCGTCAGACCGACTCTTAGCCTTGCTCCAGGCGGCTCATTCATCTGGCCGAATACCAGGCAGGTATGGTCCAGAACCGTGTCCTTGCTGTCGCCTATATGCGTCCGCTGCATTTCAAGCCAAAGGTCATTGCCTTCACGAGTCCGTTCCCCAACCCCCGCAAAAACTGAATATCCGCCGTGTTTGGTTGCGATTCTTGCAATCAGCTCCTGAACAACCACGGTCTTGCCGACTCCTGCCCCGCCGAACAGGCCCGTTTTGCCGCCAAGCACAAAGGGACACAGCAGGTCAATGACCTTTATACCCGTTTCAAACATCTCTGATTTTGCCGACAGGTCGACAAGTTTGGGCGGCTCGCGGTGAATCGGCATTTTGAGTTCGGTCTGAACAGGGCCTTTTTCGTCTATCGGCTCACCGAACAGGTTAAAAACCCTTCCGAGCGTCTGGGGGCCGACCGGCACCATCAGCGGCGAGCCTGTATCAATCACATCCAGTCCGCGGCGAAGCCCCATCGTGCTGCTCAAAGAAATGGCCCGCACCTTGCCGCCGCCCAGATGCTGCTGGACCTCTCCGTAAAGTCCCTTTCCGCCTTTCCCGAAATTGCCCTGCACCTCAATGGCGTTATACACCGCAGGTACTTGCTCAGGCGCAAACTTGGCGTCAAAAACACTGCCTATTACCTGTATTACCTTGCCTTTGTTCATCGTAAAGCTCCGCTTCCACCAATTATATCGAGTAATTCTGTCGTTATCTGGGTCTGTCTTGCACGATTATACTGTATGGTCATTTCTTTAATCATATCTTCCGCATTTTCAGTTGCGTTCCGCATCGCTGTCATACGCGCCACATGCTCGCTTATCGCCGCATCCATAAAACAGCTTTGTATCGATGAGCGTATTATCATTTTTCCCACATCCTCGATGATTTTATCAGCCGGCGGCGTAAGATAAAAATCCTCAAATGACAAATCCCAAGGCCATATAGCCTTCGAGCGCGTTGCCAAATCATCTATCAGCTCAATCAAAGGCATAATTGTAAGAGTTTGCGCCTGCTGGCTGCTCACGGAGTAAAACCGCATATATACGATTCCAAAATAATCGATCTCCCCGGCCATATATTGGCCGACAAACTCCCCCGCCATCTCATCGAGTTGCGCATCCGATGGTATTTCATCGATGTCACTATATACCTTTGTCGGCGTGATGCCGTGATAGTTCAATATATGGACCAATTTCCCTTCCGGCACATAAACGTCCAGTTTTTTCCCTGATGTCTTCGCCCTGTAAACATGCTCTTCTACAAGCCTGTAGATATGAGCGTTATACGAACCGCAAAGCCCTCTGCCCGAGCCGATGGCCAGTATGGCCGTCCGCCCCGATGAATTGTCCTTCAACAACGGATGCTCAATGGGCTTTTGCGCTGTAACAAGCAAATACCCAAGCTGCACCATCGCATCGTGAAAATCAACAATTGAAAGCCATTTGTTGTGATATGACTTATATTTTGCGGTGGAAATCATTTCCATCGTTCGCGTTATCCTGGCGATATTGCTCACCGCTTTGCGACGCTGAAGTATTTGTCTTGTTCCCGGCATTGTTCAATCAGGATTTTTGTTGTCTGGTTTCTTTATAAGTTTTTATTGCTGCGGTCACTTTCTGGGCCAGTTCATCACTGAATTTGCCTGTTTTGTTGATTTCATCGATATATTCCTGATGCTGCACCATAAGATGCTGCAGAAGCGACGTCATAAACTGACTTACCTCATTAACAGACACATCATCGAGCTGGCCGCTGGCCCCTGCGAAAATCGTAATCACCTGTTCGCCCACCGTCATCGGCGAAAATTGCGGCTGCTTGAGCAGCTCGACCATCCGGTTGCCCCTGTCGAGCTGGGCCTGGGCCGCTGAATCAAGCTCCGTCCCCATCCTCGCAAAATCCTGCAGTTCCCGAAATGCCGCCAAATCCAGCCTCAGTTTCGACGCAACCTTCTTCATCGCCTCCACCTGCGCATTGCCGCCGACCCTGCTGACGCTTATACCCACATCAATCGCCGGCCTGATACCTGCGTGAAACAGGTCTCTTTGCAGGTAAATCTGTCCATCGGTAATCGAGATGACGTTTGTGGGAATATATGCTGAAATCTGCCCTTCCAGCGTCTCAACCATCGGCAGGGCCGTCAGCGAACCCCCGCCGAGCCCCTCTGACAGTTTAGCGCTGCGTTCAAGCAGCCTGCTGTGCAGATAGAAAATATCGCCCGGATACGCCTCTCGTCCCGGCGGACGCCTCAACAGCAGACTCAACTGCCGGTAAGCAACCGCGTGCTTGCTCAAATCATCGTATATGCACAGGGTGTCACGATGCTTCTCGTACATAAAATACTCTGCAATCGTACATCCGGCATAAGGTGCGATATACTGCATCGGTGCGCTGTCTGACGCCGATGCCACAAATACAACCGTGTAACCCATAGCATCGTGTTTTCGCAGCGTATCCACCACTTCGGCAACGGTAGACTCCTTCTGCCCGATGGCCACGTATACACAGATTACATTCTTGTCTTTCTGGTTTATTATTGTATCCAGTGCGATGGCTGTTTTGCCGGTCTTGCGGTCGCCGATAATAAGCTCACGTTGTCCCCGCCCAATTGGAATCATTGAGTCGATGCTTTTTATCCCGGTCTGAAGCGGCTGCTTGACAGGCTGACGCTGCGCTATTCCCGGCGCATCCGATTCGATGTTCCGTCTCGTTGCCGCATTAATGGCAGGACCGCCGTCAACCACTTCACAGAGCGGATTGACAACCCTCCCTAAGAGTTCATCGCCCACGGGAATCGACATCAATTGGCCGGTCAAATGCACGTCCGAACCTTCCTTCACCTTTGTATATTCGCCGTATATGACCGCACCGACAGAGTCTTCCTCAAGATTAAACACCTCGCCGATAACATCATTCTCGAACCGCAGTATCTCGCCGGCCATCGCATTGTCCAGCCCGTATATACGGGCAATACCATCGCCGACTTCTATAACGCGACCGACCGTCGACATATCGAGCTTATTTCTATACTGGCTTATCTCCTGTTTGAGAATGCCGCTTATTTCACTCACATCGAATTTCATTTATTTACCCCGTCTTCTCCCCTGTTCTATTATTGTTTTTACTGCCTGCTGCAACCTGCTCCTGACCGTATTATCAACCATCTTATCACCATAACGAATGGTTATACCTCCGATAATGGAAGGGTCAACAGTTGATTCCAGCTTAACCTGCTTGTTTATCGCCGAAGCTATTTCAGCGGAAATTTTTTCAACCTCGCCCTCGCTTAGCGGTTTTGAAGCCGTAACTTTCACAGGGCAATAGTTATGATACCCCTGCCAGAAACCATCATAGTATGCGGCAATCTGCGGCAGGAACGTCATCCTGTTATGCCTGATGACTACCATCAGGAAGTCCATCGTCAGCTCACCCAGTTTCCCAGAGAATGCTTTGCCCACCAGCTTTTCCTTGAAATCGCTGTAAAAGCACGGTGAAGATACCACTGCCTCAAAGTCCTTGTCCCCTGCGATGACAGCCGTCACCGCATCCAGTTCACCCTTGACTGAATCAATCATCTGCGACTGTCCTGCAAGGTCGAACAGTGCCTGTGCATAAATTCTCCCCAGGTGGGTATCTGCATCACTCATATTTATCTGCCTTTAGCCGATTACTGCTGCTTCAGTTTGGCGATGGCATCCTGAACGAACCGCTGATTATCATCCGGCGTAATGGTGCGTTCAAGCACCTTGCTGCTGACAGCGAGTACGATATCGCCCGTCTGTTCCCACAACTGCTGCATCGCAGCCGCACGAGCATGCTCTATATCTTCCTGGGCCCTGCTTTTCACCGCGAATATTTCCTGCCTGGTCTTTTCGGCAAGCATCTGTCCCTGCTTCTGCGCCTGCTCCATTGCCTGCTGTACAATCATCAAACCCTGGTGCTTGGAGTCATCGAGCATCTTTTCCGCTTTTTTGCGTGCGTTCTCAGCAGTTTCTATCTGCTGCCGGATGTGTTCTTCTCTGGCCTTGAGACTGCCAAGCAGCGGTCTCCAGGCAAACTTCCCGAGAACCGCCAGCAACAGTAAAAAGGCCAGCACCGTCCACGCCGCATCGGCGAACGAGCCGCTGAAAATACTCTGCTCCTGTCCGCCTGCTTCACCCTCTGCTGCCAATGCACCAGCGCAGACAAAAACAACAATTAAAATAGTTGTCAGTATCTTCATTTGTGTTCGGAATCCCTTTTTTACCCGCGCAGCCAGAAAACAGCCAGAAAGCAGACCAGAAGCGCAAAAAACGTAACGCCTTCAATCAGTGCGCCGGCAATAATCATTGTCATAGAAATTCGTCCCCCCGCCTCGGGCTGACGGGCTATAGACTCAACCGCCTTGCTGCCTATCAAGGCTATGCCGAAAGCGGCGCCGATAATAATCACGCCGCAGCCTATCATCGCCCCGAAAAGCGCCAGTTCAGGCTTGCCCGCTGCTCCTGCCGCCTCAGCCAATATACCGTTTGTCAATTCAATCATAAATCTAAACCTCCCTAAAATATGTTTTTAATGTTCAGGCTGTATAGACGAACCTATATAAAGCGCAGACAAAAACGTAAATATAAATGCCTGCAAAAACGCCACTAACAGTTCCAAACAGGACTGAAAAAAAGCAAATCCCATAGATAAAGCTACAGCGCCAAAGTTTTTAAGAATAAATATCAGGCCTATAAACGTCGCCAGTATCATATGACCGGCGATTATGTTTGCAAAAAGTCGTATCGCCAGCACGAACGGCTTGACTAATGAACCTATAATTTCCAGAAAATATATCAGCGGTATCATCCACCACGGCACCGGCGGTGCAAAATTGACAATATAATGCCAAAGTCCCTGTTCTCTGATGCCGCTTATGTGCATCATAAAAAATGTAACGGCAGCCATCGCTCCGGTAATCCAGATATTCGCCGTCGCAGGACCACCGAAGTGATTTTTTCTCCCCGTAACCAGCATAACAATCTTTTCTGACGGGACCAGCCCCAACAGATTAAGAGTCAATACGAAGAAAAATACCGTCCAGACAAAACCGATATACCGGTCGGCGTGTCGCCCCATAACTGGCTTGGCCACTTCCTCCCGCAAATACACACATATCGACTCTATCAAATTCTGAAGATAACCGGCCGCTACCATTCTTCTTGTTCTCATTATCAGCGGTATCCCAATAAGTAACAGCAGCGCCGCCACCGTAACCATAAACATATGGTTGCTTACAGGTATCTGCCAGCCTCCAACAGAAAATCTAAATAGCTGCACAGATACCACCGGCTCAAGCGGATTAAACTCAGACAAAATTACACCCTGTAATCGAATAATACTCAAAGCCTCCCTGTTCTCATTCAGCTACATTCTTTTATCTTTCTAACCGCAAAACGGATTTCCATAACCAGGAAACCCACGTAGAAAAGTCCCAGCCATTCAATAAACCACAACACATCTACCTTCATAAAATATAACACCGCTGCCGTTCCGCCTAACATAAGCAGCAATCTTATTACGCCTGCCAGAAGGATAGTGTTTGCCTGCAAAGATGAATTGTTCGATACACTACAAACGACGGGGAAAAAACCGATACCGCCGGCTATTGTCGCCACCGCAACGGCCCAAAAACATCCTTTTAACGCCTCACCGCTCAATAAGTAACTTACTCCGATTGATGCTGCAAAAATTGCCGCAATCACCAGAAGCCATTTTGCTTCATTCAGGTTCGAGACAATATTTATTCCTTTGAATTTCATCTGGATTTCTTGTTCCACATCTCCTTCAGAATCGTATAGAACATACCCGTAAAGCCTAAAAAGAAACCTGCCAGCAGAAGCCACGGGCTTGTAGACAAGCGCTCATCGAGCTTATACCCGGCATAGCAAAAAAGCCCCATTACTCCGCAAAACTCAATCCCGAAGCTGACCCATCTGGCATAATTCTGCCGCAGGTTTTCCGGCCTCTTTTCACCCTGTGGTGAGTCTGTCAAGCCATTGCCGTCCTGCTTCATAAGGCTTTCTGGCAAATCTTCCATTAAAAACTAATAACTTCTCTGTAACTAAATCGGCCACCAGGCTTTATAATGTTTAATCTTCTTTCATATTATCGGTCTGATTGCTACGAGGCCAACCACTCACAGCATTATTTCCCACCCGACCTTGACTTTAACACAATCTTGCCTAATATTAACTCTGTCTTAATTTTGGCAAGGAGGCTGACAAGTGGGAAAAACTGTTTGCCCGGTCGAATTTGTGTTCGAAAAACCTCAGACAGCGGGGGTTGGCAGCGCCCTTTATCAGGAACACCTCAGACTGACCGACAAATCCCACATAGTTGATTTCGCCGGCTTCTTAATGCCGTTGTGGTATTCATCCATCAGCGACGAACATACAGCAGTCCGCCAAAAGGCCGGCATCTTCGATTGCACACATATGGGCGTGCTCGAAATTGCCGGCGCAGATGCAGCAGGCTTTTTGAACCTTATCACCACCAACGATATTAACAATCTGGGAATCGGATGTGCGCAATACTCCTATATTTTAGATGCCGCCGGAAACGTGCTGGACGATATTATTGTTTACCGCCGCCGGGCAGATAAATTTATGATGGTAGTCAACGCCGCAAATACGCTGAAAATAAAGGCATACTTTGAAGCCCTGAAAAATGACCGAACCGTCATCGACCCTGACAATCCCGGCAGAAAACTGGAATATAAACCCATCATTCGCGATATGAAAACACCCTGCGCAAACGAAGATTGCAGGGTTGATATTGCCTTGCAGGGACCGGCTGCGACGGATATAATTTCTTCGTTGACAGAAAACAGCAAAATTCGGGAGGAAATCAAAAACCTGAAATCGTTTCATTTTATTGAAGCCGACCTCACTGTCATTCCTGCGAAAGCAGGAATCTATGGGGATAGTGACTGTATAATCTCCCGCACAGGCTACACGGGTGCAAAAATTGGCTTTGAGTTATTTGTTCACCCGCTAAAAGCGTCGCAGCTTTGGAACAAACTGATTGAGAAAGGCAGACCTTTCGGCCTGACGCCCTGCGGCCTCGGTGCGAGAGACAGTTTAAGAATTGAAGCGGGACTGCCGCTTTACGGACACGAACTGGCAGGACCATTTAACATCTCGCCATTCGAAGCCGGTTATGGCTGGGCGGTCAAACTCGAAAAAGAATTTTTTATCGGCAAAACCGCTATGCAGCACAAGGCAAAAACGTATGATATGAAGGTGGCTCGAATTAGACTGCCCGGCGAAAAAGGTATTAGACCTGTTCGGCAAAATGACGGCGTGCTATCGTGGCACGGGCTTCCAGCCCGTGAAACCTCGAACAAAACCGGCGAATGTATCGGTTTTGTTTTAAGCTGCGCAAATGCAGGAGAAAACCAGGTCGCACTTGTTTACGTAAACAAAGTATCCGCAAACGAAAATGACGCCGTCGGAATCTACTATCTGGCAAGAAGTCAGAACCAGATTCAGCAGGGAAAATTGCAGAGTGTTCAAAAAGGTCAGAATTTACAGCCCGACATCACAGGTACAATAGTAAGCCGATTCGAAAAATTTTAATTGAGGAATACGAATATGATTGCAGATGGACTGCTTTACACAAAAGACCACGAGTGGGCGAAGATTGAGGGTAACACCGCAACCGTTGGAATTACAGACTACGCACAACAAATGCTCGGAGAGCTTACATTCGTGGAGTTACCCGCTATCGGCAAAGAATTTCGCTCTCACGATGAAATGGCGGTCGTCGAAAGTTCAAAATCAGCCGGCGACGTCTATTCACCGGTAACAGGGACTGTCTCCGAAGTCAACCCTAAGCTTGCATCAAACCCGGAACTGATAAATGATGACTGCTACGGCGCCGGCTGGCTCTGCAAACTTACAATCACTGATACAAAATCAATCGAAAACCTGATGAACACAAAACAATACGAAGAATACCTTAAAGGATTATAGCCGGTGCCTTTCATAGCAAATACCCCCGACCAGCAAAAACAGATGCTCGCTGAAATCGGCCTGACAATGGACGGTCTTTTCGCCGACATACCGCCGGAGCTTATGTGCGCCTCTTTCAATCTGCCTGCCGGCTTGAGCGAGCAGCAGGTCCGCAACCATCTCGCCGAACTGGCCGACAAAAATTCCACAAATCTAATCTGCTTTCTTGGCGGCGGTTTCTATGACCATTTCATCCCCGCTGCCGTCTATTCAATCATCTCACGCGGCGAATTTTATACGTCATACACGCCCTATCAGCCGGAACTCTCACAGGGAACTCTTCAGGCAATCTACGAATATCAATCTGTGATTTGCCGACTTACCGAAATGGAAGCTGCAAACGCATCGCTCTACGATGGCGGAACGGCTATGTATGAGGCTATGATGATGGCTCTTCGCATCACCGGCAGAAACAAGGTGATTATTGACGATACCGTCAATCCGATTTACCGTGTGATGATTCGCTCTTATACCCGAAATCTGAATATCGAGCTCGAACAGACACATAGCATCGACGGCCTGGCAAACCGTCAGCAGATTCTTCAAAAAATCGACGACAAAACCGCGGCGGTCATCCTGCAAAACCCCAATTTCTTCGGCTGCATTGACGACTTCACCGACATCGCAAACGCCGCTCACCAGAAAGGCGCCTTGTTGATAGTCTCCTGCTACCCAATATCACTTGGCATACTAAAAGCACCCGGCTCAATGGATGCAGATATTGTAACCGGCGAAGGCCAAAGCCTCGGTATGCCGATGTCGTTCGGCGGACCGTACCTCGGCTTTATGGCCACGAAAATGCAGTATGTCCGCAAAATGCCCGGCCGTATCGCAGGCGAAACAAAAGACAGGTTCGACCGGCGTGCCTTCGTGCTTACCTTGCAGGCACGGGAACAGCACATACGCAGGGACAAGGCCACTTCGAATATCTGCTCAAACGAGGCCTTGTGCGCCTTGACCGCCCTTGTATACCTCTCGTTGCTTGGCAAAGAAGGGCTCAAACAAACCGCCCAGCTTTGCGCCGACAAGGCAAGTTATGCCTACCAGCGATTGACGGCTATACCCGGCGTAAAACCGCATTTCAGGGCCAAATGGTTTTTCAACGAGTTTGTCCTCGACCTGCCCCGCGAGGCTGCTGATGTAATTGCTAAACTGATTGAAAAAGGCTTCGCAGCAGGCTTTCCCTTAAGCAGATATTATGAAGGTATGGAAAACTCAATGCTGATATGCGTTACGGAAAAGCGGACGAAACAGCAAATCGGTATGCTGGCCGAGGCATTGGAGAGCATCTTATGAAACTGATTTTTGAAAAAAGCATACAGGGACGCAGCGGAATAACGGTAACGCCGAGCGATGTCCCTACAACGATTAATATAAAGAAGGAATTTCTGCAGCAAAACCCCGCCGAACTGCCGCAGTTGAGCGAGCTTGATGTAATCAGACATTTCACCGAGCTTTCTCGTAGAAACTTCGGCGTTGATACGAATTTTTACCCGCTCGGTTCCTGCACAATGAAATACAACCCAAAGGTCTGCGAACGTATTGCTTCTTACCCCGGCTTTACGCACCTTCACCCCCTGCTGCCGCAGTTAAGGATGGGCGGAATGCTCACGCAGGGCGCATTGCAGGTGCTTTACGAAACAGACCTGCTGCTGCGGGAGATAACAGGTATGGCCGGCTTTACAATGCAGCCAATGGCCGGCGCTCACGGCGAACTGACCGGCATAATGATTATGGCCGCCTACCATCGGGACAAGGGCAACAAAAAGACAACCGTCCTCGTCCCCGACAGCGCACACGGCACTAATCCCGCCAGCGCCGCAATAGCAGGCTACAAAGTCGTATCAGTACCGAGCAGCAAAAGAGGCGTAATGGACGTAAACATACTTCGGAACTTTGTAAACAACGAGGTCGCAGGAATAATGCTCACCTGCCCCAACACGCTCGGTCTCTTTGAGACAAACATAAGAGAAATCTGCGACCTTATACACAGCGTGGACGGCCTGACCTATTACGATGGCGCCAACTTAAATGCAATAGTCGGTAAGGCCCGGCCGGGCGACTTCGGCTTTGATATTGTACATTTAAATCTCCACAAAACCTTCGCAACACCGCACGGCGGCGGCGGCCCAGGCGCAGGCCCGGTCGGCGTAAAGGAAAAACTCCTCGATTACCTGCCCGTCTCAATCGTGGTAAAACGAAACGAC
>Ga0315294_10008123_pt1 | contig 11530 bp, 11 predicted proteins | sample YL17G13_40_MG_FD_203626 | JGI IMG/M metagenome (GOLD analysis project Ga0315294, IMG submission 203626) | Sediment microbial communities from Yellowstone Lake, YNP, Wyoming, USA - YL17G13_40 | ecosystem: Environmental > Aquatic > Freshwater > Lake > Sediment | place: USA: Wyoming | collected... | reverse complement strand
AATATTTGCATCTTAAAATGATTATGTTATACTGATAAATTCGCAGACGCCCGCCACACATCTTGGCGGGCTACAACTTACGTCGTTTATACTCCGTAAATTGTCTGCTCATTTAAAAAGGGGGAATAGAGACGTGCCTTCAGAATTAATCAGGAGACTTTTGGAAGCAGGGGTGCATTTTGGCCATCAGACTAAGCGCTGGAACCCCAAAATGAAGAAGTTTATCTTTGGCGAGAGAAGTAGCATCTACATCATTGATTTGGAGAAAACCGAGGAGTGCCTAAATATTGCCAGGGATTTTTTACTGGATATAACCTCAAAAGGCGAATTCGTGCTTTTTGTGGGCACAAAAAAGCAGGCCCAGGAAGTAATTAAACAGGATGCCATGCGTTGTGGCATGTATTATGTCACTGAACGTTGGCCTGGTGGTTTGCTTACTAATTTTTCCACGATCAAAAAGAGCATAAATCGTCTGAAAGATATAGAGAAGATGCGAGAGGACGGTACCTTTGCTAAGCTTACTAAGAAGGAAGTAGCCCATCTAGAAAAGGAATTAGGTAAATTAAAGAAAAATTTCGCGGGTATTGTTCAGATGGAGCGCATGCCCAAAGCCATTTTTATTGTGGATACCAAAAAGGAAGAGACAGCTGTCCGAGAAGCTAATAAGTTATCCATACCCATAATTGGTCTTATTGATACTAACTCTGACCCAGATCTTATTACTTATCCCATCCCAGGTAATGATGATGCAACTAAGTCTATAAGTCTGGTTTCGAGTCTTCTTGCCGATACTGTAATTGAAGGCAGAAAGAGATTCTTGTCTTATCTTTCTCAAGAAGGCGTAACTCTTAAGCCCGAAGAGAAAAAGGAGGAATTGGCGCCGGTAATACTCCCCGAGGAAGAGGTTAAGATTAAGGAGATTGAAGAGATAGTAGAAACAACTGCACCTCAAGAGGAGGAGACCAAGTCAGTAAAAAAAGCTCGCGCTAGACAAACAACGGAAGAGAGAACAAAAACTAAAAGAAAGGCTTAAGATATCCAAAATGAAAATATCTTTGGAGTCAGTTAAGGAATTAAGGCAGATTACCTCTGCCAGTATCTCGGATTGTCGGGATGCCCTTCAGGAAGCAGGGGGTGACATCAAGAAAGCAGTAGAATTATTACGCAAGCGCGGCTTGGAGATGGCGGTTCAAAAACAGGAAAGAGTAGCCAAGGAAGGCAGAGTAGAGTCATACCTGCATACGGGTAATAAGCTGGGCGTACTCATAGAAGTCAATTCGGAAACGGATTTTGTGGCGAAAAATAGCGATTTCTCTCAGTTCACTAAGGATTTGGCGATGCAGATAGCCGCCTCCAATCCTTCATATATTAAAAGAGAGGATGTGTCGCAAGAGGTTATTGAAAAAGTAAAGGATAAAGAGTTATTTTTTAAGGAGCATTGTTTATTAGAGCAGCCTTTTATCAAGGATCCCAACATAACCATAAAAGATTACTTGGGGGACATGGTAGTAAAGTTGGGAGAGAATATTGTCATCCGCAGGTTTGTGCGTTACAAAGTTGGCGAATAATGATTGGGCCTGTTTACTCCGTTAGAGACTATAAAGCAATAAACAAGAGGCGTAGTGTCTCTAACGGGGTTTATAAGAGAATAGTTCTAAAATTAAGTGGTGAAGCCTTTCAAGGTAGGAGACCCCACGGAATTGACCACGCAGTTTTAGTTTCGATTGCCCGCCAGATAAAAGAAATAAGGGATTTGAAGGTAGATGTGGCGATTGTGCTCGGCGGTGGTAATATATTTCGCGGCCAGGAAAACACTGCCTCGCGGGGCTTAAATATGGATAGGTCAGTGGCTGATTACATGGGAATGCTGGCGACAATTATCAATGGCTTGGCCTTCCAGGATGTTTTGGAAAAGATGGGTATGCCGACGAGAGTGATGACTGCCCTTGAGATGCAAAAGATAGCTGAGCCATACATTAGAAGAAGGGCGATAAGGCATTTAGAAAAAGGTCGGGTAGTGATATTTGTGGCAGGAACAGGTAACCCCTATTTTACCACGGATACCGCTGCGGCACTTAGGGCAATGGAGATAAATGCGGATGCAATATTAAAGGCCACCAAAGTAGATGGCGTTTACTCTGCAGATCCTTTGAAAGTAAAGAGTGCCAAAAAATTTGATACTTTACAGTATATTGATGTATTAAAAAAAGGGCTTAAGGTTATGGATGCCACGGCAGTAAGTTTATGTATGGATAATAAACTACCTATTGTAGTTTTTAATCTGAATAAAGAAGGAAATATCAAACGGGTAGTTTTAGGTGAAAAGATAGGCACGGTAGTTTCTTAAAAATAGTTTACAGTTTACTGTTTTCCCGCCCTGCGATTAAATTATAGGCGGGATCCCGCTACAGCGGGAACAGTGTACAGCATAGTGCTGTAAACTGCTACAGATGTTAACTGTACACTTTTCCGACCGTAAGGGAGGAAATGATGACGACTAAAGAAATCTTACACAACACCGAAGAAAAAATGAAGAAAGCCCTGGAGTCCATGACGCGGGAATTCTCCGAGATAAGGACAGGCAGGGCTCATCCTGGATTGGTCGAAGGTTTACACATTGATTATTACGGCACTGCCACTTTGCTTAAGCAGTTGGCTTCTATTTCTGTGCCTGATGCACATCTGATTGTCATCCAACCTTGGGATATTACGGCAATTGCGGAGATTGAAAAGGCGATATTGAAGTCTAATCTCGGGATTAATCCTTCTAACGATGGAAAAATTATTAGGTTGTCAATCCCACCTTTATCTAAAGAAAGACGCCAGGAACTGGCTAAGGTGGTGCATAAGATGGCCGAGGATGGCAGGGTATCTTTACGCACGATAAGACGGGAAGCAAAAGAATCTTTAGAAAAGTTAGAGAAGGATAAGGTAATCCCGGAAGACGATAAATTTAGAGGCATTGATGACCTCCAGAAGCTTGTCGATAGATATATCGCCAAAATAGACGAGTTACTTAAAAATAAAGAGAAAGAAATTCTCGAGCACTAATTAATTAAATCCTAAAATCTGAAATCCTAAATTCTAAACAAATACGAAATTCCAATGTTCTAAACTTATCAGTTAGTTTAGGATTTAGAAATTAGAATTTAGAGCTTGTTTAGTATTTAGATATTAGGATTTAGAATTTATTATTAGTTTTTTAAATTTTCGATAAAATTTGGGCCACTAGCTCATCTGGTAGAGCACCACCCTTTTAAGGTGGGTGTGCCGCGTTCGAGCCGCGGGTGGCTCACGAATTTTTTGCGTAAGCAAAAAATGAGTCCCGGGCATCAATGATTTAGTTGTCGGTTGCGAGGGATAAAGAATCCGAGTCGTCCCTCGCAGCTAACAGGTAAAGCTACAGCCGCTCGGGATTTCGCCCTTCGGCTTAAATTAAGTGGAGCCTCAGGGCTTACGGGTGGCTCACGAATTTTTTGCGCGGACGTGGCGGAATTGGCATACGCGTATGGCTTAGGACCATATGGGGAAACCCTTGGGGGTTCAACTCCCTCCGTCCGCACTTTTGGTGCGGAATAAATCGCCACGTTACCAAAGTTGAAATTCCTGCGTTTAATTTTATGATTAGGTAACGCGGGAGTAGCTCAGCTGGCAGAGCGCAACCTTGCCAAGGTTGATGTCGCGGGTTCAAATCCCGTCTCCCGCTTACTTTTGCGACGATAGGAGCAAAAGTACTCCCACTCTTTTGTGGGAGCCTATAATTACAACAGGGGGTTTGAAGAATGAACTCAATGGGAAAACTTAACATAGAAAAGGAGAAATGATTATGAAGATTATGGATTTCTTATCGAAGAGGGCGATAGTACCGGATATAAAATCCACTAAAAAAGAAGAGGTGATCAAAGAGCTGGTGGATGCGTTAATTAATGCTGGAGATATTGAGAAACGTAACCGCAACAAGCTAATTGATTCACTTATGGTCAGAGAGGCATTAGGTTCTACTGCTATTGGTCAAGGCGTGGCCATACCGCATGCCAAGTCGGACTCTGTGGATAAGTTGGTAGCTGCTTTCGGTATTTCTAAAAGGGGCGTGGACTTTGATTCCTTAGACGGAGAGCCAGCCTATATATTCTTTTTGTTAGTTGCGCCCCAGGATTCTGCTGGTCCGCACCTAAAAGCCTTGGCGCGGATTTCACGTCTTCTTAAAGATAAGTATTTCCGCGATAATTTACGCGCCTGCGCTGAAGATAAATCTATTGTTAAGATAATAAGCCAGGAAGACGAAAAAAAGGTTTAATAGCTTAGTAAATAAGGGTAATAATGAAGATTAAGATTAAAGAGACAGGTATATTTAAGTGGCTTTATCCAGGCATTGGCATAAAGCGCTGGGTAGGGTTGAGCGCCTTTGGGGTAATACTTTTGGTTATTGCCTCCAGCCGATTACGTACCGAGGAATTCTGGATAGTCCAGGTGTTATATTTAAATGTTTTAGTTTCCGGTATCATTATTTTAATCTTAGGTATTAAGCGCCTGCTTAGTTCTTACATTGCTGCTTTTATGCCTACGTCAAAAGCAGATGATGCGGTGGATATTTTATACCAAAGGAAACAGCTTAGCCGCGGTCCCAAAGTTGTTACTGTAGGAGGTGGCACAGGTTTATCTGTGCTTTTAAGAGGTATTAAAGAATATACCTCTAATATTACCGCAATAGTTACGGTTGCCGACAGCGGTGGTTCTTCGGGTCGCTTAAGGCAACAGTTTGATATACTGCCTCCGGGTGATATACGTAACTGTTTGGTGGCTTTAGCCGATGCGCCAACCTTGATGCGCGATTTATTTCAATTTCGCTTTGATAAAAGTTCAGAGCTATCCGGGCATAGTTTCGGCAATCTTTTTATTACCGCGATGACCAGATTAACCGGAGATTTTGAAAAGGCAGTTAAGGAGACGAGTAAAGTTTTGGCTCTCAGGGGTCAGGTAATCCCCTCCACCTTGAATAATGTGATGTTGGTAGCAGAACATAAAGACGGCTCAATTACCGAAGGCGAGGATCAGATTCCCAAAGCCAACAGACCGATAAATAGAGTTTCACTTAGGCCAGACCAATCAGCAGCAACGCCCGAGGCAATAAGGGCGATAAGGGAGGCACAGATTATTGTTTTAGGTCCGGGTTCGCTCTATACCAGCATTATACCTAACCTTTTGATCAGAGAGATAACTGACGCTATTGTCGCTTCGAATGCAATTAAAGTATATGTCTGTAATGTCATGACTCAACCCGGAGAAAGCGATGGCTACAAGGCTTCCGATCATATAAGGGCACTTATAAATCACAGTCATCCGCGCCTTATCGACTACTGTATTGTAAATATAGGTGAGATTCCGCCGGAGATACTTAAGCGTTACCAACAGGATAATTCATTCTCGGTCATCAATGACAGAAGGAATATTGAAAATATGGGCTACCGCGCTATAGAGGATGATATTGTAATTACTGAAGGAGATGTGGTAAGACACGACCCTGTGAAGTTAGCTAAGATTATATTTGGATTTATTGAGGAAATATAAGTAAGGGCATAAGTTATGGAGCCATATATTAAAGATAATCTTTAGCGACATAACTTATATGCCCGAACTTATCCTTGACACGAATGCGATGACATTTAATTTTGAATCTTACGTGTCAAGGATTAATTCGCCCAAACAACTTACGTTACTCTTTCAGAGCTTCCGTAAGTTGTGGGCTCATTAATAATGCCTTTAATCAAAAAGAAATTAATTGTCAAAAATAAACAGGGTTTACATGCCCGGCCAGCAGCCGTATTCGTGCAGGTAGCCAATAAATTTGATTCCCGGGTTACGGTGAAGAAAGATAAGGAAGAGGTAAATGGTAAATCTATTATGGGCATTCTTATGTTAGGCGCGCATAAGGGCAGTCAAATATACCTTGAAATAGAAGGTGATGATGCGCATTCGGCTCTATCAGAGTTAGAAAAAATCTTAAGTAGTGAGGAATAGTAATGATCCAACTTAAAGGAATAGCCGCAGCTTCGGGAATAACTATTGGGCCAGCCTATAGAATAGGCAAGGAAGAATTCGTTATCCCTAAACAAGAGATAAGACCCGAGGATGTGCCTCTACAGATACAACTTTTTGAAGAGGCCTTGATTCAGACCCGAAAAGAGATTATTGCTCTGCAGAAGAGAATTGCCGTGGATATGGGTCAGGAGCAAGCAGAGATTTTTGATGCGCACCTGTTGGTCTTAGAAGACCGCATGCTTATTGAAGAGGTCATCTCGCGCCTGAAGAAAGAACTTCTCAGCGTCGCCTTTATATTTTCCGAAGTCCTTAAGAAATATATTGAGGTTTTCTCTAAGATTGAAGATGAGTATTTAAAAGAGCGCATGGCTGATATAAATGATGTAGGAAGAAGAATTTTGCGCAATCTTTTAGGTAAAGAACGAAAAGGACTGGATGATTTAAAAGAACAAGTAGTAGTGGTAGCGCATGACCTTTCTCCTTCCGATACCGCCGCTATGCATAAACAAAATGTCTGTGCCTTTGTTACGGATATCGGAGGGAAAACCTCCCATACTGCGATCATGGCCAAGGCTCTTCAGATACCTGCAGTAGTAGGCGTTGAAGAGGCTACCACCAAGATTAAGAGTGGTGATAGGTTAATCGTGGATGGTAGCATGGGCATGGTGATTATCGATCCTGACGAAGAGACGTTAGCTGCTTATCAACGAGAGGAACAGAAGCTTAAAGGTATAGCCGAGACATTTTTATCGGTAAAAGATTTGCCTGCGGAAACTCGCGACGGAAAGATTATTGAGATAAACGCGAATATTGAGTTACCCGACGAAGTTACCTCGGTTAAGCTTTACGGTTCCCACGGTATTGGGCTTTACCGCACTGAGTTTTTCTATATGAATAGAAAAGACCTTCCGACAGTAGAGGAGCATTATCAGGCCTATAAGTATGTGGCAGAACAGATGCAACCGTATCCGGTTATTATTCGCACCCTGGACTTAGGCGGAGACAAATTTTTGTCGCAATTTGAAATACCCAAAGATATGCAGCCTTTCTTAGGCTGGCGGGCGATTAGATTCTGTCTTGCCAAGCCGGAGATTTTTAAGGTGCAGCTTCGCGCGATATTACAGGCTTCAGTACATGGAAAATTAAAGCTCATGTATCCGATGATTTCAGGCGTTGAAGAGTTAAGACAGGCAAATAAGATACTGGAAGAGACAAAGCAGGAATTAAGAAATGAAGGCATACCTTTTGACGAGAATATCGAGGTAGGGGCAATGATTGAGGTGCCTTCGGCGGCAGTGACTGCCGACATCTTAGCTCAAGAGGTTGATTTCTTTAGTATCGGAACCAATGACCTTATTCAGTATTCCTTGGCGGTTGATCGCACCAATGAAAAGGTGGCTTATCTTTACGAACCTACGCACCCTGCGGTTTTAAGGTTGATTAAAAATATAATTGAATCCGCGCACAATGCCGGGATTTGGGTAGGCATGTGCGGAGAAATGGCGGGTGAGCCGAGCCTGGTGTTGATACTCTTAGGCCTTGGATTAGATGAATTCAGTATGCCGCCGGCAGTTATCCCGGAGGTAAAATATATAATCCGTTCAGTTAGCATAAGGCAGGCCAAAGATATCGCCTTAGGCGCCCTGAAATTATCTACAGGAAGAGAAATAGAAGAATTTAGTCAAGCAAAATTAAGGGAGATTTTAGGATGAGAGGCTCTTTAACTCTTAGCAGCATTAAGAAGCTCGATAAATCCGGGATGCTTTCTCTATTGCTGGATTTTCCCGGGCAGTGTAAACAGGCGCAAGGATTAGCTGGTGCGGCTAAGATATTATTCGCAAAAAGAGATTTTAATAAAATTGTCTTTGCAGGATTAGGGGGTTCAGCTATCGGAGCGGATTTGGTCAGGTCGTATCTATATTTTGAAAGTAAAATTAGTATTAGCACCTGCCGCGAATATGAACTCCCTGCTTATGTAGACAATTCCACGCTTATATTTACCTTAAGTTATTCTGGCAATACCGAAGAGACTATAAGTGCATATCTCGGGGCAAAGGAAAAAGGCGCAACCACTATTGTTATTTCGTCGGGTGGAAAGTTAAAAGATTATGCGCAAAAAGATAATATTACCTTTATCGAAATACCGCAAGGCCTGCCGCCTAGGTGCGCGCTCGGTTACTTAAGTATTATACCCTTATGCGTGTTAGCGAAATTAGGCTTGACTGGCGATGTCGGCCCATCGATTAATCAGATGTTTAGAGTCCTAGAAGATTTAAAAAATAATAACCTTAAGCCCCAAATAGGGACAAAAGATAATATTGCTAAATACATTGCGGTCAAACTTTGGAATAAATTTGCGGTGATTTATTCTGCCTCGATAAATTTTGACGTGGTGGCTACGCGGTTGCGCGGTCAACTTAGTGAAAATGCCAAAGCCTTAGCCTCTAGCCACGTGTTCCCAGAGATGAATCATAATGAGATTGTGGGCTGGCAAAACCCCAGGAAATTATTTAAGCATTTTGTGGTCATAATGCAAAGGGATAAATTTATGCATGCGCGCACAGCCAAGAGGATGGACATCACCAAAGATATCCTTAAGAAAGAAGGGGTGGTGGTCTTTGAGGTCTGGTCGCGCGGAGAGGATTTATTAAGCCGCATTTTCTCTTTAATATACATCGGTGATTTTATCTCTTATTATCTGGCCATACTTTACGGGATTGACCCTACTCCCGTAGATAGAGTTACCTATTTGAAGAAGAGATTAGCAAAAGAATAATTAATGGATCTAATTTACAATTGTTATTTTTTGATGAATTTAAACTCTAAATCCCAAATCCCAAATCCTAAACAAATCCAAAACCCAAAATCCAAATGTCCAAAACAGGCAAGTTTTGAGTTTTGTGTTTAGAATTTTGAGTTTGTTTAGAGTTTAGGGTTTCGAGTTTAGGATTTATCGAAGAAGATCTAAAACTGACTAAGATGAAGGCATTAGTATTAGCGGCGGGTTACGCTACGCGGTTATATCCTTTAACTAAGGAGTTTCCTAAACCATTACTCACTGTAAGAGAAAGGCCGATAATCGATTATATCATCGATAAACTTGACAAGGTAAAGGATATAGATGAGATTATTGTGGTTACCAACAACAAATTTATATCTTTATTTAAAAAGTGGGCGGATGAAATTGAAAGCCAAAAGCGTATAAGTTTAGTTAATGACTTAACTAAAAGCCACGAAGATAGGCGCGGCGCCATTGGTGACATGAACTTTGTTTTAGAAAAAGAACACATTAATGATAATCTATTAGTCATTGGTGGGGATAACCTGTTTGATGGAGATTTAGGAGATTTTATTTCTTTTGCCAAAGCTCATAGGCCTAATCCTGTAATAGGCACTTATGATATTAAAGATAAGTTGCAGGCTAAGAAATACGGCGTGATTAGAATGGATAAAAAAAATCAACTCATTGATTTTAAGGAGAAACCCGATAAGCCTAACTCAACTTTAGTGGCGATGTGCCTTTATTATTTCCCCAAAGAAAGATTAAGCCTGATTAAAAAGTATTTGGATATTAAGCATGATAAACACGATGCCACGGGCTTCTATATAGATTGGTTAAGGAAGGAAGTCCCGGTCTACGGATTTGCATTTGAAGGCCGTTGGTATGATATCGGGCATCATCAGTTTTATAACGAAGCAAAACAAAAGTTTACAGTGAACAGTTAACAGTAAGCTGTTCCCGTTTTTAGCGGGATCCCGCCTTTAATTTAATCGAGGGACGGGAAAACTCTTTCGACTGAAAGGAGAAAGTCATGGCGGGCCGCAAGCATTTTTTTACTTCAGAGTCAGTAGCCGAAGGTCATCCGGATAAGGTATGCGACCAGATATCCGATGCAATACTGGATGATGTGTTAAGGCAGGACCCCTATGGTCGGGTTGCCTGTGAGACTTATGTTACCATGGGGCTTTTGATTGTGGGTGGTGAAATTACAACCTCTGGTTATGTGGATGTGCATAATCTTACCCGCAATGTCCTTAAAGAAATAGGTTACGTTCATCCCAAGTATGGTTTTGATTATCATACCTGTGCGGTAATAAATACAATACACAATCAGTCGTCAGATATTGCCCAGGGCGTAAATAAAGGCGGAGCTGGTGACCAGGGGTTTATGGTGGGTTTCGCTTGCAGGGAAACCGAAGAATTAATGCCCCTACCTATTATGCTTGCGCATAAGTTAGTGCGTAGAATGGCCGAGGTGAGAAGGAAAGGCATACTCAAATATATTGGCCCAGATGGTAAATCCCAGGTAACCGTAGAGTATCACGACGGTCATCCCAAGAGAATAGATTCTGTGGTTTTAGCTTGTCAGCATACCGAGGAAATTCTGGATAAAACAGGCGAGAAGATTACTAAAGAGGCGCGGCAGGAATTGATCGATGTGATTGCCAAACCTATATTAAAAGAATATCTGGATAAAAATACAAAATATTATGTTAATGAAACGGGCAAATTTGTGATTGGTGGTCCGCAGTCGGATACAGGTATGACCGGAAGAAAGATTATGGTGGATACTTACGGCGGAATAGTGGCGTCTGGGGGCGGAGCATTTTCGGGAAAAGACCCGACTAAGGTAGACCGTTCTGCAGCATATATGGTAAGGTATATCACGAAGAATATTGTTGCTGCGGGCTTAGCGGACAAATGTTTGATTCATGTTGCTTATGTTATCGGCAGAGCAGAGCCTTTGGCAATAATGGTAGATACCTTTGGCACAGGAAAACTTTCTGAAAGTGCATTTGTAAAACTCATCAGGCAAAATTTTGATTTGACTCCTCAAGGTATGATTAAGCATTTGGATCTTTTAAGACCTATATATCGAAAGACTGCCTGCTATGGCCATTTTGGCCGCACCGAGCCTGAATTTAGCTGGGAGGAGACGGATAAGGCAGCAGTTTTAAAGAAACAGGCGGCGCGTTTATAAAATAAAAATGAACTTAAATCCTAAATCCGAAATTCTAAATCCTAAATAAATCCTAAACCCAAAATCCAAATGTTCAAAACGAACTTTGGTTTTGAGTTTTGAATTTAGAATTTTGAGTTTGTTTAGAGTTTAGGATTTCGAGTTTAGAGTTTAATGGCTTAGCTAAGGAGAAATATGAATTATGATATCAAAGACATCAAGTTGGCCAAAAAGGGTGGGTTAAGAATTGAATGGGCGCGCAATAATATGCCCGTCTTAGGCCTGATTGCCCAACGTTTTAAAATGATGAGACCATTAAAAGGATTAAAGATTGCCTGTTGTTTGCATGTTACTACCGAGACCGCAGTTTTAATGGAAGTATTAAAATCCGGCGGTGCAAGTTTGGTGCTCTGTGCCTCTAATCCTTTATCCACCCAGGATGATGTAGCAGCTTCTTTAGTCAGTAGACTTAAGATTGCGGTCTTTGCGATTAAGGGAGAAGACACCAAGACTTATTATCAACATATAAA
>Ga0315294_10008119_pt1 | contig 11533 bp, 12 predicted proteins | sample YL17G13_40_MG_FD_203626 | JGI IMG/M metagenome (GOLD analysis project Ga0315294, IMG submission 203626) | Sediment microbial communities from Yellowstone Lake, YNP, Wyoming, USA - YL17G13_40 | ecosystem: Environmental > Aquatic > Freshwater > Lake > Sediment | place: USA: Wyoming | collected... | reverse complement strand
ACCAGGTGATAGAGATTGTCGTAGAAGACGATGGCCAGGGCTTTGACCTGGCCCAGGTGCTCCAGGAACGGGGGCCCCGCTTCGGCCTCCAGACCATGAGGGAAAGGGCCGAGGAGGTCGGGGGCACCTTCCAGGTGGATACCGCCCCGGGGCGGGGCACCCGGGTGAGGGTCCAGCTATCAAGGAGGTAAGGATGCAGGACAAGACTACGGTGCTTCTGGTGGATGACCATGCCCTTTTTCGGGAAGGGCTGGCAGCCCTCCTCTCCACTCAAGAAGGGATTGAGATCGTGGGGGAGGTGGCCTCGGGGGAAGAGGCCCTGGAGAAGGCACGGGAACTCATGCCCGATGTCATCCTGATGGACATCCTCATGCCCGGGATGGGGGGCCTGGAGGCCACCCGGAAGATAAAGGAGGAGATGCCCCATACCCGCATCGTCATGCTTACGGTCTCGGAGAAGGAGGACCTTTTTGAGGTCATCAAGGGTGGGGCCGAAGGCTAATCTGCTCAAGACGGTGAAGTCAAGGGACCTGATAGACATGCTGCTGGGGGTCTTGCGGGGGGAGGCGGCGGTCTCCAGGGTGATAGCCCGCAAGCTGTGGGAGGAGTTTGCCGAGCAGGCCAAGAAGCAGGAAGCCCCCTCCCTCCTCCCACGGCCCAACCTCACCCGCCGGGAGATGGAGGTATTACGCTTCCTCTCGGAGGGCTTCTCTGATAAGGCGATCGCCAGCCGCCTGGGCATCAGCCAGCGGACAGTCAAGAACCATGTGCACAATATCCTGGAGAAGCTCCAGCTCCAGAACCGGGTCCAGGCTGCCGCCTATGCCCTCCGCCAGGGACTGGTAAAGGAGACCTAGTCCCCAGGCTCTAGTACTGCCCCGTCAAGGCCCACCAGCCGCCGGGCTGGTGGGCCTTTTTTAGGTCCTAAAATAGGGCCTCGGGCCGATGTGGGATAGCCGGCCTTTTCCTAATATTGAAATTGAGAAAAAAAGAACAAATGGAAACGGAAACGGCCATGGGCAAGAGGGTGGTGGTCCTCTACCGCCGCTCCCTTTTGACCCAGACGGTAGAAGGGCTTCTTAAGGGGAGGAAGGACCTGGACAATAAGGAGGCTATCAGCCAGGTGGAGCAAGCCCACCCCGAGTGCATTATTGTGGACAATGCCGACCTGCCAGAGAGTTGGTCCCATCTTTCCTTCCAGCCGTGGAGGGAAAACCCCAGGATAAAGTTCATCTACCTGAATATGTCCTGGAACAGTGCGGAAGTGGTGGGGGGAAGGCGGGTGGTGTGAACAGCATGAAGGACCTGGTGCGGGTCCTGAAGCACCACTAGAAAGGGCAACCGATGCGGTGGAAAAGAGGCAAGAGTGGCAGGTGCTCTGGTGTTGGCACAATTTTTGTGGTATTCTATCGTCTAAATGCACTTAGAGATACTTGCCTGGCCTGAGCGAGGCGCATGAAGAAGCTTGGAATAGCGCTCGGCGTAGCAGCAGCTTTAGTACTGGTTTTCTTCGTTGGTATCAAAGTGGTCTTGGGCTCATCTATCCCTGCGTTCCAGGAGAAATCTAGCAAACGAATTGCCAATCTCAGCATAGAATACAGCGAGTCATCTCGTTGCCAAGCTTGCCATCTCGATATCTACAATGATTGGCTGGACTCTGCGCATAAAAACGGGGATTGTGACACCTGCCATGGCCCTTCGCAAGCCCATGTGGACAACAGCGCGCTGATAGTTGCTGTAGATAAATCCGGGGAGCTATGCGCGCTGTGCCATAGCAGGTTGGAGTCCAGACCTAGTACCTTTCCCCAAATAATTGTTGAGGAACACTATAGCGACAAGACTTGCTTAGAATGTCACTCTCCCTATGGCTCCCTAATTGCAGATCTGCCCCTCATTCCTCACACTCTCCAGGGGCGTACAAACGTCTGCCTGTCATGTCACAGGGCCGGCCTGTTAGGCGCCCCAAAGGTGCCCGCGAGGGACCATGTAGGGTTCACCAGTCAGATGTGTCTCAACTGTCATGTAGGTTCGGTGCCATGAAAGAAGAGAAAATATCCCGCCGCCACTTCTTGAAGTCGGTAACCCAGGGCGTCATCCCTCTGGTCATTGTATCTGGTGGCCTCATCCGCCTGCAGTCCCGTATTGACGGGCGGGTGGCAGAGGGGTACAACCCTGAGGAGCACTACTGGGGATTTGCTGTTGATATCAGGAAATGCATAGGCTGCGGCAAGTGTGTTCTGGCCTGCAAGCTGGAGAACCACGTCCCGATGGAACCGGAGTCCTACAGGACCTGGGTAGACAGATATGTGATAACCAAAGATGGCCAGGTGTTGAAGGACTCGCCTGATGCCGGCATAGCCGGGTTTCAGCCGTTGTCTGAAGACCCGAAGTACCAGGGTTTGGAGATTAGGAATACTTTCTTTGTGCCCAAGCTTTGCAACCAGTGCGAGAATCCCCCCTGTGTATCAGTTTGTCCGGTCAAAGCTACCTATATCACAAAGGACGGGATTGTTCTTGTGGATGAAACGCGCTGTATCGGCTGCAAATACTGCATAGTCGCTTGTCCCTACGGGGTAAGATACATTCATCCTGAGAAAAAGGTAGCTGATAAATGCACTTTTTGCTACCATCGGCTCGCTAAGGGCCTGCAACCGGCCTGTGTGCAGGTGTGTCCCACAGGAGCCAGGATTTTTGGCGACCTCAGGGACCCTGAAAGCCCGGTGAGCAGACTGCTGAGAGACGAACTGGTCCAGGTTCTCAAACCCGAACAGAGAACGAAGCCTAAGGTCTATTATCCCTCACTTCCGGAAGGGGTTAGCTAAGAGTGGCAAATAAACAGATGGGGTTTAGACCTTCAGCATTCCTGGTGTGGGTGGCAGTCCTGCTCGCCCTGGCGGCTCTTGGAGGCGCGGCTATCCTGTACGGCTTCTGGCAGGGCCATGAGAGTGTATATAATGCCTCGCGGTGGATGCCCTGGGGAATTCTTATCTCTACCTACGTGTTTTTTGCGGTCTCCGCCTCAGGGATGTGCCTCATCTCTTCGTTAGGGCATGTGTTCCGCATAGAAAGGTTTGAACCCCTTGGCAGAAGGGCCGTTTTCTTTGCCATGATTTCTCTCGTCGCCGGTTTCTGGGCTCTTGCTGGCGACCTGGAGCGTCCCTGGAGGTTGGCTATCTGGGCTGTTGTCACCCCTGGTTTCTCGTCCGCGATATGGTGGATGGGCGTGCTTTACGGCTTGTACCTCGTGGTCCTCATAGTCGAGTTCTTCTATTTGAGCAGGGCGGAGATGGTGAGGAGGTCTCCGGCCTCCAGTAACCCCTCGGCGACAGCAAGCCTGGATGCCGCTCGGCAGCGTTTAAAGAGATACAAGAGTTTTGCCTGGTACGCTGGCATCGGCGGCTTCGCACTGGCGATTTTTGCCCCCGGCACGCTGGGGGCGGTGTTTGGCGTAGTGAGAGCCGCCGACCTGTGGCACGGTCCCTTGATGCCTGTGTACTTCGTGGTGAGCGCCCTGGTCTCTGGGACGGCCCTGTTGACCCTGGCGATAGTCCTGACCTACAGACTCGGCAGAAAAGAGATGGGCAGCGTGAAGGGGCTGGTGCAGAGCCTGGGGAAACTGCTCCTTGCCTTCCTGGCTGTATTTCTAGTCTTCACCGCGTGGAGAATCCTGAGCACGGGGAATGCTGCCGATTTCCTGCTTGGCAGGCTCGGGGGCAACTTCTGGGTGTTTGAGATATTCATGGGCATTCTCGTGCCGATGGTTATCCTGCTTATTCCGAAGACCCGTACGATGCTTGGCATCGGCCTTGCCTCATTCATGGTCATGGTTGGCATGTTCCTGGCTAGGTACGACTTCGTGGTCGCCGGTCAGCTTACTTCGGCGGGACGGGAGGGACAGGCGGCTGGCCTCGGCCTTATGCCTAGTCTAACAGAGATGCTTGTCGTCCTCGGCTCCTTTGCGCTCTTTGCGGCGCTCTACTTGATTGGAAACAGGTTCCTGCCCCTCAGTGAGCACACTGAAGCCGAGTCCCACCGATAAAAAAACCGCCCGTTGACGCTTTCTTTCCCCCTGAGCTAAGATAGTCCCCTGAAAGGGGTTTCCCTAATTTCAGGAGGAATATGCCTCTTAGCTACAGTCCCCAGGAAATAGACAAGAAGTGGCAGGCCCGATGGGAGCAGGACCGGCTCTATGAGGCCAGGGACGGAGACCCCCGGCCCAAGTTCTACGCCCTCACCATGTTCCCCTATACCTCGGGAGACCTGCACATCGGCCACTGGTATGCCATGGCCCCCTCCGATGCCTGTGCCCGATACAAGAGGATGCAGGGCTTGAATGTGATGCATCCCATGGGCTTTGATGCCTTTGGCCTGCCGGCGGAGAACGCCGCCATCGCCCGGGGCATCCATCCCTATGCCTGGACCATGAAGAACATTGAGAATATGCGCCGCCAGCTCCGCTCTATGGGGGCCAGCTACGACTGGAGCCGGGAGCTTATCACCTGCCTGCCGGAATACTACAGATGGACCCAGTGGTTCTTCCTCAAGCTCTATAAGGCGGGGCTGGCCTATCGGGGCAAGGCACCGGTGAACTGGTGCCCCAAATGCCAGACGGTCCTGGCCAACGAGCAGGTGGTGGGGGCGGGGGAGTGCGACCGCTGCAGCACCTCGGTGACCCGCCGGGAGCTGGAGCAGTGGTTCTTCCGCATCACCAAGTACGCCGACGAACTCATGGAACACGAAGGCATTGACTGGCCGGGGAAGATAAAGCTGATGCAGCGCAACTGGGTGGGCAAAAGCTATGGCACCGAGATAGCCTTCGGCCTGGAGGACGGCCGGGAGGTGAGGACCTTCACTACCCGCCCCGATACCGTCTATGGCACTACTTTCTTCGTCCTGGCCCCGGAGCACCCCCTGGTCCGGGAGCTCACCACCCCCGAAAGAAAGGAGGAGGTGGAGCGCTATATCGCCTGGGCCCGGGGTCGGGCAGAGAGGGAGCGCCTGGCGGAGGAGAAGGAGAAGGAGGGGGTCTTCATCGGGGCCTACTGTTTCAACCGCCTCAGCGGCCGGAGGATGCCCATCTGGACCGCCGACTATGTCCTGCCCACCTACGGGACGGGGGCGGTGATGGGGGTCCCCGCCCATGATACCAGGGACTTCGCCTTCGCCAGGAAATACGGCCTGCCCATCATCCCTGTTGTGGCCCCCCCTGGCTGGAGCGGGGAGGAGCTGGAGGAGGCCTGGGTGGAGCCCGGGACCATGGTCAACTCCGGCCCCTTTGACAGCATGCCCAGCCCCCAGGCCCAGGAGGCTATTACAACATACCTGGAGGAGAAGGGCTGGGGGAAGAAAGCGGTGAGCTACAGACTGCGGGACTGGCTCATCTCCCGCCAGAGGTACTGGGGGGCCCCCATCCCTATGGTCTACTGCGACAGCTGCGGTATCGTCCCCGTGCCCGAAGGGGACCTGCCCGTGCTCCTCCCCCCCGATGCCGAGTTCCGCCCCACGGGGGAGTCCCCCCTCAAATACCATGAGAAGTTCGTCAACACCACCTGCCCCAGATGTTCCGGCCCCGCCCGGCGGGAGACGGACACCATGGACACCTTCATGTGCTCCTCCTGGTATTTCTTCCGCTATACCAGCCCCCATTACCAGCGCTATCCCTGGGACAAGAAGAAGCTCCCCTGCTGGCTGCCGGTGGACCTCTATACCGGGGGGGCAGAGCACGCCACCATGCACCTCCTCTATGCCCGCTTCTTCACCAAGGCCCTGAGGGACATGGGGCTGGTGGACTTCGGGGAGCCTTTTACCCGTTTCTTCTCCCAGGGGGTCATTGTGGTGGAGAAGCGGAAGATGTCCAAGAGCCGGGGGAATGTCATCACCCCCGACCCCTATGTGGAGGAGCTGGGGGCGGATGTGGTGCGGGCCTACCTCATGTTCATCGGCCCCTGGGAGCATGGAGGGGAGTGGGACGATAGCGGCATCTCCGGCGTGGCCCGCTGGCTCAGCCGGGTCTGGAACCTGGTCCTGGAGCCCTATACCCCCAAAAGCCCCCAGCCCCAGCCCACCCAGGCCCTGCGCCGGGCCCTCCACCAGACCATCAAGAAAGTGGGGGAGGACATAGAGAGGTTCCACTTCAATACCATGCTGGCCTCCCTCATGGAGCTCACCAACCTGATGGGGAAGGTGAAGGAGGCGGGGGATGCCGAGACCTCGGCCTGGGAGGAGGCTAGAAAGGCCCTGCTCTTGCTCCTGGCCCCCGCCGCCCCCCACCTCACCGAGGAGCTTTGGGAAAAGCTGGGCCAGCCTTATTCTATACACCTCCATCCCTGGCCCAAATATGACCCGGACCTGGCCAGAGAGGAGGAGATTACGCTTGTAATCCAGGTGAACGGCAAGCTGCGGGACCGGGTCCAGGTCCCCGCCTCCATCAGTGAAGAGGAGGCCCGAGAGCTGGCGTTATCCCGGGAGAGGGTCCAGGCCCACCTCCAGGGCAAGTCCCTGGAAAGGGCTATCTTCGTCCCCGGCCGCCTGCTGAACTTGGTGGTGAAGTAGGGTGCAGGGGTACGGGGTCTATATTCAATCCGAGGGCGCCAATTTGCCTCTTCCGAAGCTGATAGGTACGGAACGCGCCGCACAGCGACTCGTCAAGAGCAAGAAACATGAACGGCCGTAAAGGAGACTTTGACCCCTTCCTTAGCTCCCTGTACAGTGCAGCACGTAGTTCACTAGAGCGCACACACCCGGAATATGCGTCCGCTCTTAGAAAAACCCTTGAGGAGACAAACGAGTTGTATCTAGCTCTAAGAGCTGTGGAAGGCATACCAACCGACCCGGGATTTTCAAAATGGCGCCCCCTGATAACGGCGGCTCATGACATTCAACTGGCGGAGCATCAAATCAGATGTGCCCTCGGTCTGTTGAAGGCAATCCCGCCGGAAGAAACACTCGAAAGCCATCACATGTCGCGCGGAGCGTGGATTTATTATCATGTCACTACCTGGACATTTTGGATGGACGCGCTTCTAGAACGCGCTAAGAGACTGGTTAAGCAGGGCGTTCGCGTTCTAGTAAGGCCTAGCGAACCGGGATGGAAGGCCCTTCAGGCCGAGCTCCTAGCCCCTCTCGAATCGTTGAGTGAGCTAGTTGGAAAATTGCGCGACCCATTGGCTCACGGAGGCGGGGCCATAGAGGCACTTGCTGAGGAGCATTTATGGGAAGCCATTGTTCTGCTTTCTGCTCCCGTGGATTTCAACCAAGTATTTCAGCCCATGACAAAGCACCATGAGACTTGGTATGAACGCCTTCACAAAATGTCGGAAGCTGCTCTGGCCACCGTAGAACAAGCAGCTGGCAAGCTCAACCAGCATATTGACTGGGATAGAAGAATAGAATCTCCATAATGAACTAGGCTGACCTTACATGGTTGTGGTTAGGGGCCTGGAGGGCTGAGTCCTGCGCAAGGAACCTGATATAATTGGCATTGAAAGTGAGCGGGGAGGCGAGCTATGGTGCGTCAGTTGAAGATAGTGGTGGAGAAGAACACGGATGGGTATGTGGCATATCCCCTGGGCTTGAAGGGGGTCGTGGTGGGGCAGGGCGATAGCTATGAGGAAGCCTTGGCGGACGTGAAGTCAGCCATCCGGTTTCATATTGAGACCTTCGGCAGTGAAACCCTTGAACTGGAGCCACCCGTGCTGGAGGCCTTTATCGCCGAGACAGGGGTTAATGTTTGACCGAAAAGTTCCCTGTGGATGCCCCCAGGTCTCGGGTCATAAAGGCCCTCGAGATTCTGGGCTTCCGGGTGGTCAGGGAGAGGGAACATATCGCGATGATGCGTGAGAATCCTGACGGAAGTAAAACGCCTTTGACAATGCCCGGCCACCCGAAAATCAAGAGTTCGACTTTGCGGACAATATGCACCAAAGTGGGAATATCGAGAGAGGACTTTTTAAGGGCCTACGCTCAGACGTAGCGCCTAGATATTGCTTACGGTGAGGGAGGTGGAGGGGGCGGCGCGGGCGTCGGGGAGGGGGCCTTCTATGAATTCCGAGAGGGCTTTGCCGGGGGGGACCATAGGATAGACATTCTCCTCGGGTTCTACCATGAAATCGATTAGATACGGCCCGGGGCTTTCCATGGCCCGGTGGATGGCGGGGAGGACCTGGTTGCGCTGGGTGACCCTCTCGCTGGGGATGCCGTAGGCCTCGCCTATCTTGACGAAGTTGGGGTTCCAGAGGGGGGTGGCCACATAGCGGCGGCTGTAGAAGAGCTCCTGCCACTGGCGGACCATGCCCAGAAAACCGTTGTTGATGATAGCCATCTTCACCGCTGCCCTCTCCTGGGCGATGGTCCCCAGCTCCTGTATGGTCATCTGGAAGCCCCCATCCCCTGCCACGCACCAGACGGTCTCCTCGGGGCAGCCTATCTTGGCCCCCAGGGCGGCGGGCAGTTCAAAGCCCATGGCCCCCAGTCCCCCGGAGGAGATGAGGCTGTTGGGGCGGGTGTAGCGGAAATACCGGGCGGCCCACATCTGGTTTTGCCCCACTCCGGTGACAACGATGGTCCTGCCCTGGGTGGCCTCGTGGATGGAGTGGATGACATACTGGGGGAGGAGGTTTTCCCCGTCGGGGATGGAGGTATCAGGGTGTTCCTGCTGCCAGTGCTGGACTTGGGCTATCCAGTCGGGACGGGTCCGGGTCTGGACCGCCTTGTTGAGCTCCTGGAGGACCAGCCGGCAATCCCCCACGATGGGCACATGGGCGGGCACGTTCTTGCCTATCTCCGCCGGGTCAATGTCCAGGTGGACCACCTGGGCTAGGGGGGCGAAGCCGCTGACCTTGGCCGTGGCCCGGTCATCAAAGCGCATCCCCACGGCTATGAGGACATCGGCCTGGCCTACAGCCATATTGGCGGCCGCCGTGCCATGCATGCCCATCATCCCCAGGCTGAGGATGTGGTTCTGGGGGAAGGCCCCGGTGCCCAAGAGCGTTGAAGCCACCGGTATCTGGGCCTTCTCGGCCAGCGCCTGCAGTTCCTCGTGAGCCCCCGAGATGTTGACCCCCCTCCCCGCCAGGATAAGGGGGCAGGAGGCGCTGTTGATAAGCTGGGCGGCCCGCTTTATCTGGGCGGGGTGGCCTGTCAGGATGGCCTTATATCCCCGGGGGACGGCCCTTTCCGGGTAGGAGAACTCCGTCTCCTCGGTAAAGATATCCCTGGGGATATCCAGGAGGACGGGGCCCGGCCGGCCCGTCCGGGCCAGGAAGAAGGCCTGCTTGATAGTCCGGGCCAGCCCCTTCACATCCAGGACCAGGTAGTTATGCTTGGTGATGGGGAGGGTGATGCCGGTGGTGTCCACCTCCTGGAAGGCATCCTTGCCGATAAAGGCACGGGCCACCTGCCCGGTGATGGCGATAAGGGGGGAAGAATCCAGGTGGGCGCAGGCGATGCCGGTGACCAGGTTGGTGGCCCCGGGGCCAGAGGTGGCGAAGCAGACCCCCACCTTGCCCGTGGCCCGGGCATAGCCGTCGGCGGCGTGGGCCGCCCCCTGCTCGTGCCTCACCAGGATATGGCGTAGCTGGGGGTACTGGGGCAGGGTATCATAAAGGGGGAGGACAGACCCCCCAGGAAAGCCAAAGACCACCTCCACCCCTTCCCTGACGAGGGCCTCGCAAACTATCTGGGCCCCGGTGAGCTTCATCCCTTGCTCTCCATAAGGACGGCCCCCTGGGAGGCAGAGCTCACCCTTTCCGCATAGCGGGCCAGGTATCCCTTTTCCACCCTGGACCTCCAGGGGGGAAGGGCCTTGAGACGCCGGGCCAGCTCTTCCTCCGCCAGCTCTATTTCCAGGCGGTGGCCTGGGATGTCTATCCTGATTATATCGCCGTCGCGGAGGGCGGCGATAGGCCCCCCGGCCGCGGCCTCGGGCGAGACATGGCCGATTGCGGCGCCCCGGGTGGCCCCTGAGAAGCGGCCGTCGGTGATGAGGGCCACCCTGTCGTCCAGGCCCATCCCGGTAAGGAGGGAGGTAGGGGTGAGCATCTCCCTCATACCCGGCCCTCCCCGGGGGCCTTCATAGCGGATGACGATAACCTCGCCTTTCTTCATCTCTCCCTTCAGGATGTACTGGGTGGCCTCCTCCTCGCTGTCAAAGAGCCGGGCGGGGCCCCGGTGGACCAGCATGGAGGGGGCCACCGCCGCCGCCTTGACCACCGCCCCCTCCGGGGCCAGGGTGCCGAAGAGGATGGCGATGCCCCCGGTGGGGGAATGGGGGCGGAGGCGGGGGCGGATTATCTCGTGGTCCCTCACCTTTGCTCCGCTGAGCACCTCCCCCAGAGGTTTGCCCATCACGGTCATGGCCTGGGGGTGAAGGAGGGGGGAGAGCTCCTGCATCAGGGCGGGGATGCCTCCGGCCCGGTCCAGGTCCTCCATATGGTATACCCCGGCGGGGCTGATCTTGGTGAGGTGGGGGGTGCGGCGGCTTATCTCGTCCACCTGCTCCAGGGGGAAGGCGATGCCCGCCTCGTGGGCCAGGGCCATGAGGTGGAGGATGGAGTTGGTGCTACCCCCCAGGGCCATATCCACGCTGAAGGCATTGTGCAGGGCATCCCGGGTGATGATGTCGAGGGGGCGGAGGCCCTTCCGCCAGACCCTCACCGCCTGCCTCCCTGCCTCCCGGGCCAGGGCAGACCTCCGGGCATCCACAGCGGGGATGGTGCCATTGCCGGGGAGGGCCAGGCCCAGGGCTTCAGTAAGGCAGTTCATGGTATTGGCAGTAAATAGTCCGGCACAGCTACCGCAGCCGGGGCAGGCGGCCTGGGCCAGCTCCTCAAGCTCCGCCTCGGTTATCTCCCCGCGGGAGGCCCGGCCCACAGCGTTGAAGACATCGCTCAGGTCCACGCATTTCTCCCCCTCCTTCCCCTTCAAGCGGCCTGCCAGCATGGGGCCGCCGCTGATAAAGATGGAGGGAAGGTTAAGGCGGACAGCGGCCATGAGCATCCCCGGGATTATCTTATCGCAGTTGGGGATGAAGACCAGGGCGTCAAAGGCGTGGGCCTGGGCCAGGGTCTCTGCCGAATCGGCGATGAGCTCCCGGCTGGGCAGGCTATATTTCATCCCCGGGTGGTTCATGGCCAGGCCATCGCAGACGGCGATGGTGTTCACCTCAAAGGGCACCCCGCCCTCTTCCCTCACCCCCTGTTTTACCTCCTGGGCTATGAGGCCGAGGTGCCGGTGGCCGGGGACAATCTCGGAGAAGCTGTTGATAATGCCGATGAAGGGCTTGTCCAGGTCCCCCGGTCCCAGTCCCAGGGCATAAAGGAGGGCGCGGTGGGGGGCCCGCTCTATGCCCCTCTTTACCTGATTGCTTATCATTCCTTTTCTATCTCCCCTATCTTCTCAATGCGGCGCAGGTGGCGGCCGCCCTCAAACTCCGTGGTGAGGAAGGTCTGGACGATTTCCTTTGCCTTTTCCTCGGGGGTCTCCTCGGCGGAGAGGCTGAGGACGTTGGCATCAATATGCTCCCGGGCGCGGCGGG
>Ga0315294_10008118_pt1 | contig 11534 bp, 14 predicted proteins | sample YL17G13_40_MG_FD_203626 | JGI IMG/M metagenome (GOLD analysis project Ga0315294, IMG submission 203626) | Sediment microbial communities from Yellowstone Lake, YNP, Wyoming, USA - YL17G13_40 | ecosystem: Environmental > Aquatic > Freshwater > Lake > Sediment | place: USA: Wyoming | collected... | reverse complement strand
TTTCGTTCGAGGAACTCAATTTTGGGCCCTTTATGAAGTACGTCGTCCAAGCCGCGAATCAGGGTATGGATTTAGCCTTCTTCGAGGTTCTGGGAGCGAGCTCGTACTGGAATTACCTCGCAGCTTTTTTACCAAAGTACACGCGCGATCGGATCGTTCTAAAATAGACAGACGCCCTTGCCGAACACCTTGGTCTCCTCCGGCTCTTCCCCACCCACCCCTGTTTCGAAGCCGCCCTCGCGGTATACCTTCATGCGTTTGCGGTACATGGCGAAGAACACGGACCAATGATCGGCTACGTCGTAAATCAGGGGATCATTAGCCTTTCCGGCGGTTTCACGCATGATGCGCCCTATGGACTGCTTGATGTCCGACTTGGGCGTCGCAAGGATGACCGTATCGAGCGCAGGGATGTCGAGGCCTTCATGGGCCAATTGGAACGTCGCGATGACGGCCGGAGCCTCGGCCGATTTTGCCAGGTCAGCCTCCTTCATACCGCCTATGTAAAGTCCGGACTTAGAGCCAAGTTGCTTTTGCAACCAAAGGCAATGTTCCCGGCGATCCGAAAGAATCAAGACGCGCCGTCCGAGCGCGAGCGCCTCCTCGGCCGTCCGAAGTATGAGTTGGTTCCGGCCCTCGAGTTCAGTCAGGACGTTAATCATACCGGCCATGTTAATCTGGCCAAAGCGCGTTACGGGCGGGGCCTCTTTGAAGGCATCACAAGAGTAATCGAGTGTCACAACCCGTGTTGTCCCTTGGTTCTGCCGCTCGATCCGGAAGAACTCGGGGCCGAGGAACCAGTACAAGAGCCGCGTCAGACCATCCTTCCGTTCGGGCGTCGCAGTAAGTCCGAGAGTGTACTTGGGACAAATTTTAAACATAAATTGAGAGAACGCTGGAGCGCCTATATGGTGGGCCTCGTCGACCACAAGTAGGCCGATCGAGTCAAAGGCGTTCTCGGGGAACTCTCTCATACACATCGTCTGGATCATGGCGATCACAAAGTCCTTGTCCGTGTCGAAGGAATCACCTTGGACCCGGCCTATGCTCGCTCCCGGACAAAACTCCTTAATTTTATCGACCCATTGATTCGCCAAGAACTCCTTGTGGACGACGATCATGGTCCGGACTTTCAGTTGTGCCGAAAGAGCCAGGGCGACCGTAGTTTTCCCGAATCCGCATGGAAGGGACAAAACGCCGCCGCCCTTTTCCTTGAAAGCGGCGACTCCTGCAGCGAGAGCCTCTGGCTGTCGTGTAGTGACTCGTAATTTTCCAGTAAAATTGATCCCAGGAGCAGGAGAACAGGGGGGCCGGGTGTCGGTGGTCGGCGGGCCGAACTTGTCGAGGCCATAATACCTGGGAACGCAAACTGTCTTTGTCTCTTCGAATCGTCTCCAAACTTTGAAGGAAGGGGCGGTAATCCCAAGAGCATTTGTCACTGGTCTGACAGTGAGTTCCTTTTTTATTTCGGGACTGCAATTTTCAAGTAGAATTCCACACCGCGAAAGCGTTCCCATCTTGCATTTTAATGCCGACTATTTTCTAAGTACATAGTAAATGTTTTCACCGGCTCCAGCACCGGCTCCAGCTCCGGCTGCCGCTTACGTGAAGACGGTGGATGAGTGCCTCGCGGACTTCCAGGGGTGCATGACGGCCACCACAATGGCTCCAGCCTTGGCTTCCGCGCCCGCGCCCGCGAGCTTCATGGGTTTGGCTCCGGCCGCCGCACCCACAATCTCCATGGGTTTGGCTCCGGCCGCCGCACCCACAATCTCCATGGGTTTGGCTCCGGCCCCTGCGCCCGCGAGCTTCATAGGGTTGGCTCCGGCCCCTGCGCCCGCATCGGCTCAGTACACGACGGGTGCTGATAACATTGCCAGACTTAATAAACTTTTTGCCGCTTCGCAGGTGCAACAAGGGAGATCTGGTGTCGCATGTGATGATGCAGGCAAGAAATTTTCTAATTATTGGGATTCAAAAGGTGTTATTGTCGTCCCGGCGACGAGCGGGTGCCCCACGGGAATGGCCCTTCCGGCCGGTAAAGACGCTGAACCTATCGGGGGTCTCGTGCCGTGTCTCCCAACGGGTAAAAAATTTGGGGACTTGTCAGGACCCGGAGGACCCCCATCTGACATTCAGGACGCCATGCAGGCGTGCTCGCAACAGGCCGTCAACACGCGCGAAAAAATTCTTTTGGGCGGTCAGCGGGGCGCTGTTCGCGATCGGCTGACGAATAGTTCCATGTCGTCGACGTACATGATGGAAGGCTCGCCGTTCGTCCTTTCGGGTTACGGCGGCCCGGGGCCCAACTGGAGGCTCATCTTGATCCTGCTCTTGCTCGTGATCCTGCTATGGATCGTGGCTCAAAAAATCTAAGTCTATGGTAAATGGGCTTCGTGACGTCAGCGCTGGGCGGCGTGAAGTTGATAGGCGGCTCGATTAGTATGTTTTATTCTTTGGGAACCAATGGAAGCGACACGCTCCTACCGAATCAATTTCTCCAGCCGAATGGATTTCTTCAGAGCGCCAACAAGCGTTACAAACTCATCATGCAAACCGATGGTAACTTCGTCGGGTATCAGGAGGACAAGCCATTCTGGGCGTCGAATACGAGCGGGCGGCCTGGGGGATACGTTATCATGCAAACCGATGGAAATCTCGTATTGAATGCGGGGACGGCTCCTATCAATAATCAGGGCGCTTTTTGGTCTTCACAAACGAACGGCAAAGGGGTGCCTGGAAAATATCGTCTTGTGATGCGGAACGATCGGAATATTGTCATATATGATCTGACCAACCAGGCCATATGGGCCTCTAACACGAATATCGCTTCATTAAAAACGTACGAAGGTCCGGAGAACGGCGTCGATTACCCGGGGAATGACATTCAGGAGTTTCCAAATTCCGATCCAAACTACTGCGCGGATCGGTGCAATGACCGGAGCGAATGCGTCGGGTTCGCAACCAATTCGGCCGGTCAAAATTGCTGGTTAAAGAGCTCATTCGGCGCGCCTATCCAGAACGACCAGCGGCCGACCTGGAAGAAGCCCGGTGTCCAAACTTCGGGCGGCGCTTTCCTTCAGGGGCTGCGGGGTGAGGCTGCCCGTAAACAGGCCGAGGCTGTGGCGGCGAAGCAGGCGGCCGATGCGGCCGAGGCGGCGCGAGTCGCCGCGGAGGCTGAGAAGGCGCGTCAGACGCAGGCTGAGGCCGCACGGGCCGCACAGGCCGAGGCTGCTAGACGCGCCGCAGCGGCTGCCGAGGCCGAGCGGGCCGCACGTGCTGCCGCCGAACAGCGCGCCGCCACGCTCAAAGGGCCTGCCGCTCGTGATGCGGCTGCAAAGGCCAAGGCGGAGGCTGACGCAAAGGCTGCCGCCGATGCCGCCGCGGCCGCAAAGGCTAAGGCTGATGCTGATGCCAAGGCTGCAGCCGATGCCGCCGCGGCCGCCAAGGCTCAGGCCGCGGCTACACTCGCGGCGCTCATGGAGCGCATCGCGATTCTCGAGGCGGCCGCAAAGGCGCAGGCCGAGCGCGAGGCCAAGGCCAAGGCTGATGCCGAGGCGGCTGTCGCGCGCATCAAGGCTGAGCAGGAGGCGGCTGCTGCGGCCGCTGCGGCCAAGCTTGCGGCGGAGAAGGCTGCGGCAGAGCAGGACGCGGCGAGAAAGGTGGCCCTCGAGCGCGCCGCGGCTGAAGCCAAGGCTGCCGCCGAAAAGGCCGAGGTCGACCGTATCGCCGCACAAAAGGCGGCCGAAGAGGCTGAGAAGGCGGCCATAGTGGCAAAGGCTGCGGCCCAAAAGAAGATGGTCGAGAATACAACCAAGTGTCTGCACACCCTTCGCCAGTGCGTCGCGAACGCAAGAGACGACATTGCGAGCGCCCCTTCTCCGTCTACGGCGTCCGAGGGCGCCGGAGTTTACATGGCGCTTGCGCCCGCGGCTGGCAAGTCCGGGTACACGTACGAGGGCGCCCCGTACGCATCGGCACCGCTCACGACGCGCACGGGCGTGTTGGTCCGGATTCTATTCGCAATTTTTCTGATCCTGTTCGTCCTGTACATGTCTAAGCAGGTCTGATCGAACTAAGAACCCAAAAGATCTCACCATCCCACACCTTTTTATCCAATAAAACTTCGACAGATTCACCCGATTCAAATTCCTGGATCGGGCGAATCCCTTCTACGCGGCACATGACGCGGTTGTATCTCCAGGGCACCTTCGTACGTAGGACGTTGCCAGTGTCGTCCATACGTAGCTCTATGTACTTGCGCCCGTCCCAATCATAGAACGGACGGGCGATCGTGGCCCTCATCCCTAACTCTACTTGATGGAATTTTTTTATCAGTACAAATTAGATAGAATGCCTTGGGCCCCACCACAGCCCGAGTTGAATAACTATAATATGTTCCTAAACACAGGACGTGATGGTAGTTCAGCAGGATGTGGGCAGGGCGTGTGCACCTACAAGGCGTGGTTGCTACCCGAAGAGATGGCCTGGATCTGCAATCAGGATGATGAGTGTTTTGGATTTCAATTCGATAAAACAAAAGGACATGGTGGCTGGATACTTGGTCGTGGTCCTGGCCTGAAACCTCAGAATGCCGCGCGCGGGCTGCGTGATTTATATGAGAAAAAATCGACGACCTGGCGCAAGGCCAATCAGCCCGATACGAACGTCGAGGGCGTGCTGCCGGACGACCAGCGCAAAACGCGTTTTAAAATGTGTCAATATGACGGCGGTACAGATTGCCGGGGAGACAAGGCGGTGTGGCCGGGCGCGCCCCTCGGCGTTTTCACCTGCGGTGGCGACAGATGTGGTAATAACGACGTCGTTTCTTATAAGGTGCCTCTCGGGTTCAAGTTCATGTTGAGTGATAATAACATAGGACAAGACAGCGTCGAGGGTTACTGGGATCGCGGTGGAGCTGGAAATGCAGGCTACTTCGTTTTCGATCAGCCTAATAACCACGGAATGCGAAACAAGAATGATACCGGCCTGATCCAAAATGTCGGTTTCGACGTCAAGGCCAACTGGGAAACAATGGCGAGCAAGGGCGTCAACGTCGAGGACGCGTTTAAAATCAAGCGCAACTGGTGCAGATCTAGCGTCGCAAATATTAATGACGCGAATTGCACGAATTTCTACGCCACCCCCGAGGCGGCCGCGGCTGGGTATCGGTACGACACGGATATGTTCGAGTTGTGCAAAGCCGACCCGAACTGGTACCTCAGATGTGCGTGCCGAACGGCGTTCAATAACGCCGTCAAAGGCACCAATGAATCGCTCCGCCAACAGGCCAAGGACAAGGTCACGGCTTGGTGCGACACAAATGATGGAGCGACGAACTCTGATGGGCTGTGCGGCTGTTACAACGTCATGAAATACGGCAACGCGTGTCTGGGTGACAAGGCGGCCCTTCCGGGATGCCGCGAACTCAAATCGACGATCGGAGATCTTCCGGCCGGCGCTCAGGTGGCGTTTGCGGACAAGTTTTGCGCGTCAGACGTGTGCGTGACGCAGGCGCTCGGTAACGCCGCTCTCCTGCCCGACTTTACTCAGGGCAAGAATTGCCCTCCGATCGCAATGTGCGTCCAGGACTTCCGTAACGCCAGTCTTACAAATTCACCGGTTAAGGCCGAGTGTAGAAATACACTTAATATTACTGGACTTCCGGGTCCGGCAGCGGCGGCTGTGCCTCCGCCTCCTCCGCCTTCGGGTGGTGGCGCGGCTGCTACTGGCTCGACGGGTGGTGGCGCCGCCCCTCCGCCGCCTCCTTCGGGCACAGGTGGCGCGGGTAAATCTGCCGGAGTCATGGTTGCGACTTCGGCATCTCCCTATTCCAAAAAGGGGCTTATGGGCCTGGGTTTCGGTGGGGCGTGTTTATTTCTTATTTGCATTTTAATAGCCATATTCTTCATTATGAAGAAGAAGGGAGTCAAGACGGCCTAGGCTCCTCCGATTGGAGGCGCGGCCGAAAGCGTCACGCCGCCCGGGACCGCCGGCTTGGGAATGTTTGGAATCTCACCACCGCCACCGCTTCCCATAGCCACCGCACCTATGAGAACGCAGCAGCAAATGCAGCATATGCAGATGCAGATTATAGCATATACTCCGTATATTCCCGCAAGACCGCTGAAAATAGCGCTCACAAGGTCATCGAGACCCTTATTTTCGGTCGTGGCGGTCTGCTTTACGTCCGTCACGACCGTATTCTCGGCTACAACATCAGTGAGGGCCTTCGTCAGGGCGTTTGCCACGCCCTTGGCCATGACACTGGATTTTATAGCCTGATTCACATCCAGTCTGCGAAGCTCGGGGGGCATATCGCTCGTGCACTCCAACTCGAGACCCGTGAGATCGGCCGCGTTATTGTTCCGGCCGGCCGCGAAAATGTCCTGGACGTTCTTCGAGACCATCGTGTTCTCGATGATGTTCGTAACCGTAGTCTTGAGATTCGTCGTGGCCGATGAGCTATTCGCAATCGATGGGGACAAGAATCCACTCTTCGTCGCGGCCGCGTTATCGATCGCGGTCGACGCATCCGTCTTGAGCTTGGCCGTAAGCTCATTTACATTTTCGGTCGTCATACTACCGGTCGCGACCACCGTCGCGTCTATAGACTGATTGAGATTAATGGCGCACCCCTTGATCTTCGCAGAGCTGAGCTTGATCTGATTGACGTTGACCGAAGACGCAGCGACCTTCTGGGAGTTTTCGGATATGAAACTATTAGTGGTTTTGTTGAAAAACTCATTGGTCTGTTGGACCGCGCTCTTGGACGAGTTGCCACCCATTTAATTTTACACTAGAATTTATTCACGATGACTTGCAGCAATATTTCTTCTTGCCGCCGTCGATCATGTCACCAGCCAGGGGGAAAGAGGGGTACATGGTCGCGCAGGCCACCTTGGAGTCGATGGCGACCGGGTTGCAGTTGGCCGGGACGGGGGCGGCGGGCGGTGCCGCCATATCGCTCGCCAGGCTGACGCCGCGACGGACGAGCAGGAACAGGATCACGGCGACCATGGCCGCGATCAGAAGATTGCGCTTCGAGAACTTCATTTGATATGTACCGAGAAATTTATCGGCTTTAAGAACTGACCCCATGTTCCCGTACAATGAAGGTCATCTTCTGCCTGCCCGGCAAGGCGTACTCGCGTGAGTTCCTCCTGAGCTGGTCGGACCTGCTCATGCAGGCGAGCGCCAAGGGTCACCAGGTTATGATTTCCCAGCAGTACTCGAGCGTCGTCCACTTCGCCCGGGCCAAATGCCTCGCCGGTGACGTCCTGAAGGGCCCGGACCAGAAGCCGTTCCAGGGCCAGGTTGAGTACGACGTCATGGTCTGGATCGATTCGGACATCGTCTTCAAGCCCGAGGACTTTTTCAACATCATCGAGAGTCCGCACGACGTCACGGCCGGTCTGTACATGATGGAGAACATGCAGGAGTTTGCGGTCGTCCGCGACTGGAACGAGGACATGTTCCTCAAGAACGGCACGTTCAAGTTCCTGCGCCCCGACGACATCCAAGGTGCACCCAAGTACATGCCCGTTGCGTACGCGGGCATGGGCTGGATGGCGATCAAGAAGGGCGCCGTCGAGGACCTAAAGTATCCGTGGTTCTGGAGCGAGCTCCAGACGATCGGTCCTTTGGTCGACATGAACTCCGAGGACGTGGCGTTCTGCCGGTCGCTCAATGCGGCCGGTCACCAGGTCCATATCGACACGACGATCCGCGTCGGTCACCAGAAGAGTCTGATAATTTAATTACAAATTGTAAGGCTCTGGGGTGTATGTTGAACTCGTAGACGTGTTTGTGAGGGGTGCACTAAAAGTATAAATGGCCTTTGCGCCCGTCAATGGAATTGTTAAAACGGCCGTACCATCCGCCTTTTTCACAACCAGGTTACACCCGTTGATGCGGTCCGAGCAGCAAGCCGTCCGGTTATAGATGACAATCTTGGAGATGACCTTGTCGGCCCCCAGATCGAGGGTCATTGCTGAATTTGGATCATTGGTCGAGTGTGGGAGGCGCATTCCAGAAGCTCCACTTTCCGCGTGAATCCCGTCAATCAGGTACTGGGGACCATATTGATTAGGATCGCTTGCATAGACTGCTGGTGTGATAGTTGGTGTGATACCGGTGGTAATTCTGGCACCACTCGCGTCAAACACATCAATGCCGAGGAGGTTCATCCATTCGGCCTTGTTATCGGCACGGGCCACCTGAACGGTCTTTCCAGTGATCATACCAGAAGGAACGGTTGGTGCCGCACCCGCGCTGATACGCCACGCAGGCTCGGGTTCCCTGACACCTACAGGAGCCGCAGCTGCTGCACCTACAGGAGCCGCTGGGGTCGTTGTGCTGGATGAAGAAGCAAGACCCGCAGCCAAAGAAGACGACAACATACAGCAGCAGCATACACCCAGGAGGGCCAAAATCATACCCGTGTTGTCGTCGCTCATTTATACCTTAAACTCATTTTTTAATTCGTCGATCGTCTGGTAGTACCTTGCCAGATCCTTTCTAAAACGTGCATCCTGCTTGGCTCCCGTCTTGACGATCCAAGCAAGATTTGCCTTGGAGTACTTTGTCCGGGTCTGGTTCTCGGTCGGCTTGCGCGGCGAAACCTTCTTGGCCTTCACGGGCACGTCTGGATCGGCCCCCGGGCGCTTGTCTATAAAGCTCAGGGCCTGCATGACCGTATCGGCCAGGTCGTCCTTCTTCGTGTGCTTGTCGAAGAACGGGACCCACGTCTCGTTTGTTCCGGTCGCCGCTATGAACGCCCGTGCGCGTTCGATCGAAGCCTTCTTGCGCTTGGCGTACATCTCGCGACCCGGTCCTGCAAAGTCGGGGATCTTGTGGCGCGCGTCCCAGATGACGACGTCTTTTTGCTTCACTAGGAAATAGGTATGCAGAAGGTTCTCGATGCCCTTCATGCCCCGATTCTTGTCGGGCTGCTTTTCAATCACGACCGTCCGGGCATCCAGGATCCATGGTTTCGCGTCGAGGTGGCGGACCATACACGGAAAGATCCCGTCGGCGTGGAGCGGCGGAACGCCCGAAACATCCCAGTGGTGGATTTTCTTATCAACTGGATTAATTAAACACATTGCAAGATTCTTAATTCCACAATCGATAGAGAGAATCATAACTATTGTTAAAGATTATTAGGTTTTTAAGTAAAATGGCCGACGAGCTCATTTGTTGGTGGTGCGTGCACTCTTTGCCATGTCTGCCATGTATTCATCTTCCCGTGAAACATGACGAGAAGAGGGATAAATTTATTACGAAAGGGAATTTCTGTTCTTGGCAATGCGCGAAAGCGTACGCTCTTGACATGAACACGTCGAGGTCCGGGGAGATTCAGATGATTTTGATGATGATGCGCCGACGGGCGTTCGGGAAGTACATGCCTCTATGGCCGGCGCCAAAACGCGAGGCTCTCAAAGTTTTCGGCGGTACTTTGACGATCGACGAGTTTCGCAGTTTTGGCGGGCTGGTCGAACCGCCTATGGTGTGCTTTCCGGATCAGAAACAGCTCATACAGACGGTCGGGGTTCAATTGATTAAACAGACTGAAGGAGCGGTCACGGCAGCACCAACGAATTCTAGAGGTAAATTAGCCGCTATCGACTCGGCGACGTCTCAGGGTGATACACTCAAACTCAAGCGCAACAAGCCACTCGAGCGGACGAAGAGCAAACTCGAGAACGTCCTCGGGATCACACGCAAGGCTCAGACTTAAGTGTGAAGTTTTTTGATGATGTCATCAATCTCGTCGAGCAATACTTCACGACGCGTCGTGGGGCCCCGGGGTGCCGGGGCACGAGTCGGAGCGGCCCTAGGCGCCGGAGCGGCCCTAGGCGCCGGAGCGGCCCTGGGCGCCGGAGCGGGAGCACGAGTCGGAGCGGCCCTGGGTGCTGGGGCGGGGGCTCTCGACAGAGGCGGCGCGGCCCTTGGCGCTGCGGAGGGCACTCCAAACTCTGCAGCTCCTGCGGTAATGGGCTGGGACAGCGCGCCACCCATCAAGGGCGCGCCGCCACCTGCAAGCTGGGTCATCGCGCCAAAACCACCACCGCCCGTAATCTGGGTGATCGATCCAACGCCGCCACCGCCCGTAAAAGCTCCACCACCCACACCGCCACTCTCCATATCGGCCCGGGCCGCTTGGGCCGCCTGTGCCGCCCGGGCATCCTGGGCCGCCTGGAGTACTGCCTGCGGCTGCTCCATGATTTGTTGAGCGGCCGTTGGAGAAGGCGCCATTATGGGGGTCACCGTTCCAGGAATTGGCATGATGGGTGGCGGGCCTACAGGCGGCGCAGATGCGGCGAGAATGGCCTTCGCCTGATTATCGTCAATTGTCGTACCCGATGCAGCGGCGACGGCGCGAATGATCCGAGCCTCTTCGTCGCCCGGATTGAAGTCCATTGAGCGCTCGTACGTAACCGGTGCGAGCACGTACGACTCGAAGTTCGTGAATTTCAGAATCAATAGGGCGATCAGGAGGCCCACGATTATACTGATAGCCAGCTTCATTCTGTTATGTTGCAACATAAAATTAAACGTCCATTCCCACCACCGAGCTCATGGAGAAGGGCACGAGTCCCTGAGTCATATTGGGAGTCGCGATGATGGCCGGAGGCTGGGGCATGGTGACTCTCTGCGTCATCACGGTCTGGATGCCGGCGTCCGTCGCGGTGGGGTCAATGCGGGGAATGACCGGTGGCTGCTGAATCACTGGCCTGAAATCCGGCATCGGCGGCAAGGGCGTCGCGGACGTGACTGGAGGTGGGGGTGGAACGTTAGGATTCATGAGGACGATGTCCGCGACAGAAGCGGGTGAGGAAGCTTCGTACGTCGCCGGGGGTTGAGCCATCTGAGGTGCTTTAAGAGCCTCGTCGGCCACGGAAGGCTCTGGGGCCGGGGCCGGGGCGAACCCTGAAGCCCTGGGAACGAACAATAGTATCACTAGAGCGAACAGCATACCAAGGGCGAGTCGGCGCGGCCACTTGCTCATTTACTTAAACCCAAGTTTATGTTTTTGCTTGTTTGTTGGTTTGGACTTGGGGACGTCCGGGTCGGTGCTCCTGACCCAGACGGGCCCTATATGAGCTCTCCACTGGATTGAATTTTTGTCTAAAATTTTACGACAAATTACACAAGGCAGGGATGTTCCGATACCACCATCCCGTCTGACCCGACTGACGACCAGGTCGCCATACTTCCTGTGGATCCAGTGAGCGAGACATGGCGGATGGACGCCCTGACGCCGGGCCTGAAGATGGAGCTCTTTCAGGAGCCGACGTTCGGCGCAACACGTGCACGAGTTACCCATCGAAGGCCCGTACTACCGGGCAACGGCTGGTGCTGCACGTCATCATCATTTGACGAAAAAACGTTGGTCCTTCTTATATGGAGTTGGTTCTCCTCGGCGCCATCCTGATCCTCTTGATCATCATCGGAATCGTGATCTTCAGACAGCCCAGGCACAAGACGGCTATCGTGTCGCTCGTCAAGGACCCCCATGCATTCGAGAC
>Ga0315294_10008117_pt1 | contig 11534 bp, 21 predicted proteins | sample YL17G13_40_MG_FD_203626 | JGI IMG/M metagenome (GOLD analysis project Ga0315294, IMG submission 203626) | Sediment microbial communities from Yellowstone Lake, YNP, Wyoming, USA - YL17G13_40 | ecosystem: Environmental > Aquatic > Freshwater > Lake > Sediment | place: USA: Wyoming | collected... | reverse complement strand
CGAGGCGGCTCCTGGAACTTAATCTTACTTGTTAGCCTAGAGCCTTTCAACCTCTATGGCATCATAATGATTTCAATAGGTTACAAAACACGCTTTTGGAGTCAAAACTACAGATGCATTTAAACGATACTTTTTTTATGCCAATTTTACCAATGATATCAATATTTAATAATTTTTATTAAAAACACCTAAAGTTTTTAATCGAATATTCCGAAGAGTAGGTATCAACAAAGAAAAGGAGATAAAACATGGGCGCAGACTTCTTAACAAAACGATTCGAAGGCAACCTCACCGCATCTCAGGTACGTGAGCTTGTGGTTGAGAAGATAAGAAACTCATGTGATAACAACCATAGAAATGAAGACTATGATGGCTACTCAGGTACATGGGGTGAGGCTTCTGCTCATTGCAATACACATGACCGCATCTTCGACAGTGAGAGCGAAGCTGAGGAGTGGTTATCGAATACCGCCCAGAAATGGGAAGGAGCAGAGGCTGTTCGCTATCGGACAAGCCCTCAGGTTCCGAAGGAAAAGCAAGAAGCCTACAAGGCTGAAAGGGAGAAGGCTGCCGCAACGAGCAAGAAGCTACAGTCTCTCAAGGCCAAGCAGGACAAGATCAAGGCGAGCTTCACCGCCGTCGCTGAGGACGTGAAGAAGATCAAGATCCAGATCAATACTCAGTATTCGAAGTCTGCTTCTAAGCTATTCAAGTGCTCTGGCTGCGGAAGCTCCATAGCTAAGAAGTTTATAAAGGCGACGGATGCTAACTCTCTCGGTACCGCTAATCTCAATGACATGCGCGATGGTAGTTATGGTCATCTCTTGACATCAACCATCCCTCACTGCCCGCTATGCGAGGGGAATCTATCGACCCTGAAGACGGCCGGATTGAAGGCAAAGATCGAAAAGCTCAATGCTCTCGGCAAAGCATTCTATGCAGTGTCTGTTGAAATGAAGGAAGCACAAGCGGCGATCGATGAGAAACTGCTGAAGAAGTACAAGGCGGCTTCGGGATACGTATGGGTAGCGGCCGTATGGGCGAGCTGCTGATCATTAACCACAATAAAAGGGAAGATATCATGAAAGCCAGAGTTCCATACTATGAGATTTCGAACGTGAATAGGGACGAAGATGATCTCGGCTTCTGCCTGCGACTTTTCTGGCCTGTTAACTGCGAGGACAGATGGGGCGTCCGCTATGAAGGCTTCGATCATATCGATATCGATTGGACTCTATCCTATGATGCCGAAGGGGATACATACTATGGCGGCTTGATAGACTGCTCCGGCCTGAACCCGCAATTCAGTCCTACGTCATGCCGTAATGTGAAGCTCTTCTTCGAAAGTCCTCTTAGGGACCTCGATCTAAATGGCTTCGGCGGCGTCGGTGGCGACTCCATCGATGATGCCATCGAGCGCGTCAAGAGGCGGGTTGATGAGAAGATTAAGACGATAAAGCCTATGAGGCACCTTCCCTTGCCTAAAAAATAGTCAACTCTCCGAAAAATTCCAATAGTTCAACTTCCCGTTTAAATCAAGCAGCCAAGATTAATTCTAATGCGCTTACAATTTAAACGGTGAGGTGTTGGATGAGGTTAAAAGCACTGTGTCTCCTCTTTGCTCTCATTTCCTGTACCGAGTCATTGGCCAAGCTGCCCGAAGCCACCAGGCACTGTACCAAGCCTGGCCTTTTCGCCTTTACCTTCGACGATGGCGTGACGAAGAATTATCCGGAGCTGCTGAAGGTCTTAGACGCCTCTGATATCAAGGCTGCGCTATTCATTGAAGGGCAGGTGTCGGCAGATAGGGCAAGGCTTCCACTTCTCATTGAAGCCCATAAGAGGGGACATGAGATTGGGAACCATACATGGACACATCCCCACCTCACCAAAATGAACATAGTCCAGTGGGATACGGAGATCGGAAGCACTGAGCGCTTAATAGACTCTGTCACCTGGCAGGCCCGGAAGCACAAGTTCATGCGCCCACCCCACGGTGAGTACAATGAAGCCCTCCAGTCTTACCTCAGGATGCGTGGCAATGAGGTTGTTCTGTGGAACATTGAGCTTACGGGCGATTGGAGGAAAGGGAAGAGGGCAAGGAGCCGCGCGCAGCTCTTGAGTTCATTTGTTCATGACTTCATGAAAGCAGACCCCACGAAGGATAGCTTCATCCTACTTCAGCATGACAAGAGCCTGGCATCGATTCACCTCATCCCCGATGTGGCCATCATGGTGAGAAATAGAGGCTTCAAGATTGTCCCCCTGAGTGAATGCCTAAGATTAGATAAGTGATATTTTATATACCAGATTGACGGAGTCGAGATGTCATTCCTTAGCAAAGTCCAAGGTGCCGCAACCCTACGCGCCGAGATGATCATACCGGAGAAGGCAGCCAAGCTATCACTCATTCAGGCTCCCTGGAACAAGTTTTATTCCAAGGTGAGGGAGAATGGAAGCACGGCAGGCTATGTCATAGCGGGAGCAGGCAGGAAGAATAGCAAGGTGAACCTCATAGTCACCTTCTTCAGGTCGAAGGCCGAGGTCCCGCAGAAGGTCGTTTTGAACACAGGTTTTGGCTCGCTGCCCCCAGGCCTTGACCAGCTCTACAAGAAGCAGGCTGATTATCTCAGGGAGAATAGAGATGAGATCGACCAGGCGCAGAAGGAAGAGCAGGCCAAGGGATACAAAGGTTATAGGGCTGAGTCATCTTATGAAGTGGTGGCTGTCGATGCTGAAGAGGACCTTCTCATTGTCTTTAAGTGCAAGGATCATGGCTTGCCTGCCGAACTCATGAACGCGATACAAGCCTTCGCTAAGGTCATCCTGGCTAGTGGCGGCAATCTTCATAAGGAATTTAAAGTATCGGCACTAAGGCTTAAGGGAGGTTATGTCTATATGGTTCTCTCCCTTCCAAAGGAAGCTCCGAAGGAAGAAGAGGATTGACTTTTCGAGTACTGCCGCTTAACATCTTTTCCGATGGGTCGACGGTAATCCGTTAACATAGGCTCCGGTGTCCGTAAGGACGTGCGGGAAGGTTCCGCTCTCCAGCTCGCTGGAGATGGTGAAAACAGACACGCCGGAAAAATGGACTGCCAATAAAATTATCCATCTTAATCACCATTCAGTTTATCGGCTATCTTATAGAGCATTTTCGCCAGGTCGTCGTTTATCGGCTTCTGTTTTTGATTCTGATACCTACGCTCTTGCTTTCTGCGCTCGTTCGGTATCTTCACTCCGTCGAGATCCTTTAGGATATCCTGGATAGTCTGTAGCGCTCCCTTAAGAGTGTAGTATCTGTCGCGGTTAATCTGCGTCGGCTCAGAGACGAGCATTGCGCTCTCCTTCTGATATGCCTCTGCTTTTTTCCTTAGTTTTTTTTGTATGTCATCCAGCCCCATCGCCATCCTTTCCAATCAATAACATTAAGACTCAGCTTATCGGCTCCTTCCTTAATTAAGGTTAATTTTTCTTATTTCTTGGAATAAAATCATATACTTATACTGGCAAGGTTGACAAGGGAACTTCGCCTTGCTAATGGATGGCAGGCTCACTCATGGGAGTCAAAAAGCTAGATGCATTTAAAAGGGCTGAAATAATGGTAGTTAACTGTATGTAATCACTACTTTTTTAAAATAAGTGAAAAACCCCTAAAGTTTTGATCCCATTTTTCCGATGAGTAGTTATAACAAGCAAGGAGACAACAAACATGAGTCAGCAACAACAAGTAAAAGTCCCTTACTCTTATTTCACGAAGTCGGCAGCCCGCGATTACCAGTCGCCCAGAGATGCTTTTTTTCGTGAGTACCTGCAGAACAGCGTCGATGCAGGAAGCCGAAACATAGACTTTAAAATCTATGAGGAAGCAGGGAAGATCATGTTTGAATGCCAGGATGATGGCTGCGGCATGACTGCTGATATCATTACCGACAAGCTCCTCACACTAGGTGAGACTTCTAAAGGCGAAGGGCAAACGGGCGGATTCGGAGTTGCTAAGATTTTGATTTACTTCTCTCACCCTTCCTATCAGATATATTCGCAAGACAATATCGTTCGTGGCGAAGGTGGTAACTACTCACTGGAAAAGGGCGAGATGGTAAAAGGCACGCGCTCTGTGATTGAGATCAACAAAGAAGTTATCAGTGGTGAACTCCAGAGCCTCATCTATGGCCTAAAGTATGAGATTCGCCGCTCCTTCCTACCTAAAGTGAACATCACCATCAATGGTGATCAAGTCTCTGCTGAACGAAAAAAAGGTCGCCAGGTGGCTGATCTAGGCGAGATCACGATACACAAGCAGAACCTCAAAGGTTCTACCGAATACTATGCTCTTGTTCGAGTCAATGGCCTCAACATGTTTCAGGTTTACGTCGGAGACCATAACTTCGAGCTTATAGTAGAGCTTAAGACCTACTCGGTCGAGATACTCACAACCAACAGGGACGGCTTCAAGGGCGATCTAGCACACAAGGTTAGGGCGGCTTTGGAAGAGATTTGCCAAGATCCGACTAAGCAGAAGCAGAAGTCTATGACCAGCCACTTCAAAGGAAGAACACCTCGTTTTTCTCCAGATAAAGAAGCTGCTGAAAAAACAGAGCGCAAGCTCGTGACTCTATCTGAGCGCATTCAGGAAGTCCTAGTCGAAGGTGAGCGTGACAAAGAAGTTATCTTTGCTGAAGTAAAGCAGCTCGTTGAAGAGGTAGTAGCAGAAGCTGGCTTAAGCGACGCAGTTCAGATGATGGAAAAGGTTGATACGATCAAGTCCTTCGTCGGCCGTCAGATCGATAAGTTCTTAGCCGTAGGCACGAAGGTATGTATCTCATGCATCGACCTAAGCCTGATACTCGCTCATGATATTTACATCCAGACGATCGGCAAGTATCGGAAAGTTCCGAGTGCTTGGGAACCCGCTAACTTCACCGACAAGCAGCGTGACCTTCTTGCCCTATGGGCTAAAATCGTAGGCATGGTCCTCCGCGATATCGGATATGCCAACGTGCGCTATGATGCCGGCTTCGTGTTCGATGATGGATCACAGGGCGAAGTGACGCTGGCTCAATACCACAAGATGGAAAGCGGCATTGAGGTGTTCTACATCAACCCATGTCAGTATGGCGATGCTAAGTCCTTTCCAGTCGCTTCGAAGAAAAGGACCGAGATGGTCATGTGGCTTATGAATGTTGCTGTCCATGAAGTGACCCATTATGTGGGAATGCGGGGCCACAATCACGAGTTCGTAGCGAAGGAGGCTGCGTTGAAGTTCAAGGTGCTTCAGAACATCCAAGAGTACTTGACTCTATAGCCAAGATAAATGCATAGCGGTTTGTACTAAAATGTTCATCTTCCTTCAAGGTCAGCAGATAGTCATACTCTAACCTTGACAGCCTTAGCCTTTGATGAATTTCTTTTTTGTTGTACCCTTCATCGATTAATAGCTGAAAATCTTCAATTCCATCTTTAATTCTTTTTAGTGTCTCTTCCTTTGAAAACATATCTAATAGCCTCCTTTTGTGTTTTGATAAAACGCACTGTTTTCAAGGATGACTTACTAATAAAATTGACTGAGTTCAATCGGTACTATTACTCATGCAGGCACTAGATTAAGTGCAATCATTTTTACTGGAGGTTTTTAACATGAAGAGAGTCATTCTGATCCTTGTAATGAGCATTATGGGCATGAGTTCAGCTATGGCGGCTGACAATGCAGGCTATGTTACCGACACAGTCAAGTTCATTAATTATGAGCGGGCGAAGACAGGGGCGCTCCCCCTCGGAACCTTGGCTCCCTTGTCCTGCGCTGCGCAGACACTGGTCGCTGACATCGGAGGGAAGTATATCTGCCAGAGTGTTCCAACTGATGGGACATCTCCCTGGGAGCTTCCCCGGAGGTGTGGGGGGCTAGCATATGGCCTTTTCGTCGGATGCGGCTTTCAGACTCCCGAGCTTGCCGTCAATGGCTGGCGCCAGCGGTCAGATATTTCGGCTATGATGCTTAACCCAAAGTTTAGGACTATTGGCGTGGCCATGCTGAACAATTATTGGGTGGTTTTCCTAGGAATTTAAAGGGGTAATCTATTACCCCAATCTGCCTTTTTTGGGGTAAAATTTTTCCCCTCCCACTACGTCGATATATCATCTTGCACCATATCCTTCCTTGGGTAATTATAGATATCATTTTTCAATGGTGGGAAATTACATGAAGGAACAAGTCGAAGTCATTTATGGGGCTGCAGGCCCTAAGGATGCGATGTCTATGGAGCAGCTCATTGTATTTCTCACAAATAGCGGCATATCTATGATCCAGTCGCACCGCGAGAAGCTCCTAGAGTTCATCAACTGGCATGCGGGCTTCCTCAGAGCTGATGCCTGGGAGATGGGAAGGGATTCGGTCAAGAAGGAGAAGTTAATGGACAGGCTCAAGAAATATGGTGAACTGATATGAGCAATACTGTTTTTTTGTTCGGTGTCTCCCTTATCTGCAAGACTCTGGATAGAAATCTCCCTGTGGGGATTATGATAGCCATCCTGTTAGTTGGCCTTGTTGCCGACTTGATAGGCAGGGGTTCTCGTACCTTTCTCAACTTTAAGTTTTAGAATGGAATTTATGGAATTCATCGGTCACATGGCTATACCAGAGCTGGAGGCTCCCGAGAGCATGCAGCCTCATATTCGGAAGGTACTCACTGGTGAGTATGCATCATCCTATTTCAGCCTGCTGCCGGATAACTTCCTGGCTATTGATATAGGTGCCAATGTTGGAGCATTTTCCTATTGGTTGCTACATAACTGCCCTGAGTGCCGCGTCGTCTGCTACGAGCCGCTTCCAGATAACTTCGCACTACTTCAGCGTAATCTCCAACCCTTCCTAGGCCGAGTGAAGATGGTCAATGTGGCGGTGGGGAGCGAGGCGGGTAGCAGAGAGCTGTTTCTAGGAAGGAACAATTGCGGGGAGAACAGCTTCTACCAATTGGGAGAGCAGCGGGAAGAGAGTATCACAGTGAAAGTCGAGGATCCTGATCATATCCCACGACCAGCCCATATACTCAAGATCGATACAGAAGGGAGTGAGATTGACATACTCAGAGGTCTTCCGCTCCTTGAGTTCAAGTTCATACTGTTGGAGTATCATTCGGAGCATGACAGAAGAGAGATAGACTACCTTCTGAATGGCTTTAGCCTAATAGGTAGCGACTCATGTAGGATGGGAAGGGGCGTCGTCAAGTACATGAGGGATGGCGATGGCTGATCTCATATGGCTTGAAGGCTCTAAGGTCTGCCGAGAAAACAAAGCGAAAGCTGGCATTAAGCATCCGCCATCATCCATTGGGAAGATGACTTCATTATGGGTTGAAAGTATCTCTCTTTTTGACGGGAGGGTATGTTATCCGCCTATGAATCATATGATGTTCGATGTTTTGCCGAAGCATGGCATGGCGAAGGGCGGCTTGTGCCATCCCATTTATAGGGAGGTGGCGCGGGAGGTCAGGAACTTGTGGCTTACCCCAACGGTATTTGCGGTATCTTCGAGATCCGAAGAGGCCATGTTGTATAGGAAGAATTATAGGGAGAGCTGCGGGCAGTCGACGGTCGTTCCTGGTAACCTGGCTGAGCAAATAGCGGGCAGCGGGGCTGAGCCTTGCCATGATATGCTCCGTCCAACTTCCCTGGGGCCTTCGGAGGGCAAGCTCAACCCTGACTGGGTCGAATGGCTGATGGGCTTTCCAATAGGCTGGACGAAAGTTGATTTTTTGAGGGATATGAATAGATGAAACTCTATTTTGATCAGTTAGTGGAGTTCTTAGGTGCCAATGGCTACTCAGTTAAAGTGACTGAGCAGAAGGAGTTCGAATACAGTGCCATTCCGAATGAGGAGCCGAAGATGGTGAGGAGCTGTTAAAGCACTTAAAATGGTTGAGTTCGCCAGCGGGATATAAGCACTCCCTTAACTACGAGTATTTGGATAGTAGAGTACTTCCTTATGACCCGTTTACTTGTGAGGATAAATGAATGAGCCGCAAATCTATTTTTTCTAAAGACTATGAGGGCTTTGAATCCTCGTCTGATATTTACCGGGACATCAGCGAGATGCTGGACCCCGCCTTCAACCCGCTGGCGGAGGGCATAAGCCCAGAGTTCCAGGGAACTCTGACCATTGATGTGACTTATCAGGAATGCGTTCATTCCTTCAGTAACATTAGGCAGGACGGATCGAAGACCTGCAGTAACTGTGGGGTCGTGGAGCCTCACTTCGACTCAAAGGTACTGAAGCTCACGGAGGACCTTGAAGTGAGCCTGGATATCGACGGTTTTCCAGAGGAGATACATAAGACGGTTCCGGTGTTCCTTTTCGTACCGAAGCGAGAAAGGGAGCCTGATATGAGTCCATCATGGCACCCTAGCTTTAGCTTTATTGAAGACGCAGAGCATTACCATATCATGCTTTCTAAGGAGAAGGCGATTGAGCTGCGGGACTGGTTGAGTAGTTATTTGTGGAGTATATCTTAAGGAGATGCTTATGAGGGTTTTTGCTGTTCTACTAATGCTGGCCTGTTCCTGTGGGAGGGGTGAGGCCCCTTCTAAGGTTAAAGAGGCCATTAATGAAATTAATGATCCAAGGCTTCTAATGCCCCTTGATTGGATAATAAGGGTATCCGACCTACCGAAGGAGGCTTCCATAGGTACGCCGATATGGACGGGAAACTGGTGGCCCATGTCCCAAGGCGGGACTTCCAATGCTATGGCGAAGTATGACAGGGCTACCGGTACCAAAGGAGCGGGGGCCTGGGAGTGGCAGGAGGCTCAAAGCATGAAGGACACCGATTGGGCTGGGCACTGCAATGGTCTCGCAGCAGCGGGCATGATGGTGCCGGAGCCTAGACATTCGGTCACCTATAATGGGGTCAGGTTCGACGTCGAGGACGTGAAGGCACTCCTGTCCGAGGCATGGGCTTCCGGTTATGTCGCCGTCGGCGGTAGGTGCGATGGTGTGATAGAGCGGGATATGAATGGGAGAGCGATTAACCCCTACTGTAGGGATACCAATCCAGCCACGCTGCATCTTGCCCTCACTAATCTCGTAGGCCTGAAGCATACCCCGCTCGTCTCCGACACCGAGGCCGGCGAGACTGTATGGAACTACATCATCACTAGATATAAGATACTCAATGAGATGGACATAAGCCAATTCACCGCAGCTACCTGGCTGGCGAAGGGAGCTTCTGCATATCCATTTAACCCAGCGGCCTCAGCATGGAAGTTCTACACGATGGAAGTGGAGATGGCGACTGTGGGCATTAGGTACTACCAGTATGTTCTTGAGTTGGACTGGGCGGGGAACATAATTGGGGGCGAGTGGTATGGCGACTCCAGGCTGGACCATCCCGACTTCCTATGGAGGCCGACGGTCGAGTCTGCAGTGAACCCATATCTTGACCTAAAAGTGGTCAATGCAATACATCAGGCATCGATAGGGAGTTAATAATGCAGAAACAAAAGGGGATGCTGACCTCCCATGAGTTGGGCTTTTACAAGGATTTTGCTTCATACTTAAGCGGGGAATTTGCCGAAGAATACAAGAAAGGTAAATAATGTGTTTCTTTAAAAAATTATTCAGTATTAAGAAAAATCCCGCAGGTGGAGATATGTCCATCCTTCGTGTGCTAGAAGAAGGACATAAGAGAGAGCTATTACAGCAAAAGCTGCTATTCGATGAGAAGCTCCAAGGAGAACAAGGAAAAATTAGAAACGCTTATTGGCGGGGGTATGGGGAGGCACAAGCGGATATCTTCGCAGCTATCCAAAAAGAGCCAGATATGTATCATGAGTTTATAGAAAGGCATAGGGCGGGTGAGATACCACCACTTACTTGGGCGAACGTAGATAAATATGTACAAGCACTCAAAGTCAAATCTAAAAACTAATACAGGGTGGCTTACTTTAAGGGTCTTTCTGCCAAAAAAGAGCTATATATGGGTAATACAAATGGGGAAAATGTAGAAGTTGTAGAGGTTGTAAATAGAAAAAAATATGGTGATCATAGGCGAGAAAAGTACGGTTGTTATGAAGAATTATGGGAACCTACTAGCGATGAGTTGATTCTTTTGGAAGAAATTTTTAAAGCCAATCAAGTAGGCCACCCTTTTAAACTAATGATCGAATTGAAAAAACCAGAAAAAGAGTTTGATATGGAGTGGCATCCTACCCCCGAAGGTAAGTCCATTCCCCCTGATGGGGGTGGTTGCAAGTGCCTTCTTAATAGATTTTTTAAAGATCGAGTTTGGAAAGAATTACATGAACGTGTAGTAAATGAGGAGCACATAGGAAAATCTGGGTTATGGTCTAGCAGAGATTCTGAAATTTTTAACTCATTTCCATTTAGATTATTATGCGAAAAAGTTGAAGAATTGGAAGATAAGTTAAGAGGTGTAGGTACACCAGATGAGTAATTTACTTTCTTGTCCATTTTGTGGTGGAGATGCCGAATTTGATCGGCTAGGAACAGGACACTGTTCTTCCATTGTAGTGTGTCAAGAGTGTGGCTGTCGTGTGGAATCCAATGAGGTTGGTGATTTTAATGGTGATCATTGGAATCGGAGAGTATCTGTGAGTCCACTACAAATGACCGATGGGTTTAATTGCAAACCAACACGGCTGTCGATTAGACTAGCTAGATTGCGTTGGAGATTGCTATGCCTACTAGGCTTAAGAAATATGGGGGATTGGTGATGAGTAACACAATATTTATGATCGGGTGTGTGGTGATTGCCTATAGCCTAGCCCAAAAACCAGTTGTCATGGATTCTATGGGAGCATTGATTGCGCTGGCATTTTTTACGGATATAGCTTCCTTCATGTTGAGAAAATAATGGCGATGGTACTAATTGGGATATGGGTAGGTCAGGCATTACTTTTAGGCACGTTTTTATCTGCACTGGAAAGTGGGTATGGTCGGTTTACACTCTATTGGTGGGCTTACGCTTACGGAATGTTTTGGCCTTTTTTGATCGGGAGATCGTTATGTCTACTAGGATTAAGAAAGATGAAGGATTGGGTAAATTGTCGAGTTTATTAGAAATTAAAATAACTATAGATACAGATCAAGTATCTAATAATAATGAAGAAATATTAATCCAATCATTCATGCGATTTAGATCAGCTTTGGATAAATTAAGCGGTGAGCATAAGATAGATTTTTTTCGGGCTGAATTATCATAACCTTAGTACATAAGACCAGCAAAAGGGACTGGGTATTATTAAATATATTAAAATCCTCTGGTATTAAAATAATTAATGGCAAATATGTTAAAAAGCAAGATGCATTAAAAATTGTAGCAGATGGTACCTTTCAAGAATATGAATGTGATTTTTGTGGGGATACTAATTGGAGTGATGTTGATGGTCACTATGAAACAAGTGGTATTACAAACTACTTCCGTTGCGATACATGTGGTGCAGATTATACTATGGAGTTTGCTCGTATAGCCGCAGACCCTACTAGTGGCCCCAACTTCAATTGGATTGAAGATAATATTAAA
>Ga0315294_10008115_pt1 | contig 11538 bp, 10 predicted proteins | sample YL17G13_40_MG_FD_203626 | JGI IMG/M metagenome (GOLD analysis project Ga0315294, IMG submission 203626) | Sediment microbial communities from Yellowstone Lake, YNP, Wyoming, USA - YL17G13_40 | ecosystem: Environmental > Aquatic > Freshwater > Lake > Sediment | place: USA: Wyoming | collected... | reverse complement strand
GCTTATCTATCTAGTGATATTTTTGCGGATGAGTCGACTTTAGCTGCTTTTCACGTTGTGCCTCTGGATGAGATATTTCGTCCAGGCGATGAACCGGGTGCAAGGCAAGGGGGGAGCGGTGGAATCGAACTCGATTCGACCACTTTGGCAGAAATTTATATACGGCAGCACCACTATAGTAGGGCGCTGGAAATTTACCGCCGTCTCCTTCAACAGTCGCCGGGCAGCGATGCTCTGCGGACCAAAATGGCGGAGTTGCTGCGTCTTGATAGAGAACAGCGCGATACTGATTTGACGCTGGATCCAGGTCTTGTAGACGTCATCGAGAGTGTCGAAATCATCAACCGCCAAATGCGGTTTTACAACGAATTGTTGAGTCGTTTGAAATGAACGCTACAAAAACAAAGAAAAAAAAGTCGAAGCCCCAGCCGTGGCGCATTTTAATTGCTAGCGGCGTTAACTTAGACCTGTTGGGCATGCGTGAGCCGCATCTTTACGGCAGTCAGACTCTGGCTGATATGGAGGCACTCCTCCAATCTGAATTTGGTGAGATTGCTGAACTTAATTTTTTCCAAACAAACGCCGAGGCCGAATACTTGGCGGCGCTCAGTCAAGGATGGGATGGCGCCGTCATCAATCCTGGTGCCTGGACACATACTTCACTAGCGCTAGCTGATCGGCTCGCCGGTCTGAAGTTGCCCTTTGTTGAGGTGCATCTTTCTAACACTGCCGCTCGCGAGGCCATTAGGCACCACTCATATACAGCGCCTTTGGCGGCTGGAGTTGTGCAAGGGTTTGGGATTAATTCATACGCTCTAGGACTAAGTGGCCTACTTTGCCATTTGAGTGAAGCGCAGAGTTAAACTCATTGGCTCATTTAAATGTAATCCAGCTCCAGTTTACCCCTGCATTTTTGATGTCGCGGCGGAAACTGTGCCAACCTGTGTTGGCAAAAGTGCAGGATTGGATGACGCTGATCTGCTCTGGCGGGACGCCAGCATTGGCCAGCGCCAGTGCTGCGGCCACAGCAAGATCAAGATGCCAGCGATCACCGCGACCTTTTGACAGTGCGAAAGCCGCTTGTTCGGTATTTAAGCCCGAAGCAGGAGTCAATAGCGCATCGACCACGTCTGGGCCGACTTCGAAGGGTTCGCGACTGATGGTGGGGCCCACGGCGGCGTACACTTTTTTAGGATCGACTTTTGCTTCTGCGATTTTAAGCAGGGTTTCTTCGATGATGCCGCTGGTCAGGCCGCGCCATCCGGCATGAACTGCTGCGGCGATTTCCCCCGGGACTGCTAATAAGACGGGGATGCAATCAGCTGTTTTGACCGAAATGGTCGTGCCTGGCTCGATGGTATAGATGCCGTCCGCCTCAACCCGTTTGGTGGCGCGCGGGCTCGTGGTTTCCGCTCCGGAGCTGACGACTCGTGTGCCGTGCACCTGCCGAACATGGTGTGACTCGGGCGCCGAATGGTCTCGGCCGAAAAAACCGTGCTCGACGCCCATGCTGCTCAGTTGCTTTGAATGAATGTGGGGGGCTTCCCAATGCATGGCAGATAGCAGCGCTCTAGTACGCATCTCGCAAGTTCCCTAATTTTATAGGCAAGTCATTTACATCCGGTCCGTAACGTATAGTCGGGCGGGTGGGGGTATGGCTAGCCCAAATCACTTGACGCAAACGACGTATAACGTAGCCAGTTTGCTAGTAGTGGAAGTTCTGCCGTTGGACAATGTGGTCGAATTAGCCCGGGACGTGTCCTGCGCATCAGTCGACGAGGACCAAAAGTTAGCTTGCAGGTTAGCGAGAGAGGCAGCGTCTGCCGCCTTCAACGAAACCATGCCGTGCTCATAAAGTGACATCAGTTCCTTCTGGGTTGGCAAGCGCCAACTTCCAGCCGGGTAGCCGCCGTAAGTTGAGCTGTTACAGGTATTAATGGCCGCTGACCAATCATGGGGGGCAGGTGCTGCTGAGTCAGTCGTTTTACCGGTCACGTCCAAAGGATCGGTGACCTGCAGATTGCTGATCTTATCTTTATAGATGCAGGTGTTAGACGTGCCGCTGCTACAAGGAATCACCGATGTGCCGCCATCTGTCGTTGTGACATCTGCCCAAGTTGAGCTGTCGCAATAGGTATCCGCTGGCCAATTAGTCACTTTGCTGGGTGCAAGGCCATCGTAATCATCGATAGTGTCCCAGTAATCATAGTTATTTCCTGCCGTCGTGGTTGCCGTGTTCGGCAGTCCGCTAACAGTGCCGTCGTAGTTAAACTTGGCGACACTCACCGCGTTGCGACAGTTGATTTTTAGCTCACCGTTGACGCCGGCGAGAGTTTTGCCGGCGCGCAAGTCCCAGGTCGAGATTGCCGTAACATTGGCTGCCTTGAAGTCTCCACTAACAGCGCAGTTTTGCTGCCCATCAGTAGTGCAGTCTGGGCTCACTGCAGCGGTGCCTTTGACCCCGGCGATAGTCTTGCCGCTGAGTATGCTCGCTGCAGTGATATTTGAAAGTTGGGCTGAGGGGAATCCAGTCACTGTGATGCAGCCAAGTGCCCCATCACTGGAGCATCTGGGTTGACCCGAAGAAGAGCCGCAGACTCTTTTGCCAACTTGCAAAATACCCATCGCATCGTAGAACGTCATTCCTGAGCAAACTAGACTTGGGTCGGCTGTAATGATGGGTAGATCAGTTTTGCCGCCGTTGGAAAACAAGTTTATGTTTTGAGTTGTTCCGTCTTGGGAAAAATTTAGAGTTAGCATACCGAACGACTGTTGCTCGGGAATGCTGATGGTTAGCCGCGTCGGACTTTCGACTGTCACACCTTGCGCCTTTGGATCTGCTGGTCCTGTGACGCTAAGTTGCAGAGAGGAGCGGAAGTTTTCCCCTGTGAGGGAGAGGCTTTCTCCAGGGCTGACCACAATTTTTTTAACATCGTCGATTAGTAACTTCGGTCGCGCTGTTCCATTCTGGCATTTAGCGGTAAGAGTGCCTGGGGCACAGCTTGTCGCGGGCTTCCCCGCCACGGACGCCTCAATGCCGCCCTTGCAAGCACTTAAAGCCCCGACCGACATCACTACTAGAGCCAAAGCGAAGCGGCTATGTTCAGCACGCTTGGTCACCTTGAGATTGGCTAGTTGTGATTGAGGTTGAATCATACTTCGCTGCGTTAGCTGCGCCTTTAAGAGTGCGAACCTGCGGTCAGGAATTGACCCTGCGGCTCGTCTATTAGATCGACTAGACTGACTAAAACTTTAGGGTCTCGTGAATATGCTCTGTTTTTGGCTTTGATTCAGGGTGCTTATCACTCTGCTGGGGATGAAATCGGCTCGTTGCTGCCAAGGAGGGGATTTTTGCGAGGGAGGTCGGCCCCCTTGTTTTATTTGTTGTTATGTAAAATCAGCATCTTAGAAATAAAAGTAACGCTCGAATGGAATATTGAAGATTATGTATATAAAAAAACTTTAATATAGTTTTGCTTTTGTGCCGATAAGGGTTTAGGATCTAGAACTGGACCCAAAAGGACGTGCCTCATGTTGGCCCCGCTCAGTACTCCAAAAGAGAAGACTTCGATGCCTGCGGCCTCGTCTGTGCCGAGTGCCGGCCGGCTCGTGGCGATATGCAAGGCGGTGGCAGATTCTCTGAGACTTGAAGTTTTGCGAGTGCTTAGTAGTGATTCTTTCGGCGTCCAGGAGCTCGCCCGCATCTTTGGCATGCCGCAGCCTGGGATGAGTCATCACCTTAAAATTTTGGCGAAAGCTGAACTGGTCCATACGCGTCGCCAGGGCAATAGCATCTTCTATCGGCGAGCTCTTTTAAGAAGCGACGATGCGCTCCCTGAGTTTCTGACTAGTCTGTTTGCCACGATTGAAGATTTGTCGCTGAGTGCGACTTTGCAGACAAATATAGCGAAAGTACATGCCGAGCGTGCGGCTCAGTCGCGCCTGTTTTTTGCGCGTAATGCAGAAAAGTTCAGCGAGAATCAAGGCCAACTCTGTGAGCTTAGTCACTACTTGCCAAATTTGCGCGAACTTCTCGACATCATGGAGCAGCCGCGCTCTAGTCGAGTGCTGGAAGTTGGACCAGGCGAGGGCGAGCTACTGCGTGAGCTCGCCAAGCGCTACGAGCAAGTCATCGCTCTTGATAACTCGGAAGAGATGCTGAGTCTTACCCGCCAGCGCCTAAGTGCGGCTCAGCGTGCGCAGATTCAATTTGTGAGTGCCTCGCTCGAGGATTTTCAGGTCGATCTTGGGCCCGTCGATGCAGTCGTGCTCAATATGGTACTCCACCACCTGTCTTCCCCACGCCAAGCTTTTTATAGGCTACGCGAGTTGCTGCGTCCGGGTGGTTGCCTTCTTATTGCTGATTTGTGTTCGCACGATCAAGAGTGGGTGAAGAGTTCTTGCGGTGATGTGTGGTTAGGGTTTGAGCCTCAGGAGTTGCGCGAATGGGCTATGGGCGCTGGATTCGGCGAACCGCAAAGCCTTTACCTTGGATTAAAAAATGGTTTTCAGATCCAAATTCAATTGTTTCGTGCAGGCTCTTAGGCTGCATTTCACTTATCGAAAGGGATATTTTATGACAAAGCCAGATTACAAAGTTGCGGACATTAGTCTTGCCGATTTCGGCCGTCGTGAGATTAAGCTTGCTGAGCGCGAGATGCCGGCCTTGATGGGTCTGCGTCGCAAGCACAAAAAGGCGCAGCCACTTAAGGGCGCGAAGATTCTCGGCTGTATCCACATGACGATTCAAACTGCAGTTCTGATCGAGACTCTGGTTGATCTCGGTGCTGAAGTTCGCTGGTCATCATGCAACATCTTTTCGACCCAGGACCATGCAGCTGCAGCTGTAGCGGCGAGTGGCACTGCCGTTTACGCCTGGAAAGGTCAAACCAACGAAGAGGGCAGCTGGTGTATCGAACAAACGATTCTGAAGGACGGTAAGCCTTGGGATGCGAATATGATCCTCGATGACGGCGGCGACCTCACCGAGATGATCCATCATAAGTATCCTCAGATGCTAAATAAGATCCACGGTATCACCGAAGAAACCACCACAGGCGTTCACCGTCTGATGGACATGTTGGCAAAAGGTGAGCTCAAAGTTCCAGCTATCAACGTGAACGATGCGGTGACTAAGTCAAAGAATGACAACAAATATGGTTGTCGTCACAGTCTCAATGACGCGATCAAACGCGGCACCGACATGCTGCTTGCCGGTAAAAAAGCTCTGGTCATTGGCTACGGTGACGTGGGCAAGGGGTCGGCTCAGAGTCTGCGTCAAGAGGGCATGATCGTTAAGGTCACCGAGATTGACCCAATCTGCGCTATGCAGGCCTGCATGGACGGCTACGAAGTAGTTTCACCGTACATTAATGGTGTCAACACCGGCACGGAAGCTGGAATCGATAAACAGCTTCTTGGCACGACCGATTTGATTGTTACCACCACCGGTAACATTGATGTGTGCGACCGTTTCATGCTGCAAGCTGTGAAGTCTGCCGCAGTCGTTTGTAACATTGGTCACTTTGACAATGAGATCGATACGAAGTTCCTTCGCGAGAAATTTGAATGGCAAGAAGTTAAGCCGCAGGTTCACAAGATCTTCCGCGACAGCAAAGACGAAGAAAACTACATCATCCTTCTGTCTGAAGGTCGCCTGGTGAACCTCGGTAACGCAACTGGCCATCCATCACGCATCATGGACGGCTCCTTTGCCAACCAAGTTCTGGCTCAGATGTACCTCTACGAGAAAAAATGGGCTGACAAGAAAAGTGAGCCTCTCTTCCTGAAAGTTCTGCCGAAGAAACTTGATGAAGAAGTGGCCCGCAACATGGTTGAAGGCTTTGGTGGTGTGATTACTCGTTTGACTTCAGCTCAGGCGAAGTACATCAAGGTTGAGACGGAAGGTCCTTACAAACTCGACGAGTACAAGTACTAAGTCTAGTTTTTAGTTTGTAGAATTAGCCCGCTGGTGTCACTTAGCACCAGGGGGCTTTTTATATTTATATTGGGCGCTTCAATGAACGTCTGGAAAAATTACTTTTGAGCCCACTGGCACTAAAGTTTTGGTACCAGCATTTTCTGTATCCTCTTCATCATTTGCATCGTTATTGATGATGCGAAATTCTGCGAAGGCGCCCTCTGAGGATACTTTTTGAATGGAAACCAGAGATTCTTCTGGCGGCATCGCCATTTTCAAGGTGTCTGCACTACGGCGCAGTACAACCCCTTTTATATTAGCCGTCAATTGGTCGGCCCTTCCCCCAACAAGGATGCGGTCTTTATTCACTCCAATAACAACTGCATCGTATCCAAGATTGCGCAGTAACCATTTGACCAAGGCATTTTGATTAGTTCCACCTCCTTGAGGTGCTGGAGATTTTGCAATGACTATGGGTTTATTTTTATAAAGTCCAACGATCCGCCAAGGCTTGCCATCGTATTTTCCGATAATCATTAGATCGGAGCCGAGGAGTGTGAGAGCTGAGTAGATTCGACTTTCTTCATCTGAGCCTGATTTTGGCGGGTCATTAATTTGTAGCGTTTGTCTTGCATCATTCCGAGGGATCGTCGCGACAAAACTTAGCATATTGAAATTGCTGACATCGAGCTCCATGAATGTAGGAGTCTGCTGTGAAACGATTTCATCGATAAGTACGATTTTTCTCGGGAATACTGCTTTTTTGTAAGCTGGATTTGCCTTGGCTTGCTGCACCCATGAATTGATCGCGGCATTAGGTGCAGCATTAGCGGGGAGCGAGGCCAGATAACCTAAGAGAATTAGCTTACCAAGCAATAGCAAGGCCGCCTCCAATAAGTGCGATTTGTAATCTCACACCATTTACTTCGATATCTTCGGTCGCGGTACTACCGGTTTTAGTAAGGCTCATGTTTTCGTAGAGACCGTAGAGTAAAAACGATAAATTTATGTCCTTGCCACGAATTTTGAGCGAAGGGCCTTTTACTAAAGTATCTACGCCCGCTCTTAAATTGTTAACTTTGGTGACGCTACCTTTGATCAGTGGATTTGTACCGAAGTCGTCCGATGCCCAAAGGCGTAGCATTAGTCTATTAATCTTCTTTTCGATTCCTGCTTCTAGTCCAAAGTTTAAGGCGCCGACTGTTTTGAACTCTGTATTGCGGACCTCGCCATTTTGATCTGCGAGATTGAAGGCTATGTCCATAGTCCATCGGCCCACTTTGGGTACTAAATCAATACGGTCAAAAATTCCGCCAACTGCATGACTGAACGACCATCCGGCCACTAACCTATTGCCGCTAAACCTTACAGCTCCTAGAGCCGCGGTTTCTCTAACTGAAGGCCAAATATCATAGTAAAAACGCAGTCCGTCTATTGGTAATCCGCGCAGCTCGGCAAGAACCGACACAAGGCTCACCCGGTTGACTAATTGCCCAGTAGAAATAGAATGTGCGTAACGCGTTCCCACGAACGCTGAAGAAAATTGGCCAGTGAGCCGGTCTGGGACGCTGGGGGACGTTGCTTTCGTCCAGAGCTCTTCAACGACCGTGTCGATTTGCTTGCTCAATTCCTTGTGATGAACGCTCCGTCCACCGACATCGTGGATCCAAAGTTGGCCTTGGTCCTTAGGTAGCTTACGGTCCAAATACCAAACGATTTGATTTTTTTCGGCTTCTGGTTTGCGTGTAGCAATAGCTACGACATGCGCAAACCAAAAGTGTGTCGCTGGATCTAGCTCTAAAGAATAGATACTAAGTTCAGTGGGTGGTGCGGGTAGATATTTATCACCTTTATTCACTTTCGCGGCGATGGCGGGTAGCTTCGGTTTATAAATCGAGGGAACCACTGCTGAAAGCATCGGTAGTTGTTCAAGTAGATCTGCTGCCAGCAGCGTAGTAAGTTCAGGATTCTTGAGCTGAGTAAGTGATAGATCTGTGGCTCGGAATTGAGTCGTAGCCAACGGCTTGCTGAATCCGCTTAGGGTAACCTCAAGGCGCACTTTAGTCTTATCTGGAATGACGACGAGGTTCCAATTGGGCCCGAGTTGTGCAGGTTCATTGACAGCTTTACAGTCAAACTTGCGAAAGGCCCCGAGACCCCACGGACCAAATTTTGGTTTGAGGCTTGTACCGAGTGCCTTGCAAGCTTGGGGCCAGTGGTCGTTCGCGCCTAGTTGGCTGAGTTGATCCTGCGTGCCAACTAAATGAATACTTATTTTAGTACGATCGGGTGTATCTGCATCGGCTCGAGCACTGGACAAAGTCCAAAGCGAGAATAATAGGCCAGGATAAAGAAGGCGCATCCCTTACTCACTAGCTTGGCATCAAGACCTATAGCATCCTGATTTTATAACAGTTTTGTCGACTTTTACTAAACTATTAAGATGCTTGAGTATGTAGATTACTATAACTCATCACAAGTCCCCCTGCACCTTTTGCCTTACGCGTAGCGGTAGATGCACATCCTCAAGGTCATCGCGAAAGGTCAAAATGTCTCCACGGCGAGATCGGTCGCGGTGCTGAATCGACCACCCCAAGCTTTGCAATCCACGTTACCTTCCACGCTTTCGCTGTCAGCAGCCGCTAAAAAGTTCGTCCATGACGGGGTTTACAGGAAAATAAAAAGAACGTATATATGTGAATAGTAAATTGATTTATGCATCTTGTATGCATAAAATGTAAATTTTGTATGTAGATTTTGTTTAGATTGCGTAAGGCCGAGGCGATCGGCCCATAAGGTAGCCGGACTCCATGATGGATAAACAGAGCCGTCAGCAGAAGATTGCAGAGATCATTCGTCACGCTAAGGTGCGTAACCAATCCGACTTGGTGGCGCAACTTACCAAAGCCGGAGTCGAGTCGACGCAAGCCAGCGTATCTCGCGATCTCACCGAGATGGGCGTAGTTAAGGTAGGCGGTGTGTACCGCGCGCCGCAGCTGGAGCCCGGGCAATCTCCGCTAGTGGATCACCTGTCGGCGGAGAAGATTGGGGATCACTTGATTGTACTGCGCACTGGCCCAGGCCATGCGCAGTCGGCAGCCCTGCATCTAGATCGAGCGAAACTTCATGGCGTAGCCGGCACGATCGCTGGTGATGACACTATATTTATAGCGCTGCGCAGTCGCGACGATCAGTCCAAAGTTATGCGGAAAATTTTTACGATATTTAAAAAATGAAGGGGAGTCTCATGCTGCAACGAGTGAGTGATCTGCCGGTAGCATCGGTTAGTCCTGCGGTTGCCTGTGGCCAAGCCCTGGCACGTCGGCAAATTCGTGCTGACAAAGTGGCCTCAGTAGCCGGTGCGGCTGGCCTGAGCAACGACGTGCGCATTGCGATGGTTACTCTGCGGCCGCGTTCCGGCGATATCGTCGCGGTTAAAGTGCTCAGCGAGAATCCCGGCTACGATCGTTTGGAGTTGCCCTCTGGGCGTCTAGCTCGTTTGAGTGTCGGCGATATTTTCATAGGTGTGATCGGTGCCCGCCGGGCACTTAAGGGTTATGTCGGAGATGTGCCCGCAGAACTTGCGGTGGGAGACGAATTACACATCTTAAACCTGGGTGGTGTGCTCGGCCGCTGTACTGGCTTTAACCAAGCGATGGGCCAGCCGGTGCGGACAGAATACTTAGGTGCCGTTATGCAGGATGGCAGTCTACTTAACATCGCCGATTACGCTCTGCCGATCATCACCCCGGAGGCGAGCTCGCCGCCAGTGATCGCGGTGGCGGGAAGTTGCATGCATGCGGGTAAGACGCGCGTGGCAGTTGAGCTTGTGCGCCGCTTCACTGGGGCGGGCTATAAAGTTGCCGCCGGTAAAGTCTCTGGCATCGCCTGTCTCAGGGACACTCTGGAGATGCGGGACAATGGGGCGATTAAAACGCTAAGTTTTCTCGATCTGGGATTCGCTTCGACTGTGGGGGTAAGTGATTTGTCGCCGGTGGCTCAGTCTATCATTGCTCATCTGGGTGCATCCTCGCCAGATGTGATCATTCTTGAACTCGGTGATGGTCTTCTTGGTGGCTACAATGTGAGTTCCATACTCAATGACCAGATTGTCCGCGATAGTCTTGCTGCGCTGGTCTTCTGCGCCGGTGATTTTGTCAGCGCATGGGGTGGCATCGAGCTGCTCAAGCAGCATGGACTGAGGCCAGATGTGATCTCGGGTGCAGCCACTGATAGCCGCATGGGTGTTGATTACATCCGTCAAGAGTTGGGTGTCCCAGCAGCTAATGCGATCGCTGGTGGCGCGGCGCTTTTTGCACTAGTTGAATCTCGGTTGCTGGCGACCACTGATGAGGCCATACAATGAGATTTGGGCAGTCAGCGAATTCAGCCGCGGACGCCACGGAATCTGGGGTTTCGATCACGTCGTCAAAGGTGCGTGTAGGTATCATAGGAGCCAGCGGTTATGCCGGAGGTGAGCTGCTTAGGCTTTTGCTTGGGCACCAACATGTCGAGGTTGTGTTGGCTGCTTCATCTAGTGGTGAAGGGAGGCTAATTGCTGAACATCATCCGGCTCTGCGTGGACTGACTAAGTTGCCTCTAGCTCCAGTGCCGCAGACAGTTGGTGATTGGCCAGAGTTGGATTGTTTGTTCTTGTGCCTGCCGCATGGTGCCAGTCGTGACTTGGTGCCCAAATTGCCGTTAGGGCCAAAAATAATCGACTTAGGTGGTGACTTTCGCCTGACAGATGCGGAAAGCTTTGCCAAGTATTACGGCACCCAACCGGCTGACCGGGATTGGCAAAAAAGATTTGTCTACGGATTACCTGAAACTACTGGGGCAGGTGCGGTATCCGCAGCGCAGTTTGTTGCAAACCCAGGTTGCTTCGCCACCACAGTGATTCTCGCATTGGCACCTCTTGTGCGCTCGGCGTTGATCGAAGACCGGGTGATTGTTGACGCCAAAACTGGATCCACTGGATCTGGTGCTAAACCATCCGCTACGACTCAGCATGCGACCCGCGTAAACAGCATGTATGCGTACAAAAGCTTTAGCCATCAACATTTGCCTGAAATTCGCCAAGCCTTGGCTCAGCTTGCGCCGGGGTGGGGTGATGGCTTGGTATTTCAAGCGCACAGCACGCCACTTATTCGCGGTATTTTTGCCAGTATTTATTGCCAGCTGAAATCTTCTGTCGGTGCCGCAACTGTGTCAGCTGCATTTAAGTCAACATATGCAGAGAGTGTATTTATTCGCCTGGTCGACGGATCGCCAAATGTTAATTGGTCGCGCGGTAGCAATTTTGTGGATATCGGCTGGGTTTGTGAAGGTAGAGAGCTGAGTGTCTTTGCCACTTTGGATAATCTCGGTAAGGGTGCTGCCGGACAGGCGGTACAGAATATGAATCTCATGTTTAGCCTTCCTGAAACCACTGGGCTTTGGCAGGCTGGAGGAGTCCCATGACCGCGGAATTAAAAAGTGCGCTCCTTGACGTTTACAAACGTTTGCCAGTAAAAATAGTGCGTGGTCAGGGTGCCTGGGTTTATGACGAGAGCGGTGCATCATATCTGGATATGTATGCAGGTCATGCTGTGACGTCGACCGGACATTGCCATCCG
>Ga0315294_10008114_pt1 | contig 11538 bp, 14 predicted proteins | sample YL17G13_40_MG_FD_203626 | JGI IMG/M metagenome (GOLD analysis project Ga0315294, IMG submission 203626) | Sediment microbial communities from Yellowstone Lake, YNP, Wyoming, USA - YL17G13_40 | ecosystem: Environmental > Aquatic > Freshwater > Lake > Sediment | place: USA: Wyoming | collected... | reverse complement strand
TAGATGGAACGATTGGACAGCAAGCCATGGCTCATGCCAAGGCGTTCAATGACGCAACTGCCATTGGGTCCATCTATGTTACGAAACTTGACGGATCCGCGAAAGGGGGCGGAGCCCTTTCTGCCGTAGCGGCCACAGGTGCGAGAATAAAGTTCATTGGAACTGGTGAGAAGATCGAAGACATCGAACAGTTTGTTCCGGCGAACTTTGTAGGTCGACTTCTGGGAATGGGAGATCTACGGGGCCTTCTGGACCGAGTGAAAGATGCCGAGTTAGACGTCAGCGAGACCAAGGTGAAGGCTTTCATGCAGGGTCGGTTCACGCTAAGTGACCTGTATCACCAAATGGAAGGGCTTCGTCGGATGGGCCCTTTGAGGAAGATTTGGAAGATGATGCCCGGAGGCATCAACATTCCCGACGATCAAATTGAGATCGCTGAGAAGAAACTCGATGACTGGAGAGTAATTATACAGTCCATGAGAAAGGATGAAGTTGAAGATCCTAAACTGATCGACTCATCAAGGGCTCACAGAATTGCCAGAGGCTCGGGAAAGAGTGAGCGAGACGTGAAGGAACTTGTGAACCAATACTTCACGATGAAGAAAATGGTCAAATCTCTGAAAAGACGTCAGCTGACGCTCGGAAAGAGAATGCCGTTTGCCGCGCAATAGAGGAACACCCATATAGTTGACTTGGTTGTTGCAATAGGCGTAAAATCAAAAGTCCATAGGCATTGGTGAACCTGTTTGGTCAGGAAATCAAGTGGTTATCGCGCAGGAACAAGATCACTGTTTCGTAAGGCCCCCAGAGAAAAAGGTAAACTGGGATTGAGCCGGATACTCAGACCCTACGAGCTCGGAGACAAGGTCTGCGTGAAAATTGATTCTAGCATGCATAAGGGCATGCCCCATAGGAGATTCCAGGGCAAGATCGGAGTGATCGAAGGAAAACGAGGCCGAAGCTACCTAGTCAATCTCAAATTGGGTGACAAAGAGAAGAACCTCATAGTACGACCAGAACATATCACACCGCAGAAGAGTGGTTGATGATGCCACGTAAAGTCACCGATGAAAAAAGGGTAACCGTAGCTGATGCACGGAAAGTCCTTGAAAAAGCAAAGCCGGAAGAACTTGGCGAATTTCAAAGGAGAACGTTGGACTATACGACGAAATTTTCGAGACTTCCGGGATCAGAAGCGTCGAAACTGGTAGATGCGTTGGTCAGTCAGTCCAAACTCGAGAGATCAGACGCCATCCAGATAGTGAACTGTATGCCGGCAACAATGGAAGAACTGCGTGCTATCCTCGCAGTCAAGGGTCGTGTAATTCCGGTCGGCCAACTGGATGATGTGCTAAAGGCAGTTAACAACAATAGAAAAGAGGAAACTCGCTGAATAACCTCTTCAAGTTCGCAACCTATTTAACTTCAAACTAACCTAATCCTAGGCAGAGAAGTTATGGCACATTTTGCGCTGCTCAACCCATTCACAGGTTACGCTGAGCAAGACTCCAAAGTGGCAACGCTGAACCCGTCCGATTAGTTTTGCTATAAAAAAGGAGCGCGGAACTGTTGAGCAGCACGAACAGACAGTATAGGGAAACCGAAACAGCTTCCTCACCTTCAAGACAATACCCAACAAAAGTGTACGAGGATTACGCCTACGTTCTGGAATTACTTCCTTATGGAAGACCCACCTCCGAAAGATCGAGACACATGGCTGTGCCCACCGTCCAAGTCATTGGAGAGAACTTCTTCACTCTTCTGGAGGCTCAACTGAAACCAGGAGCAACAGCAAATGTAAGAGATAGACTGTACGTTGGAAGGGAAAGAAGGGAGAAGATCGACCGCGTGGTAGGTCGCGTGGGAATAGAAGAACTGACGATAGGAGCCCAAGCAGAACTTCAGTCAGTAATCGAAGATATTGCCAAAAGCCAAGAAAAGAGATTTATCGACTTCTTCAACAACTCACAAGCAGTTACCCCCAGAATGCATGCCCTCGAACTCCTTCCCGGAATAGGAAAGAAGTTAATGTGGCAAATAATCAACCAGAGAGAGAAGAAACCGTTCGCCAGTTTCGTCGACATTCGTGAGAGAGCGGGCATAACGGACCCGGCTAAACTCATAGCAAAAAGAATTGTCGAAGAGTTGAGCGGCGAATCAAAGTACAGGCTCTTCACGAGGGCCGCTCAATAGCATGCGACCTGAACTGACCTCGCACAGACCCAGACCTATCAGAAGACTAGGCCAACATTTCCTGATCGATAACGATATTCTCAAGAGAATCGTTGGTTACGCATCGCTCAAACATGATGACATAGTGCTTGAGGTTGGACCAGGAACCGGCACCCTGACTTCACTAATTGCGGAGACTGCTGGAAAAGTCATTGCCGTCGAAAAAGATCTAAGATTTGTCAAACTACTTCATGAAAAATTTGACCCCAAAGATGGCATCGAAGTAATTCACGGAGACGTTCTACAATCAAGCTTGCCAAACTTCAACAAAGTTGTATCAAACATACCATATTACATATCATCTAAGTTCATGCTCTTTCTTGCGAAAAAGACGTTCGAAATAGGCGTTCTCACGCTGCAGAAAGAGTTCGCACAGAAACTTGTTGCAGAAAATGGATATCCCAACTACGGAAGAATAACGGTCGCTATCCAACATCGAATGGATGTGAAGCTTCTCGATCAGGTTCCCAAGGAATCATTCAAGCCAAGACCTAAGGTCGAATCCGTGATAGTGACTCTAAAGCCCAAGCTCAATTCACACAACGTCCGTGATGAGTTGCTCTTCGATAATCTGGTCAGAGACCTTTTTACTCAACGAAGAAGGCATGTCAAGAAAGTTCTGGGTCATTATTTAGAGTCAAAGGTAGGGACTCCGTATCAAGACGCTTTCAAGGAAATCAGCCTACCGAACTTGAGAGTATGTGAAATGACAGTCCGACAATTCGAACAACTCTCGGATGAGTTATGTGAAGCCTTGGCGAAGAACAATAGGCGTGATCAAATGACTCAGCTAGGAACGAATGCGTTGGACAAGAAAGAATTTGGTGACAGTTTTGTTGGATGTCAGAGTTGTTCTCGTTGAACCACTGTATGAGGCGAACGTGGGATACGTTGCGCGTACAATGAAGAATTTTGGTATCAAGGACTTGAGGGTAGTCAATCCAGTGTACAAACTTGGAGAAGTATCAAGAATGTTTGCTGCCCATGCAACAGATGTAATAGACAATGCTGTAGTCCAAGGTTCGCTTGGAGAAGCTCTTTCGGACATCGATATTTCAGTGGGTACGACTGCTCGCCTTGGAGAATCTGATAGGAATGTACTCAGGTCGACTTGTGACCTTGAGACGGCTGCTGAGAGAATTCTTTCTTCGAATAGTAGAGCTGCCATTGTTCTGGGAAGAGACACTACAGGACTTTCAAACCAAGAGTTGCGTCTTTGCGATTTGATAGTTTCAATTCCCACAAGTCGAGAGTACTCGACGTTGAATGTTTCACACGCTGCCGCTGTGATCTTCTATGAATTGTTCAAAGCTAATCAGAAGAAGAGACGTTTGACGCGAGTTTGTTCAGACAGACAAATGACCAACAGGTTGATGGTTCTTTTCAATGAACTTGCAGAATGCAGCGCAACGGCAAGTCACAGACGTACGTTAGCAAGCAGAGCGTTTCACAACTTGCTTTCCAGATCTCTCATAACTCGACGCGAAACGTCTTTATTGATTGGAGTGTTTCGGAAGACTCTAGGACTAATCAATCAACTTGAGAAACATAAAGTCAACTAAGTCTTTATATAACGAGTCAAAGGCTCTATGCTGACGATTTAGGTGACCAGTCACGAAAGGTCGCAATTACAGGGTTGTGAAAGGACAGCCTTACACTCGACATAAATACATTCACGGAGCGCCCGTGTCAAAGGTCCAGAAGTTCACTATGGGCGACTCCAAAGCAACCTACCAGTATAGGGTATCGCTCCTATCTGAGAATGCAATTCAGATTCGACACAATGCCCTCGAAGCGGCGCGTGTATCAGCGAACAAGGTCATGTTTGACAAACTTGGTGAGACAGGTTATCTCGTCAAGCTGGTGGCCTATCCACACGTGATTCTTAGGGAGAACCGAATGATTGCGACGGCTGGAGCAGACAGGCTGCAAGAAGGAATGCGCAGGTCTTTTGGCAAGCCAACCTCAAGGGCGGCGAGGTTGAAGCCAAATAAAGCTGTGATAGAAATCTATGTAAACGAATCAGCCCTTGAACATGCAAAGGCAGCCTTGAAAGTTTCATCTTCGAAATTGTCAATGGCTTCAAGAGTCTCCATTCAGAAGTTGGAGCCCCAAATAGCTTAATCTCAGAATATCCGGTCTACCAGGCCCATTTCGAATAGGCTTGGTCAAAACCCTTTTATCGAAGAGAGATTCGATCAGTCGCCATCACGCAAATAGATTCATAGTCATGAGAAGGTAGGTTGCAGGATGCCGGCAAAGAATAAGAAATATGTTCTCTGGTTTGATGATCTTGGAAAGGATGAAGTTGCCCTCGTGGGAGGCAAGTCCTCCAGTCTGGGTGAGATGACCCAGAAGACCAAGGTTCCAGTTCCTTATGGTTTCGCAACGACAGCAGCCGCCTACGGGCATTTCATGAATGAAGCTAGGCTGGATCCCAAGATTGGAAACATTATGAAGGAGCTTGTTGATCCAAACGATACTCAGACTCTGCAAAAGGTTGGGAAGGCCGTTAGGACCATTGTCCTAGAAGCCAAGATGCCAAAAGACCTACATGATGAGATTGTAGCCGCTTACAAGCAACTAGCCAAGAAAACTGGGGAGTCCAATCCTTACGTGGCTATTCGCTCTTCAGCGACAGCAGAAGACCTACCAGACGCAAGTTTTGCAGGCCAACAGGAAAGCTACCTGAACGTTTCAGGTGGAGAGCAAGTCGCAGAGAAGGTAAAGGAATGTTACGCGAGCCTTTTCACCGATCGGGCCATATTCTACCGGGTGCAAAAAGGATTCGACCGCGTGTCAGTGGCTCTATCGGCAGCCGTGCAGATGATGGTCTACTCAAAATCCGCCGGAGTTATGTTTACACTCAACGTGTCAAACGGAGACGAAAGCCAAATTCTCATAGAAGCAGCATATGGCCTTGGAGAATTCGTTGTTCAGGGTACGGTAACCCCAGACGAATACTATGTGAACAAGAGCGATCTCAAAATAGTGAATAGAAACGTTCCAGAGAAAACTCGTCAGCTTGTACGAAGAGCCGATGGAGGTACTCTTGAGACATCTGTAAGTCCGGATCTTAAAGGTAAGCAGGTTTTGACGGATGAGCAGATCAGAGAACTCGCCAGATACGCACTAGCTATAGAGAAACATTACGGACGCCACATGGACATTGAATGGGGTCTGGACGAGAGAAATAACAAACTGTGGATACTTCAAGCACGTCCAGAAACAGTCTGGAGTCTGAAGAAAGCGCCAACTATTACCGAACCGAAAACATCCGTAACCACGAAAAGAAAAGTGATTGTCAAAGGATTGGCTGCGTCTCCAGGTATCGCTGCAGGAAAATCTCATGTCATAATGTCCGTTGCTGACATCAACCAATTCCAGAAAGGAGAGATTCTCGTAACAGAGATGACTGCACCCGACTGGGTGCCAGCCATGAGAAAGGCAAAGGCGATAGTAACCAATAGCGGTGGCACGACCTGTCACGCAGCGATCGTGAGTCGTGAACTGGGAATTCCTTGCATCGTAGGCACGGCAAGCAAAGGAACGGCTGGAACTCAAGTAATCTCGAATCAGATGGATATAACCGTTGACGCAGGAAACGGTGTGGTTTACGAAGGTATCGTGGAAGAGATGACAAAGAAAACTGAAGAGGCAGCTGTCGTTGTAGCTTCAGAATCACATCCCGTGACTGGAACGAAGATTCTGGTGAACCTGGGAGAGCCAGAGATAGCCGAGAAGACTGCGAAGCTTCCATGTGATGGCGTCGGTTTGATGAGAGAGGAGTTCATCTGGGCATCAGACATCAACCAACATCCACTTCATCTCATTGAGATTGGCCAACAAGATAGGGTTGTTGACAAACTTGCAGAGGGAATAAGGAAGGTCTGCGCGGCGATGAATCCGAGGCCAGTGGTGCTCCGGTTCAGTGACTTCAAGTCCAGCGAGTATCGGGACTTGGAAGGCGGCGAGAAATACGAACCTGTAGAACCCTCAGCTCTGCTAGGATGGCGTGGCGCATCTAGATACTATGATCCCAAGTACAAGGAAGCTTTCAAGCTCGAAGTAAAAGCGGTCAGGAAAGTTCGTGAAGAGTATGGGCTAAAGAACCTCTGGGTAATGTTGCCATTCGTTCGAACGGTGCAAGAAGCGAAAAGCGTCGTAGGGATAATGGAAGAAGAAGGACTGAGAAAAGGTCCAGATTTCAAGATCTGGCTGATGGCTGAGATCCCAAGTAACATCATACTTGCCGACCAGTTCAACCAGTTCGTTGACGGTTACAGTATCGGCTCGAACGACCTGACAATGCTAATTCTGGGCTGCGACAGAGACAACGCCACCGTAGGCCACATTTTCGATGAGCGTGATCTTGCTGTCAGAAGGGCAATCAAACATCTTATCGAAGTCGCACATAGAGACGGTAAGACAGTGTCGATCTGTGGTCAAGCACCAAGTGTGCATGGACCAGACTTCATTCGATTTCTAGTCGAAAGTGGAATTGACTCGATGTCTGTGAATCCAGATGCGGTGGTCCAAGTAAGAAAGTGGGTTGCAGGCATCGAACAGAGGCTGATGCTTGAAAAGAGTCTAGGCCGAGGAGTCACGGAAGACATCGGACTCGCTTGGAATCCCAAATAGAACTTCAAGCCAACCAACATACCCTGACAAAGACTGCGATATGTGACAACCATGGATGGATGATCACGAGAACAACTCGTTTTGGTCACTAAGTAGAGGTAAAGAACGATAATTAGAAGCATAGTACTCTAGACCATCCATGGATTCTGTGGGAAAGCAGAATAGTAGATGCTGTCAACCGATTTGCAGTGAGACCGATGTTTGATCTTGAGAAAGAGAATGTTCTTGAGTTCATCAAGAATGGAGACTATCACAGGGTTCTTTTGCAGCTACCGGAAGGCCTGAAATCGCAGGGTTTCAAACTTGCAAAAGAAATTGAAGAAGAGTTAGATGTCGAGGTCGTTCTCTCTGCTAACGCTTGTTATGGTGCATGTCAGCTTGCAGTTGAAGAACAAACGACTTTGAGAGCAGACGCCATAATCCATTATGGCCATTCGCCTCTAGTTCAGAAGTCGATTCCAAACGTGCTCTATGTCGAAGCAAGAGCAACTGAGAACGTTGAAGAAGCTGTCAGGAAAGCGCTCAAGATTCTTGAACAGGAGAAGAAGATCGGACTTGCTACAGTTGTTCAGCACCTGGACCAACTGGAGCATGTCTCTGAGGTTGTTCGAGAATTTGGTAAAGAACCCTATCTGGGGAAAGCTGGCGGGCAAGTAGTTTATGATGGACAGGTTCTTGGCTGTGACTGCTCCACTTCCTTAAGGATCGCTGGGATTGTTGAGGCATACATATTCATCGGTGGAGGAGACTTTCACGCTATAGGTATTCAATTGGCGACAGGAAGAAGGACTATCGTTGCGGATCCCTATGCCAACCAAGCGAGAGACATGACCGAGACTGTGCGGCTTCTTTTAAGAAAGAGATGGGCTGCAATAACCAAGTTTCAGGATTCAAGTAGAATTGGGGTCGTGATAGGCGTCAGGGAAGGACAATTTGACATAGAATCCGCCCTGAGAGTGAAGAGACTGCTAGAAGAGAATGGGAAGCATTGTGTCCTTCTCTCGGCGAGTGAGTGCACTCCTGAGAACCTAGAGTCTTTCACGGATTTGGAGGCCTTCGTTATCACAGCTTGCCCAAGAATTGCGATAGACGACCAAGAAAGGTTCAGGAGACCCATACTAAACATAGAAGAGGCACACATAGCAGCTGGAAAGAGGCGTTGGGAAGACTATGGAAAATCTGCTCCCCAACAAGAGACAGCTTGAGATTGCTCTTGAACAGGTTCCTCCCCATCCTAGTCCCAGGGCCCAACTTGAACAATACACCATAACAACCGGGTCAGCTGCAGAAATTCTCTTCATAGCCGCAAGCATGCACGACGATATCAGAAACAAACGCGTCATAGATCTAGGCTGCGGAACAGGCAGACTTGCAATTGGCGCCGCTCTCTTGCATGCCAAAGACGTTGTTGGCGTGGATCTTGATCAGATGGCGGTGGGTACTGCTCAAAGCGCGTCCAGAATGATGAATCTCGAAGGAAAGATCCAATGGGTTATCTCAGACCTGAACGCTTTGAAAGGTAGATGTGACACGGTGCTTCAGAATCCACCGTTTGGAGTCAGAAGAAGAGGCGCCGATCAGGCTTTCATAAGAAAATCTCTAGAGATTGGAAATGTCGTGTACTCCCTACACAAGAGCGGTTTGGGAAACAGAGCATTTATTAAAAGCATGGTTTCAAAGCATAGAGCCACCATTACAGACCTCTACCAAATGACGTTGACAATCCCTCACACGTTCAGTTTCCACTCCAAGAGGGAACATGTCGTTCCGGTGGATCTATACAGGGTTGTTACAAATGCAGCCGAAAAACAGTAGCGAGATACAATTCGTGGTGCCAGGTGCAAAACTGGGTGTAGTAGAAGAGTTCATGCCTGGACCTGGAACCTATGAACGAGATGGAACCATATACTCAGAACTAACTGGGTACACGATCAGAGACAAGATAAACAAAACCGTATCTGTAGATCCAACCGTTAAGCGCCCTCTGGTTCCAATGGAAGGAGACACGGTCATAGGCATGGTCGCAACTGCTTCAGGAAAGATGGCCACTCTGAATCTTTTCAAGATAGGTGACAGAATTGCCTCTAATCCGTTTACAGCTCTTCTACACATCTCCACCTCCAGCCCTAGGTACGAGCGTGTAATGGTTGAGGTTTGCAGGGCTGCAGACGTCGTAAGAGCCAGAGTGGTAAACATAAAGAACCGTGTACCTCAGCTTACAACCATAGGAAGAGGCTTAGGAGTCATAAAGGCCTCGTGTTCAAGATGCGGTGACCCCTTGATTCTTAAGGGTTCTGTTCTTCAATGTCAAACATGCATGAATGTTGAAAGAAGGAAACTGGCCGACGACTATGGAAAGAACATGATATAAGGAGCAGTTCCCCTTGGAAATCAAGACACTGAAGGACACCAAGAATGAATTGAAGATCCAGATCTATGGTGAAGGACATACATTCTGTAACCTTCTTCAAACGACCTTGCTAGAGGATAACGATGTGGAAATAGCAGGCTATGATCAACCTCATCCGCTCGTTCCATCACCCGTAGTCTACATAAGAATGAAAGGAGAGAAATCGCCAACAAAAGCCTTGAACCGTGCACTGGCGAAGATAAAGGAAAGGGCCGTTGAACTCTCCGAAAAATTTGCTGAAAGCAGAGGATCAAAGGCATAGCACCGTCTTTCTCTTTCCAGATGAAGCCTCGTTGTCACTGGACGATCTATTAAGTAACCGCGAGTTTCAACAGATTCTCAAGAATCGCAGACTTGCGAGACTAGGAGACGCTTACGTAAACTTCCTATTCTCTCTAGCGTTGACGAAAGCAAGCGGAATACCTGTCGGAGTAAAAGTCAGCGATAGGATTCTGTTTGAAGCCGCGAAGAACTCTGGAATAAGGCCCCTTCTACCTAGGAGAATCAAGAGAGGGGAAGTTGCCAACGTTATCGAAGCCCTAGTTGTCGATTCTTGGATGAGAAAATCTCTCGAATTGAATGAAATGGTAGATATCATTTCAAAGAATTCTGATAACTTAACGGAAGCCGCAACCCAGCTCGTGAAAAGTATTCTCGAAAGAATGAGAAACCACTGAAGACGCTGAAATAGATGAAAAAGGGAATTCGCATACTGGGAATCTCGGACGGCTTTTCTCAAGACCGAGACCCAAAACGAGCGACGGAAGTCATTGGTGTTGTGTTCCGAGGAGGTCATTGGCTCGAAGGTGTTATGAGAATACCGATGCGAAGAAACGGACTTAATCCAACCGATCAAATTGCACGAATGATCACATCCTCTCCATATTTTGAACAGATCAGACTAATCATGACTGACGGCATAATCTTTGGAAACCACAGCGTAGTTGACATAGGATCTCTTCACAATAAAACAAGTATCCCGGTTATTGCCGTCTCCAGAAGAACAAAGGGAACGAAATTGCTGAGACGAGTTATGAAAGGCGTTGGCGAACCCATGTCCATATTGCTGACATCGAAGAAGAAACTGCTTGAGACATACCGGGTCGGCTTAGACTCAGACGATGCGAAAAGCATGGTCAAAATGTCGTGCACGATTGATATTCCAGAGCCAATCAGAGTGGCAAGGTTGTTTGCATCAACCTTCAATGGGTTGCGTGCAAGCGATTCCAAAAAGATTAAATTGCGCTCACGAAGAAAGATCGGGTCGATTTCTAGGTAGCTGAAGCTTATGCAGTTCTGTTCCAAGTGCGGTACAGCTCTCGTACTAGTTAGAAAGGAACAGAAGGTTGTGTTGAACTGCCCCAAATGTGGTTACGTACCAGGCAAACCGGAGAAGACAGTATCCAAACTAGCACCAGAAAAAGAAAAGATAGTTGTAATCGGCAAAGAAGAACAGAAGATTAGGACATTACCGAAGACGAAAGTGGAATGCCCCAAGTGCGGACATTTCGAGGCTTTCTACTGGCTTGTTCAGACTCGAGGAGCAGATGAATCGTCAACACAGTTCTTAAGATGCACTCGTTGCGGAACAACGTGGAGAGAAACTTCCTAAACTCATGCTTCACCCAAGTGAAACTGCCTAGCATCAAACCTTATAATGACTGGATGGATATCCAACTACGCTCCATGGATTTGGGTGTGGGAAAATTGTTTGAAGCTTCACTGGCTGATGCAAGACTCTGGAGGAACATACTGATAGCCATATCAACACTTGTCGAAGAGGCTGACCTCAGCACTTCTCCAGAAGGAGTCAAAGTAAGATCGATGGATCCTTCGCATGTGGCGATGGTCGACTTTGAATGGCCAAAGTCCGCTTTCGAGAAGTTCTCCTGTACAACCCCCAACAAAATAAGATTGAACCTCGCAAACATGCTAAAACATCTCAAAAGAGTCAAGGGCGAAGAAACGCTTGAAATGTCTTACGACGACACGACCAAGAAAGTAACCCTAATTTTGAAAGGTAAGATCACAAAGGAATTCACACTTCCCACATTGGAGGCTGTTGAAGAAGAAGTCCCTACACCCAAGATAGTCTTCAATTCAAAAGTAAAAATGACCACTGAGAGCCTCCGAGATATTATTGAAGACGCCCAATCGATAAGCGACAATGTCAAACTGGAGACGACACCTGAGAAGGTTCTTGTCAGCACGAGCACTGAACTCAGCAGCGCACACATGACAATCGAGAAAGGAAG
>Ga0315294_10008112_pt1 | contig 11539 bp, 11 predicted proteins | sample YL17G13_40_MG_FD_203626 | JGI IMG/M metagenome (GOLD analysis project Ga0315294, IMG submission 203626) | Sediment microbial communities from Yellowstone Lake, YNP, Wyoming, USA - YL17G13_40 | ecosystem: Environmental > Aquatic > Freshwater > Lake > Sediment | place: USA: Wyoming | collected... | reverse complement strand
TAAACAATGATGGGAACCTCTCCTCAGGGATTATGTACATAAAAAGGTGTTGCGAATTCCTCAATTGTTTTTATTTGAAGATGGGTTTTTTTTAGCCCGGAACATCAGAAATGGTTATTGCATTGCCTGTCCGAGTACAGGGTATGACTGATGATCCTGTGGGGGCTCTTTTGGATCCCGAAACCACAGAACAGGATAAAACCACAACTACCCAACCGCAGAAAATGGGCCTTGCATTCTATGGTGCACTCACACTGGTCGGCGTGCTTGTTTTTTTAATCGTGTTCGTTAACGTACCAGGTATCCGGGCATCTGCCGGAATGCTCCTGACACAGAATACCTGGACACTACAGTCCTATGTTGATACGAGCGGTGTTCTTATCCCGGCGATCACCGGAACACCAATAACTGCAAAATTCAAGATTGACGGCACGGTCAGCGGTTCTGCCGGGTGCAACCGGTATAGCGCCAATTATACAACGCGGGATTTATCAATATCCTTCTCCCCGCCCGTTATGACCGAGATGTACTGCGAAAATCCCCTTGTCATGCAACAGGAGACAGCTTACCTCAATGATCTTTCAAAAGCAGTGGAGATCAGGGTTAGTGAATCAAACCTGAACCTCTATGACAAAACCGGAAAACCGGTGCTTATGTTTGTAACAACGTGAACGATGCGCAGTTCTGACACCCCAGTCCATGGATAACCTGGCAGGACACAGGCTGTTTTTTTTTGTGTCTTCCATCTGGTATAAAAAAAATACAGGAGCATTAAAAAAATTAGTTATGGTTCTATTGTGTTTATTCCAGAGAACTCTACCCCGACCAACGTGAAATTCTGACAGTGCGATAGTTCTATAAAATCTTCTGAATCCAGCTGGCACGAAAAAGTGCATGGATTGACAGCAGACAGATATTGATGATCACCAAAAATTACCGCTCAATCAGATGAATGTGCTCATCAGTCTTTTTTGCAAGCTCACCGCGACCCTGCAAACGGGCAACATCCGAAATAGCTTCGAGCACATGGACCGATTCTTCAAGAAACGAGAGGACATCGGTAGGAAACATCTCTATCCCATACTCATCCAGCATGAATGCTGCTATCTGACGATGATCAAGACCATTTTCCCGCAGTTCGATCACTTTTTTTGCAAATTTTTTCTCCGGGCAACCGCATAAAGGTGAATCCTTGCAATCACAGCGGAGAAAATCATTGAAAAAAGCAAGGACCTGTTCCCTCACGGCAAAATCGAGCGCATCATAATCAATGCGCGACGAGAGGGTTTCGAGCATAGTTCCGGAAAACGCAAGTTCGGGGAGGCGAAAGCCTGCAAGCCGTTCTAACTTTTTTGCATGACGGAACCGTGCCCGATCAGCGATCAATCCTCGTCTCCCACTCCCTCATCAAAGTTTTTGAGTGAGGCCATTGCCTCACCCATCCGTTCGCATTCGATCAGCCACTCATCAAAAAGGGTTGTCTGTTCAATATCATCTTTCACGTATTTGCCACAGCAGGATGCTCCGTCAATGACACTGGCACCGATATTTGCTGCTGTTTCAAGTGCCTGCTCCATATCCTTCTCAATGTCACCCCTGCCCTTCTTGACAAGTGTTTTAATATCTTTGTTAAATCCACCGGCAAGGTATAACCTGCAGGAGGCAAAGAGCGCAAGTTTGGGGAGCTGCAGGATCTCAACGATTTCTCCGAGATCTCCTTCAGGGGCAGCTGACATTACAATCATTTCAACCTGCGAGAGCTTGTCAACTGCTTCTTCAAAAGTATACCGTTTGTTCTGGTAAAGTTTGATGACCTTTAATACGGATACGGTGATATCGACCGAGAAACTGTCAAGCACCCGGAATCCTTCGGGCAGCTCATCGCTCTTGGGATCGGCTTCGAAACTCGATTCTTTAAGGGTTTTTAACCAGTTGTCCCAGCGTTCCTGGTTGTAAAAAATATAAAACAACCTGAGCGGTTCAGCTTCGATTTTTTTGCCTGCCTTTTTTACCATTTCAGTACACTATTCGTTTGCAAAATTAAAGGATTTCGTTGTCAATCCTTGTTGAAGATCCTTTTTGGAGAAATATCTTTACAGGATTGCAGATTCACGCGGTTGATATGTCACCACCAATGGTTATCTCCCCAGACCTTCTATACTACAGACAACAGGGGTGAGGCACGTGGGCAGTCCGGAAAAACTCGTGATGGTGAGATACGGGGAGTTATTCTTAAAAAGCGAATCGGTAAAGCACCATTTTATCGGAATGCTGCTACGGAACATTGGAAAAGCACTCTCTGCATCCGCTCTTGCCTATCATTACGAAACCCCCCGCGGGCGCATCCTTATCTACGGTGATCACCCGGAGAAGATCGCTGACACAGTATCCCGGATTTTTGGCCTTGTTGATGTCAGCATCTGCACCCGGACAAGCACCCGGCTCGAAGAGATCTGTACAGAAGCGATCTCACTCGCATCTGCAAATCTGCAGGAGGGAATGAGTTTTGCGGTCCGGGCGAAACGGCAGCAGAAAACCGGCCTGAACAGCCAGGAACTGGGGACATTAATCGGTTCGGCTATCTATGATCATATTCCGGGTCTTCGGGTTGATCTGGACAATCCGGATTATGAACTCTTTGTCGAGATCCGGGACTTCGGTGGGCTTGTGTACGATTCGCGGATGGTAGCGCCGGGAGGATTACCCTGGGGCACACAGGGCAGGGTGCTTGCCTTGCTCTCTTCAGGTATTGATTCGCCGGTCGCTTCCTGGCTGATGATGAAACGCGGGTGCGAGATCACTCACCTGCACCTGGACGCCGGCAAGTGGGCGGGAAAGGATGTCACCCCGGCAGCAATCGAGAATCACCGCCGGCTCTCGCACTGGTGTGCCGGAAATCCTCTCTCTCTGGTGATTGCAAACAGCGAATTGTTATATGATCGCATGGACCAGCTTCGCATCCCGCCGCGATACCGCTGCGTGATATGCAAGCGCTTCATGGTACGGGTGGCAGGTCAACTGATGGAAAAAGAAGGTGCACTTGCCATCGTGACAGGTGAGAATCTCGGGCAGGTGGCCTCCCAGACACTTGCCAACCTGTCGGTCATTTCAGAGGCGGTAACTGTACCAGTGTTACGCCCGCTTATAACATACGACAAGGAAGAAACCATCACCCTTGCCCGCATGATTGGAACCTTTGATGCCCATCCCGGAGATCTTGCGTGCCGGGCAGTACCACATATGCCGGCAACCGCTGCAGTGCTTGCGACCGTAAAAGAGAGCGAGCAGAAGATGGACATTGAAGAGATCGCCAGAAAAACACTTTCCGAGCTGCGGTTTGTGACTGCATTAAATTGCGAGATCATCAAAGAAGCCTGATATGAAAATGCAGGATATACCGGCTCAATATTGAGGGGGGGTTTATCGGATCGGGCTCTGAGATCCGGGAAAAGTTATACCACTGACCTGAAATTTGTTTTTTAGGGGTACCAGCACAGAAAATATCTCGAAATCCCGCAATAATTGAGATCACACCCCTGGACGCATAGACGATCTGGATACCTTATTCTTTTCGTTGAAGCGCGATTTCCCGATTCTCCCGCGCCTCGGTAAAATCCGGGTTGATGGCAATTGCCCTGTCATACGAAGCGATAGCATCAGTATATCCTCCCGTCTTAAATTGTCCGAATCCAAGGGCGTACCACGCGTTGGCATCATCCGGGTTTATGGTAATCGCCTTGTCAAACGAGTCAATACCATCAATATACTGGTGCATAGAATAGAGCACGAATCCACGGGCGTACCAAGCCTTGGCATCATCCGGGTTTATGGCAATCGCCTTGTCAAACGAGTCAAGGGCATCTGCATACTTTCCGAGGTTGCCTAATGCATATCCACGGTTATTCCACGCATCGGCGGAGACCGGGTTGATCGCAATCGCCTTATCATGAGCAGTAATTGCTTCTGAATACCATCCAAGATGATGGAGGGCAACTCCGCGCTTATTCCACGCATCGGCGGAAACCGGATTGATGGCAATTGCCTTGTCATACGAGGCAACGGCGTCTAAATACCGTCCGAGATTATCCAGCGAGTTTCCGCGGTTGATCCACATCGCGGTATTATTCGGGTTGAGGGTAATCGCCTTATAATACGAGGCAACTGCTTCGGAATACCGGCCAAGTTTATCCAGAGCCACTCCACGGTTATTCCAGATGTCGGCCTCATCCGGATTAAGAGCAATCGCTGTATCAAAAGAGTCGACTGCTTCGGAATATCGACCCAGATTATCGAGTGAGACTCCACGGTTGTTCCAAGCATCCTCATAATCCGGGTTGAGGGTAACCGCCTTATCATATGAGGTAACAGATTCGGAATACCGACCAAGGTTATCCAGGGCAACTCCACGGTTGTTCCACACCCGATCACAATCCGGATTTATGGAAATTGCCATGTCGTAAGAGACGACCGCTTCCGAATATCGACCGAGTTGACTGAGCGCATTTCCCCGATTCTCCCATATATCGGCGCCATCTGAAGTTAGGGTAATAGCGTTATCATACGAGGAAACGGCTTCGGTATACCGACCGAGTTTATTTAGCGCGGTGCCCCGCTTATTCCACGTATCAGCGGCGTCCGGGTTAAGGACAAGCACTTTGTCATACGAGTCGACGGCTTCAGAATACCTTCCGAGATTATCCAGGGCAATTCCACGGTTGTTCCATGCCTCAGCGTAATCCGGGTTGAAGGTAACCGCCGTGTCATACGATTCAACTGCTTCAGAATACCTGCCAAGATTATCCAGGGCAACTCCACGATTGTTCCATGCCTCAGCGTAATCCGGGTTGATGAGAATTGCCTCCTGATACGAGCCAACAGCTTCGGAATACCGACCAAGATTATCCAGGGCAACTCCGCGGTTGTTCCATGCCACGGTGTCATCAGGATTAAGGGCAATCGCCTTATCAAAAGATTCGACAGCTTCAGAATACCTTCCGAGATTATCCAGCGTGTTTCCGTGGTTAATCCAGGCATCCGCGTCATCCGGGTTCAGGGTAAGTACCTTGTCACAGGTGTCGACCGCATCGGTATATCTACCGAGTTGACTGAGTGAATTTCTGCGGTTGTTCCAGGCATCCGCGTAATCCGGGTTGAGGGTAATTGCCTTATCGTAAGAGTCGACGGCTTCGGCATACCGGGCGAGATACTCTAATACGACACCATGGTTGTTCCATGCCACTGCATTATCCGGGTTAAGGGCAATCGCCTTTTCGTAAGAGGCAACAGCTTCGGAATATCGACCGAGATGAACGAACGTGTTCCCACGGTTGATCCAAACCTCAGTGAAATCCGGGTTGAGGGTAACCTCCTTATCAAATGAGGTAACAGCTTCGGAATACCTGCCAAGATTATCCAGGGCAATGCCACGGTTGTTCCAAGCTTCAGAGTAATCCGGGTTTAGGGTTACTGCCTTGTCATACGAGGCAACAGCTTCGGAATACCTGCCAAGAGTATCCAGTACGACACCGCGATTGTTCCATGCCACCGCATCTAACGGATTAAGGGCAATCGCCTTGTCATACGAGTCAACTGCTTCTGAATACTGATCGAGTCCGGCAAAATCATTACCTTCATTGATAAACTGATACGCTCGATCTCGCATGAAATAGAATATGTTATTTAGCTAATCACTTTTGTGATTCATTCCTGTACGAAACTGCCCGGCTATTATTACTTTTGTGAACACCGGAGATTTTTTGACGGTTCAATCTTATTTCAACTTCCAGGACTGTCACAAAACATTGTTCTTTGAATAAGAATCTGAATTATTCCAGTGTGGAAGGAGAAAGAATTCTCATGTTGACTAAAAAGTATTCAGAGTAGTTTCTCGGTATAGCGGATAACTTCCTGGAGGGCCTTGACCCGGGCATACCATTTATTGTCAGACTCAATGACAATCCATGGGGCATAGGGAGTGTTGGTCCTTGCCAGCATCTCGTCCACCGCAACGTCATAGAGATCCCATTTCTCCCGGTTTCTCCAGTCATCTTCGGTTATCTTGTATTGTTTGAGCGGGTCCTTCTCCCGCTGGCTGAACCGTTTGAGTTGTTCATCCTTGCTTATCTCAAGCCAGAACTTGACAATCCCTCCGCCGCTGCTCTCGACATAATCCTGTTCCATTTCGTTTATTTCCTGGAACGCCCGTTGCCACTCGGATTCCGAACAGAATCCTTCCACCCGTTCAACAAGTACTCTCCCATACCAGCTCCGGTCGTATATTGCAAAATGCCCGGCTTTCGGGTAGTAACGGATAAACCTCCAGAGATAGTGGTGTTCTTTCTCAAAGTCATTCGGTGCTGCAACAGGTACAACATCATATCCCAGCGGGTTGATGTAGCGGGCAAGACGTGTGATGTTCCCGCCTTTTCCGGCAGCATCCCATCCCTCGTAGACAATGATGAACGGGATCTTTCGTTTAAAGAGCAGGTAATTTATCTCAAGCATCTCGATCTGCAGATTGTTAAGCATATTCTGGCAGTCTTCTTTTGAATACGATACACTGGCAGAAGAGTTTCTCGGGACAGGATTTTTCGGAGGCTTGGAAATATTTTTCTGTTTTGCTTTTTTTGACCGCTCTTCTGTTTCAAAAGCAACTCTTTTTTCGAGAGTTTTTACAAGGTATGAATACACCTTGAAAATTGTATACTTGCGGTCGGTGGCTTCGATAATATGCCACGGCGCATACTCGGTATCGGTCTTTTCAATAAATTCATCAATAATCGGAAGATAGGAATCATAACTGTGATGGAAATCCCAGATACTGGGGGTTACCAGCCAGGCAGTAAGCGGGTTCCTCTCCCGCTCCAAAAGCCTGAGTTTCTGTTCATCTTTGCTGATATGTAAAAAGAATTTAATGATAATTGCGCCGCTGTCACTCAGCTGGCGTTCAAAAATTGTTATTGAATTAATCTCATCCTTGAGCGATTTTTTCCAGCCTATGCTGGATAGTTTTTCTGCAAGCGCCCTGCTGTACCAGCTGCGGGCAAACAGTGCAATGCGCCCTTTCGAAGGAGTTTTTACCCAGAATCTCCACATGAACGGACGTGCCCGTTCTTCATCAGTGGCTTTATCTGTTGCATGAAGAGTAAACCCACGGGGATCGAGGGACTGGATAATCTCCCTGGTGGACATGGTAATGCCGGCAGCATTCCAGCCTTCGATGACAATTATGGTAGGGATCTTCAGATCGCGAAGTGTCCGCTGAAGGATACTCAGGCGCTCTTTCAAGGAGGGCAGGGATTTTTCAAAGGTCTCATCGTCAATAGTCTTTGTTAAATCATATTTTTCGAACATCTGTCCCCCTCAGGCTCTCATAAAATCAGAATTACTTCGATTAACAAACGAATCGTAGGGCATGACAGGTAATAAACCCTACCTGAATAATATCAGGAAGGGTATTTTTGATCTGAAAATTATGTAGTGAGAGGAAGTCCATGCTCAGTCGCGATGGTGACAAAGGCATCGGCAAGGAACGCAGCCTGTTTTGTTGTTGCCCCGTAGGTGTTGAATTTCCAGACTTTCGTTGCTCCGGGAATTACCCCGACAATACCTTTTTCTTCAAGGGCACCTGAGAAATAAAATCCCCTCTTCTTGTGGGATTCTGCCACTTTATCAAAAGATCCAATAGTATCTACCCGTGTCAGTGTATGGTTCCTGGGGTATTCCGAAAGGATCTTTGTTCCAGAAACGGAAAGAAGGGCTTCAAGAACCATACGGTTGTTTTTCAGTTCCTGGTCAAAATGCTTCACCCGTTCTTTCACGTGAGGGAACGAAGCCATCATGCCGACAAGTGTAGCGCCCATCAGCGTGCAGCCCATCATCTCCGGTTCCTTAATCCCGAATCTGCGTTTTGTCACATCGCCTTCAATTGTCGTAGTGCGAAAAACTTCAGCAGCTCGTTCCTGTGTTGCAGCAAGAACACCGGACGGAGCGGGGGCTGCCATACTCTTGTGCCCGGATCCGACAACGAAATCCACCCCAAGATCTGTGCCATCGACCGGCAGGATGCCGACCGTGTATGCCCCATTGTACAGGACGGGGATATCGTAGTGGTGGGCCACTTTTGCGATCGCCTTCACATCATGCATGTTGCCATACTGGTAATCGACGTGGTCGATGAAGGCAAGAACGGGCACCCTGCCGAACTCCCGCAGGACCTCTTCGATCTTCGTTGCTGTCGCATCAGCAGTAATCTTATGAGCTGAATCCTGGGGGATCTCACGAACGATACCCCCGGTTTCTTCGACGGCGAGGAATTCGGTATAGTGAGAAAGCGCAGTGAGAAGAACCGGGTCTCCCTTCTTAACGTAGGTGTTAGCGACGGCCTGGAACCCGCGACGGGCACCGGGCACTACTCGGACTGCATCCATATTCAGCCATGCGGCGACATCCCGGTGAAACCCGGCAATCGGGGGTTTGCTGATGTAATCGAGACGGTTAGGTTTACGGCAGTTATCGCAGACAGAATACCCATCTCCGTAGGCGATGACGGCTTTCATTGCATCTGCAGTGAGCCTGCCACCGGCCTGGATGGGATCAATATTTATGAAGAGCTCATTGACCTGCCGAGCCTCTATTCCGGTCCCGCACCTCATTTCAGCATCTCCTGTTTTAAGGATGCAACCTGACGTTCGAGATTATCCAGCAGACGCTGGGCTTGTGCCCGCTGGGTTTCATCCAGCGAATGCCGTGGTGCGGTTTCGCGGAGGAGCACCCGCAGGTCCGTCAGGGTATAAAGTGCCTGGAATGTCATGTCAACTGCCCGTTTTGACAACGAATCACCTTACTAGTATTGGGAAGGCAATGAAATAAGTAACCGCTATTTTTTTACGAACTAATCTACGGATATATCTTCTGCCTTATGGTGCCCTTAAAGAGGGATTGTGAGGTATTGCACATCTGGAACGTGCTCCCGTGAGGCCATAGGATAATCAGAACACCATACCAAAGAGAGCATGTAAAAAAATTAAGACGTGAGATCAGATCACGATGAACTGTCCCTGCATGGACGGGTGGACGTCACAGCGGAAGAAATAGGTTCCCGGTATTGCGGGCGCGGTAAAAACATACGTGATCTTACCGGGGCCGGTGATAATCTTGCCCTTGTAAATGGTTGCGGTCAGTGACGGGTTTGTATAGAAAGCCACATTATGTGGTGCATTATCCTCGTTCTCGAATTCGACAATGACCCGCGCCTGGGCAGGTACCGTGATCCGTGTAACATCAAACGCAAAGTTCTTTGCTTTGATCCTGACTATCTCCCCCTTGTCATCGGTCGGTAATGCAGTAGAACCTCCCGCAGGGGTTGTTGGCGTGTCTGTCTTCAGTGTTGTGGGAGTTCCCGTCATCGCGGTTCTATCAGGAGTTCCGGTGGTCATGACTGTGCCGGAAGTCTGGGAGGTCACTGGTGTGGGAACTGTCGTGGCGGATATGGTCGTGACAGGTCTGGAAGTCTGGCTGGTACAGCCGGTAACCAACACTGCAGCGCTTACGAGGCAGAGGAGCAGGATCATAATGGTTCGTGTTTCCATGCAGGAACCTATAATCTCCTGATACATATGAGTTGCTGTTGGGCGAATCTTACAGAGAACCATTATGATACATGGAGAGAGAAGGGCTTCATATCCATACGAGCCAGCGTAGTAGCAGGGAACAATCCGACAGGGTAGAGATTAGGCCGGTATCGAGCTCAAAAAAACTGCCGGCCCTGTGAGAACTAAAAAATATAATGTACTGAAGTAGTGAATTTTTTATCTTTTTTCCCGTTACGCAGCAGCATCACTCGTTCTGGACTCATCCACCAGTTAGGAAAAATATATCCTTCTTCAAATGAAAGGGGAAAAACTATGAGAAAAAAACCCGCGAAAGCTAAACCACAAATAGAACTCCACTTTGAACACGTGAAAAACAAAATTACGGAATTTGAAAAAGATCTCAAAGCAGGATCCCAAACCGGGCCCTGGATTCTGCTTCTTACAGGCGCACTGGTTACAACAGTGGGGTTTTTCAATGGTATCTTCAGCGATAGATTCAATCTTGGAATAATTGTTGGAATCATTGGAATCCTGATAATTATCGCAGCATGGATCTGGTCAAAGAGGCGTTCAAAATATGACAAGAATGTGGAGGATAGAATACTCAAATTAAAGGGCGATCTTTCCAGTCTTGAGAAAGAGCGATGATAACGGGATGCAATCAATAGCCTCGCCCTTCAATAATCTGATAGAATATACCAACTGATAACGTCCCTGGTGCTTTCCTTTTTTTTCAATACGGCAGTCGCATTGAGTTTTTGTAGTATCCATTGGACCTGATCCGGATAATCCAAACTTCTTTTTGTCGCTGATAACTGACGACATATTCCCTTTCAGTGTGCAGAACCTGCCAGGTTTCAGCCCAAACGGATTTTCCTGAACTGCGACAAATTTTTCTCATCAGTTTATAATGTAATATTAACAAAACAACAACAGAAATAATCAAAATAATTCAGGAAATCCGGAGGACTGGAGTGGAATTTAACAACAAGGTTTTGATCATAGGATATGGTGCGGTAGCCAAGTGTACGCTCCCAATCCTGCTCCGGCATGTAACTATACCGCTTGAAAATATCACGATTATTGATTTTAAGGATAAAGCGCAGGATCTTAAAGCGTGGACATCCGGCGGACTCCGGTTTTTCAAGCGGAAAGTCACACCGGATAACCTTGACCAGGTTCTGTCTGATTATCTTTCAGCAGGAGGTCTGTTGATAGATCTTGCCTGGAACATCGACTGCTGCGAGCTGGTGCAGTGGTGCCATGATCATAATGTCCTCTACGTGAACACATCCGTCGAAGCCTGGGATCCTGATGCGGAAAAGTTTACTGCAGGCCCCTACGAAAAAACCCTGTATTACCGGCAGATGAAACTCCATGAACTGACAAAAGACTGGCATGATGGCGCCACTTCTGTTGTTGACCATGGTGCAAATCCCGGCCTTATCTCACACTTTGCCCGTCAGGGACTTGTTGATATCGCGCGCCAGATGATTGCCGATGGTATCGCGCCGGAACCGGACCTCGTGGAAGATCATATCCGCAATAAGAATTTTGCTGCGCTTGCCATGGAGACCGGAATAAAAGTCATTCACTGTTCAGAGAGGGACACCCAGATCTCCCGGTCACCCAAAACGGTCGATGAGTTCGTGGGAACATGGTGTATTGAAGGACTCAGGGAAGAAGGAACGGCTCCGGCAGAGATAGGGTGGGGGACTCATGAAAAAGAGCTGCCCGATCAGGCTTATGTACCTCCCGTAGGGCCGAAGAACGAGATTCTGCTCACCCGGATGGGGATCAATACGTGGGTCCGGTCCTGGCTTCCCCATCATGAGATCGTGGGAATGGTCATCCGGCACGGAGAAGCATTCGGCATATCTGATCGCTGGACCGTGTGGAAGGATGGGAAGGCAATCTACCGGCCGACTGTCCATTATGCATACTTA
>Ga0315294_10008110_pt1 | contig 11541 bp, 9 predicted proteins | sample YL17G13_40_MG_FD_203626 | JGI IMG/M metagenome (GOLD analysis project Ga0315294, IMG submission 203626) | Sediment microbial communities from Yellowstone Lake, YNP, Wyoming, USA - YL17G13_40 | ecosystem: Environmental > Aquatic > Freshwater > Lake > Sediment | place: USA: Wyoming | collected... | reverse complement strand
TCCGACTTCCTTAAATTGTGATTTAAAATAATAAGTAAGATTAAGAGTGGGATTAATATCATTAAATTCAAAGAGGTCGTGAATAAATCGAAAACGATCTTCGTCATCTAAAAATATCTTCCTCTTTTCCACCCCTCTGTTATAGACATGATAAATTTCATTAGTAGCTATTATTGGTCTTTTCATATCTCGTTCCAATTAAAAAAGGTGAGATTCACCCCACCTTTTAATTTAAGGAAGTCGGACTTCCTTAATATTTAGTTACAATAGTAAATTCCGGAACTAATAACTTTTGCCAATCTTTAAGAGAGAATTTCGGCTTCATTAAGAATAGTATAACACTTCAAAAAATAAGATTCAATTTAGCAACCTAACCTTCCTAAGGGTTGAAGGTTAGGCAAAAAGACTTAGTATGGTTCTTATCTGCAGCGACAAGCTCCCGCAGTTGTCGGCCCAGTGCTTGATCCTACTCCACCCCCTGTACCATAAGCTTGTGTCCCCACCCCCACGGATATGGTATTCTCGCAAGTTTCGCAACCTTGCCACACACAGATTGCGCATCCATTCGTAGCAGCTGCACCACAAGAATAAAAAGCATTAGTGCCACCTTTGGTTAGGGTACCGGCTGGGCAACCCCAGGCAGCACTGCAAGAAGTCACCTTATCACAATAGTTGGGATCTAAATCTGGGGTTGTGTTACAATCATAATCAAAACTTCCATCTCCTCGATTTGTGGAAAAATATGCAGTTTGACCTGGTTTAGCACTCGCGTTAGAATCATAGCAATCTAAACCCAAAGTGGCGGAGGCTCGACAATATGCTGTACCACTAGGACCATAATAAAGATCACTATCATTATCAATGTAACAAATACCACTCAAACAGTCGCCAGCAACAGTGCAAATTGCACCGTTCTCTTTTTGATCACTTCCACTTAATGTTACTGCATATATATAAGTTCCTGCTGTAATATTACTTAAAGTTATAGAAGAAGGTAAAACTGAACCTCCGCCAGTAGCAATTATCCCAGTCCGAGGAATAAAACCAGCCACGCCTATATTCTCACCATATATTTGTCCGGTGGTAGAATTCCAAGTGATAGCAACATAATATTGGCCAGGCGGAATTAGACGAGCTGCTCCAGTTTGCACAGGAGCTACTGATTTTAGTCCTGTTGCGGTAGTAAGCGTTCCACTTCCGCCATTTAGTAATAAAGTACCATTGGAATTATATAAACCAATATCTCCTGTAGCTCCTAAAACGCCCCAAACGTAAGCCAAAAAAGAATTAACATTAATAGAAAAAGGGATAAAAATAGGCGAAATAAGAATTGTAGCTGCGGCACTTTTAGCAGAAGTAGTAGTGAGTGCTCCCACATAGGTACTAATCATGTAACCAGTTTGAGAACCTGTATATATATTTACCCAGCCACTTCCTTGATACCCCTTAAACGTATCAGTAGATTGATCATAATAAATAGTTCCTTTTGCCACACTTGGAACTCCAGAAGGTTGGAGTCTTAGTGCACCTGTAACATCTAATGCATATGCTGGAGTAGTAGTTCCAATACCAAGTCTTTTATTCGTATTATCCCAAAAAAGATTGGCATCACCGCCAAAAGCAGTGGAAGAATTAGCAAATTGAACATAGCCGACGGAGCCACTAGGCAGAGCGCCACTGGATAGAGTGATATTCCCTCCTGGAGGGGCTTGAGTGGGATAGTTGTACAAACCAAAGACATAAGAACCAATGATAAGACCGAGTAAAGAGAGCGAAAGAACAGTGGTGTAAAAAAGGGGCTGTTTGAATAAAGACTTCTTCATAATTTTTTGTTTAATTTTACTTAGTAATATTTTATCACTTTTTTAGTTGTCAAGTAAAATATTATAATGTGAGTTCAGTGGTTGAAGTTGGGGTAATCAACCCAGTAGTAGTACTAATGTTTATTGTTGTTTGTAATCTCTTATTAATCTGAAGTAAAGAAGCAGTAGAGGTAGTAATTGCTAGACCGTTAGAATTAGAGACAGAACATGATACATCATTTGTTCCATTAATACTAAGATTGAAACTACCAGTAAAATCTTTATTCCTCTCTAATTTTATTAAGGAATCTTGAATTCCTGATTGAGCAGCATAGAACGCTTTATTAGAATCTCTGATGCTTTTTATATTTTGATTGGCCCAAAAAGAAATTAAAGCGGAAGATAAACTAATGACAAAGATAAGACCACCGAGAGAGAGAACAGTAATGAGGGTGGCGACGCCTTTATAAGACTTATTGAAATTCATATTATTTCGTTGGAGTGAGGATATTAAACACAAAAGAATTGGAACGTGAAATGGCTTGTTCGGGGCGAGTGGAATTATATTGAAGGGTGATATCAACTTTAATGGCGGAAGTGTTCATTCTTAAATCTTGAACTCTATAATTTGAAGTGGAACAGATATTTGCCTGACTATCTCCACCAGTTTTACAATTAAAGCTAATCCAACCAATATTTTCTGACCAAGCATAACCATCAAATTCGCCAGCCTGATAATTGGCAGTAGTGGTGGTAGCAACCGTAACACCATAAGCAATAGGAGTAGTACTAGCAAAACTAATCCAGCCAAAACTTTCTGACCAAGCCCAACCAGATAAATCACCATTAGCATCAGAAGTAACTTTATAATCAATGGTAGAACAACTATCAGTAAAAGAACAATTTAAAGAAATCCAAGAACTATCAGATAAAACATAAGCACCGCCATTTAAATCTCCGACCCCAACAGGAACTTTGACATTACCACCCGGATAAGCAAAATCAATCCAGCCATAATTTCCAGACCAAGCATAATGATAAGTATTAGAAATTTGAGCACCAGTAGCACCAGTGGGAGAAAAAATTAAAGAAGTAACTTTAACTTTATTTGCATCATTGAAATTTAATGGAGTTCCACCACCTTCTCGTAAATAAACTGTATAATCGCTTAAAGAAAAAGTTGTGGTAGAATTACCCATATTCAATTCCAAAGAAGCTCCGCCAATACCAAAACTATTAGTGCCTTTAGCTGCTTCAATTTTTTGCCGGAAAACTTCTTCCAACCGAGCCATTTGATTATTCACTTCATTTTCCGCTTGGGTTTTTAAATTAGCCTTGGAGACAGTATAAAAAACGCCACCAATTAAGCCAGCACTAATAGCTAAAATACCAGAGTAAATAAGAAGCTCCAGCAAGGTAAAAGCTTTTCTCGCGGAGCGAGAAGAATAGAATCTGGAATTTGGAATCTGGAATCTGGTATGTAAATTATTATTCATAAATGTTTATATAATATTATACAATAACCAAGAAACAAGTTACAATAACCAAACAATATCCAAGCACCAAAATTCAATTACCAAACTAAAGAGATTTATTAATAATAGAAGATAAAATATTCCTTAATTCTATTGCCTCTTGCAAAAGCGTTTCTATCTTATCGCTTTTATTAGAATTAGCCTCTTTTAATAATATAAGCCAATGACAAGTTTCTTTGGCTTCCTTACGAGAAATCTTCAGTCTTAAGATAAAATCTTTTTTACCTAAAGAATCATTAGCTTCTCGATAATTAGCGCCAATAGAACCACTCGAACCTACAATTTGAGGAATCAAACGTTGGTTTATTAAATCCCTGGGCAGTTCTTTACATAACTGTATAACTTTTCTAGCAAATTCTGTCGTTCTATCTTCTAAATCAAATTTTAAAAATACAACGTCACGATGGGGCATATGTTTGGTTATTGGTTATTGGTTATTGTTTGTAATTTGTATCTTGGTTATTGGTTATTGAGCAAGCTTTGCTTGCTACGGTGCCCAATTAATTATTATATCATTAATTACTAGCGGAGTGGAAGTGGCTAAATAAACTTTATAACGAAGATATCGGTTATTTTGAGGACTGGCTGTGCCTGTAGTGAGAAAAGGATAACTAGTACTAGCAGTTAAAAAAGCTACTGCAGATATACTCTCAGTCCAGTTGTTGGAATTTAAACACTGAGCAGGAATATCACTGGTACAACCATAGTAAGTCCAAGGCTCAGTTGAAGAAGTAGAAAAAGCAATTTGAAATTTTACGCTTCCGCTTCCCTGCCATAACAAAGAATTAAAACCAGCGCCACCTGAAACCCCGGTATCTAAAATGGAAGAAATTAATTCTCCGGAAGAAGAACCTAATGCTAATACTAATTGAGGTCCATTTTGAACCACAACATTATCAACCCATAACCTTCCCTCTACCGTTCCGTTTTGTCCGTAAATATAAAGAGATATATTCTTCGTAATATCAATATCGCTAATAAGTGTAAATACATACTCCTTTAATTCCCACGTATCGGTTTGAGAAACATACAAAGAAGACAAACCGCTATGAAAGGCTACAGTTCCTCCGATATTATAATAGTAAAGACCAAAGGTAACCGGTTTTAACACATTATTTACTTTTCCGTATAATTTTACCGTTACCTTTCTTCCAGCAGACCATCCTAAACTTGAAGGAGTCCCTAAAGGATAAGCTACTCCTAACCACCGATGACAAAAACCATATTGGCAATTTTCATCTATATATTCAAAGCAGGGGCTATTCCCTATTCCACAAGTGGAATTAATATGAGCGTGATATCCTATGGTGGGCGAAGAAACTCCTCCATTATAACCAGTCGACCAAGGAGTATTAGAAGCCGGTCTATATGTTCCATTCAAATTTACATCCCAACCCGGAGAATATCCAGACTCTATAGTATCAAAACCATTATTAATAAGTTTATTAGTATAATCGGTTAATATATCAGAGGAAGAATAATAAGTGTTGCCAAAATTAGCTGTTGGACCTTCTACTTCGCTTCCGCCAGACCAATCATTTTGTCGGGCAATTTGATTATTATAAGAACGAGTGAGATAAAATCTTACATCGGTAATGCCTCCGGTTTGTTGAGAAACTAAACCGCGGCCATATTTTATGACAGAATTAATTTTTAAAGTTGAGGGATCATCGTTACTGCTATTATAAATAATATCAATAGTACTTGTGGCGCGGGAAACTTTATTAGTAACAAAATATTTTGTGTAACTAGCTTGATAGCGCTGACTGATTTCCTCAGCAGTTAAAGCGCGGTTATAGATGCGGGGTTCATCGATGAGGCCTTTAAACCAATATTGATTGTTTATACTGTCCATACCAATCCTTAAAGGCGCAGTTGATGACACAAAAATTCCATTTGTAGTAGTGTTGTAGAGATTACCATTCACATAGAATTTGCCTTTATCTGCAGTGCTAAATGTATATACTAAATGCGTCCAAACATTTAAAGGTGGTTGGTAACCTGTATTCCATCTGTTGGTAGATCCACCAAAATCTATGTTTATTGTATTTGTTGATAAATAATAAAAGAAAAAGTAACCATCACTAGTAGCAGTTCTTTTTGTTACAATGGCTACAGCGGTGGGAGTATGTGTCCAGCTTAAAGGATAAATCCAAGTTTCTATTGTAATTTCAGATGGAATTAAACTTACAGAGTCACCTATTTCTACATAATTACTACTTCCATTAAAACTCAAGCAACTACCGCTTATACAATTACTTTCTGTTTGCCAGGTAGGACTATTATATAAAGTTCCATTATTAGTGCTTTGACTATCATAAGCAGTAGTGGTAGCATTTTCATCCATTGCCCAATAAGAAACAAGGCCTAATTTATCAAGCCCGGCATTGTAATGAGTTTTAATTTCATCAGCGGTTAAAGCTCGGTTATAGATGCGGGGTTCATCAATGAGACCAGAAAAATATTCTCCTCCTGTTATCCTATAAGCACCAATGGCAATAGCATGATTAGCATCTGAAAATACTGGAGTATTGGCAGCATAAGACCCAGATCCTACTTGATTCCCATTGACATAGATAGTATATCCAGTGGGTGTAACCACATAGGCAAGATGATACCAAGTATTTAATTGATAATTAAAAGAGGCATCTGCAGCAGTTGTTATCCAAGTTGTACCATTACCAATATCTCCGTGAATTAAATTACCGTCTTTAAATTTAAAATCAAAACTGGCATCAGATGGGTTCCTTGTCCCAATAATACTTCGTGGAGAAGTAGTGGCAACTTTTGCCCACGCCTCTACTGTAAAATTATTGGTTATTACAGGATTTCCAGCATTGATATAATTATTACTTCCATTAAAACTCAAACAACTACCACTTATACAATTACTTTCTGCTTGCCAGGTAGGGCCATTATATAAAGTTCCATTATTAGAGCTTTGGTTATCATAAGCAATAGTTGAAGTGGCCTCATCAAAACTCCAGTAAGAAACAAGATCTTGGCTATCAAAAATTTTTTCTTCACCCTTTTGCATTACATAAGCATTACCGCGTTTGACTGACTTATAATGAATCCCCGGAGTCAAATCATAAAGATTGTGCCAATTATCATTGGCTAGAGATTGAATAATTTCTGCGGTTTGACGCATCAAACTATTAGCTTGGAGATGCTGTTTTACAGAATTAAAACTTTTAAGTGACAGGCCAATTAAGCCAACAGAACTACCAATCAAAATCACGCCTAAAGTAATAGATAAAAGGGCCTCGAGAAGAGATTGGGCTTTAAACTTCCAATTTTTAATTTTGTAATTTTTAATTTTTAATTTTTAATTAATAAGTAATGAGTCCTTGACTAGAAACAGAAATTGTTTTTGTCGCGCTTGAACTTGTCGATTGAATAACGAGGGATTGGCTCGTTCCACTATAATTAGTCCCTGTAAGTTTATTAAAGGAAACATTAACACTGTTACCAGTAGCAGGAGTGGTAAAAATAATCCCGGTTGGCAAATATTTTGTTTCTATTGGAGAAGAATAAGTGGTGCCAGTGTATAAGGCATAAGAATCTTGACCACTTGTGGGATTGTCAAAATGAACGCCCCATTGGAAGCCTTGTTCTTGAGAAACTGATTTTTGTTGAGCATAACGAAGATAATTAGCAATTTCTTGGGCGGTAGATTCTAAAATTTTTGTCTTTTGCTGATTAGCGTAAAAACCAAAGCCAACAATAGAAAGAATGGCAGTAATACCAAGGACGATGAGAAGTTCCACTAAGGTAAATGCCTTGTATCTTGTATTTTGTATCTTGTGCATATTATTAAACTTCATACACATTATTTATTATATAATAACCAAACACCAAGAAACAATAACCAAACAATATTCAATAATCAATATTCAAACAGTTTGGAATTTGGTAATTGAAATTTGAGATTTGTTTGTAATTTGTATCTTGGTTATTGGTTATTGAATAAGCTTTGCTTACTAGAATTGCGAGACCAATTGGTACACGGGCACGATTAAAGACAAGGCAATTCCGCCGATGATGACGCCGAGAATAACAAGCATGGCTGGTTCAATAAAAGCCACCAGAGTTTTTAGAGAAACATCGATTTCTGATTCATAAAACGCGGCTAAGGTATTTAAAATTTCCTCGGTATGACCGGCTTTTTCACCAATGGCCAAAAGATTTGTCACTACCGGAGGAAAGACTTTTTCTTTTTTAAAAGAATCGCCAATAGATAACCCCTTGGCCAAATATTCTTTAGAAATTCTTGAAAGGGTGGCTTCGTATTTAGGATTGCCAACGGCGGTAGAGGTAACTTCGATCGCTTGAATAATCGGCATGCCAGCGCGAATTAAATTTGAAAGAACGCTGGCGAATCTTTCTAAAGCTAATTTTTCCATTAAATTCCGAGCGACAGGAATTTTTTCTAAAATTTTAGTGAAATTCTTTCTTCCGCTTTTGTTTTTAGAAAAATAGAAAAACAAACCCAAAGGCACAATAATAAAAAGCGGAACGAAAATATAAACATAACGATTCAAAAACATGCCTGTTCCTAAAACAATTCGTGTATAAGTAGGAATTTTTTGGCCAGTAGAAAGAAACATGGTTCCTAGTTTAGGAACAGCAAAAGTGACTAAGAAAATTATCATAAAGAAGGAAGCCACTAAAAGCAGGGCTGGATAAATCAAAGATGATTTCACTTTGGAACTTAAATCTCTTTCTCTTTCTAGATCTTGAGATACTTGAGACAAAGTTGTTTCTAAATTACCCGAAGTTTCGCCAGCCTTGATTAAATTTGCCACTACCGATGAAAAATATTCTGGATGCTTTGAAAAAGAATACCAAAAAGGTTTCCCCTGCTCTAAACTCATTCTTATCTCTAATAAAAATCTTCTGGCCGGACCAGACTCAAAATCTTCAATTAAAATATCAATAGCAGAGAATAAATCAGTTCCCACTCGTAACATCAAAGCAAGATATTTAGTTAAAAAGACTTTATCAGTTAAGGTCAAAGTTTCTTTAAAAATCTTTATTCCCTTTTTCTTGCTTTCAAAAGTTATTGGTTTGACTGAAACTGGCCTTAAATTTTGACTAGTTAAATATTCTAAAGCCGCCTTTAAATTAGGCTGATTGATATTAGCTTCTTTAATGCGACCCTTAAAATCTTGAGCTAAATAATGAAAAAGCATATTTATTCTTTTATGACTCTCATTACTTCTTCAATGGTTGTTTGACCTAATTCGGCTTTGGCTAGACCATCTTCAAACATAGTCTTAGTTCCTTCGGCAAAAGCTATTTTTCTCAAGCCGTCTAAAGAAAAATCCGTCCTCTGGATATAGGCTCTCACTTTTTCATCAACATCAAAACTTTCATAAATAGCCAAACGGCCGCGATAACCAGTAAAATTACAAGAAGAACAACCCTTGCCATGATATAAAAGTTTTGGTCGAAAAGGTTTAGCAAATTCTCCTTTAATAATTTTCAATTGATTATCAATAGTTTGATAAATACTTTGTGGCGGTTCGTAACTTTCAATACATTCCGGGCAAATTTTTCTGACCAGTCTTTGGGCAATAACTAAATTTAAAGTGGCAGATAACAGAAATGGCGGAATGTCCATATCTATTAAACGAGGGATGGCAGTTGGCGAATCATTGGTATGCAAAGTAGAAAGAACCAAATGACCGGTTAAAGCCGCATGAACCGCAATTTCTGCAGTTTCTTTATCTCGAATTTCACCAACCATAATGATATTTGGATCTTGACGCAAAAAGGCGCGTAAACCAGTGGCAAACTCAATACCAGCTTTAGGATTAACTTGAGTTTGATTAACATACTTTAACTCGTATTCAATAGGATCTTCAATCGTCACAATATTAACTTCTGGCCGATTTAATTTGTTTAACATAGCATACAAAGTAGTAGTTTTACCGCAGCCAGTTGGTCCAGTAATCAAAATCATACCATTAGTCTTAGTAATATTATTCTCAACAATTTTTATCGTATCTTCCAACATGCCTAACTCCTGAAAGCCCATTGGTTTGGTAGAACTAGTCAAAAGACGCATTTCTACTTTTTCTCCATACATGGTGGGCATAATAGCCACACGAATATCAAAAATAGTATCCGCGTATTTATATTTTAAACGGCCATCCTGGGGTTTGTTATGCTCATCAATTTGCAAATTAGATAAAATTTTAATGCGAGCCACAATAGCTGGATGGATTTCCTTGGCTAATCTAATTATTTCCCGCAGCACACCATCAATCCGAAAACGAATTAGAACTTCATCAGCTAAAGGCTCAATATGAATATCAGTGCTCCGTAGCGAAGCAGCATAAGAAATTAAATTATCAGTTAAAGAAACAATGGGGAATTCAGTGGCGGCTTTTTCCGCTTCTACTCCTTTCAATTTTAAAGAAGCCTGAATGCTTTCTTGAATCGTCTTTTGAAAATCAGAGGATACTACCTGGCCGTACTGGGCAAAAATAGATTGCAAATCTTCTTCTAAAGCCAAATATGGTTTGAGAAAATAACCAGTATATTTTTCCAAAAACTCTAAAGTTTCTAAATTAATCGGGTCTAACATGGCAACACTAATCGTATTATCTTTTTTATCAAAAACAATTGCATTTCTGGTGCGAGCTATTTCTTCGGGAATTAAATTTAAAATTTCTTTAGGTATTGTTTCGCCAATAAGTTTGACTCGCGGAACTTTAAAATACTGCGCCAACATTTCCGCGTAGTAATCTCGAGTGATATAATTGCGAGAAACCAAAGTATCAACAACATCCTTTTCTGTTCTTTGAGCTTCTTTGACAACATTATCAAAATCCTTCTCGCTTAGAAGGCCAGTTCCTAAAATTAAAGATTTTAAAGCATCCAGGGGAAGATCCATACAGATTATATTACAAATTGAGTTATACCTATATACTTACTTATTATACCACCCAGAAACAATACCAGTAAAGCAGATGGAAGCCAGAAATAGAGCAGGGGAAAACGTTTTTCTTTTACAATAAAATGGGAGATAACTCCTAATAATAAAACTAAGCAAAGATATATCAAACAATTGGGCCAACCGGTAACAAGAATACCTAAAACGGCTAAATATGGTTCTTCATCGTAGAAAAATTGATTATTAAATCTTTTATTTAGACGATTAATTAACCAAAATGCCAAAAGAGCCACTAAAATTACTATTACTGGTTCAAATAAATAGTGCTGCCAAGAATATTGAATAACATAAGTAACGGGAGCGTAAGGCGGAATAAGTCTTTGTGTTAGTTCTGCTTTAGACCACAAAAACCAATTTAAAAAAGTTTCTAAAAAAGCCTGCGATAATATGACAACAATAAAAATATTTAGTATTTTCTTAAAACTTTTAATTGAAGGTAATTTTTTCTTGAAAAACCAAAAGACTAAAAGTCCCACTATTGAGATAAAGCTCCAAAGAGGATGAATAAAAAATAAAAAAGCAAAAGTTTGTTGATTCATAAATAACAGATCTAACTCGAATTAATAATAGTTTATCCTATCGATAAAAAAGCGTCAATAAAAAACCCACTAGAGCAATTCTCTAGTGGGTTTTTCAGTCTTTCTAGTTTTATGTTCCATCTCCTGCAAGACAAGTTGTTGACGAGACGGTCACTATTCCGAGCTTTGTTCCCGTCTCATATATTTTAGTTAAGCCAGCAGCTCCTCCATCGTCATCCTCGACAGATCCATCTCCTCCTTGAGAATAATAGATGCTTTCCATATTAGCCAGTAATTCAAAAGTATAATCACTAACATTAGTCACATATACATAATAACGAGCTTTTCCAGCAGCAGGAGTAAGAGCTGTAGGACTAGGATCAATTGGTAAAGACCCTATGGGCGAACCACCACTCAAAGTAGCAAAATTAACTGGTATCCAGCCTGTACCATTCACTAATTGAAGAGCAGTAGAAGTCGTAGTTCTACCAGCGCATGTAGTATTCGCGACAACAGAATAACTGTAAGCATCACTTCCAATGCTTGGATTAAACGCATTTGTTATATAAAAACCAATAGCTGTCTTTAATGTTGATAAATCAGCGATTCTTTGGGAATCACGGGCCTTTCTTAACATTTCAGCTGGGTTAATAACAAGTATCATGGTGGTGGACAGAATAGCCAAGATACCAATGACAATTAAAAGTTCCAGCAAAGTAAAA
>Ga0315294_10008108_pt1 | contig 11542 bp, 7 predicted proteins | sample YL17G13_40_MG_FD_203626 | JGI IMG/M metagenome (GOLD analysis project Ga0315294, IMG submission 203626) | Sediment microbial communities from Yellowstone Lake, YNP, Wyoming, USA - YL17G13_40 | ecosystem: Environmental > Aquatic > Freshwater > Lake > Sediment | place: USA: Wyoming | collected... | reverse complement strand
CCGAAGGGCTCGAGGCCGTGGCCAGAGAATCCATACTGAACGCGAACTACTTAAAATCACTCCTCTCGCCGTACTTCGACGTGCCCTACGACAGGCCGTGCATGCACGAGTTCGTGCTCTCGGGAAAGAGGCAGAAGGCGAACGGCGTGAGGACCCTCGACATTGCAAAGCGGCTCCTCGACTACGGCTTCCACGCTCCGACTGTGTATTTTCCCCTGATAGTCGAAGAGGCGCTCATGATCGAGCCGACCGAGACCGAGACCAAGCGGGACCTGGACAGATTCGCAGACGCGATGAAAGCCATCGTGGAAGAAGCGAGCGCGAACCCTGAGCTCTTGAAGCAGGCGCCGGTCGCCGCGCCCGTTGGACGGCTCGACGAGGGCAAGGCGGCGCGCGAGCTGAGGCTCAAATGGTAGAGCAACGCCGTGCTTCGGACCTCGTGGGCGACAGTACCGCTAAAGGAGCGTACGTTGGAGGAACGTGAACGAGGCCTTGTTGCGGCCAGTGGAGCGACCGTTGGAAGAACGTGAAAGAGGTTGCGGTGACGGAGCAGAAGGCGGGGCTCGAGAGGGCGAGGGAATCGGTGTCACCCCCGGCAAATTGACCTGGAGCGTGAGACCGTGTACAATGAACTGGTGGAAATTCGGCCTGGTGAGCGCTGTCATACTGGGTTTCGGCTTCGTCGTTCAGCTCGCCTTCGGAGACGTTTTTCTGGCGGTCCTCTCGATCGTCATTCTCGTGGGCTCTCTCCACTCGTATTTTTTTGAGACCAGCTACTCTCTGAGCCCTGAAGGCATCGAGGTCAAGGGAGTCTTCGGGACCCAGAGAAAGCCGTGGGCGAGCTTCAAGAGCTTCGCAATCGACAGGGCCGGCGTGAGCTTGAGTCCTTTTGCGAAGCGCTCCTGGCTAGAGCACTACAGGGGCGCGCGTCTGCTTTTCGGCGACAACAAGGACGATGTTGTCTGCTATGTGACAAGGATGTTGGGAAAGGAAGCGATTCGTGGACAAAGGGTTGCATCCGTTCCTTAAGGAAATACTCAAAGACGACACGCTGGACGAAGAGGGGCTGATGGACGCCGTTGCGGCGAGGATCGCCAGGATGGGTCTGGGAGTCCCGGCGATTTTCTTCCTCGAGTCTTCGAAGCCGCTGAGTTTTTTGGGGAGCCAGTTTCTGGTCTTCATCGAGCCATTCGTGAAGACGTTCATCGACATAAAGAACTACGACAAGTTCTGCCTCATGATGGAGGACAGGAGCAACGTCGAGAAACTCATACTGAAAATCGAACAGCTCGAAGAAAAGGTGAAAGAAGAGAAGAACCAGGAGAAGAGAGAGAAGAAAGCGGAGAGAGAAAGGAAGAAGCATGAGCGTTCCCAATCTGGATAGTGTAAACACGATCCTGGCGACGGACTGCGGAAGCACGACGACGAAGGCGATTCTCATAGAGAAGAGGGGCGACGAATACCGGTTGATCGTGCGAGGGGAAGCTCCGACCACCGTGGAGGCGCCCTTCGAGGACGTGACCAAGGGCGTGCTGAACGCCGTGAGAGAGGTGGAGGAGCTCGCCGGGAAGAAGATTCTTAGCGGGGAGAAGATCATCACTCCTTGCAAGAACGGAGAGGGCGTGGACCTCTACATCTCGACCTCCAGTGCGGGCGGCGGCCTCCAGATGATGGTCTTCGGAGTTGTGAAGACCATGACCGCAGAGAGCGCACAAAGAGCCGCGCTGGGCGCGGGCGCCATTGTCATGGACGTGATCGCCTCGAACGACGGCAGGCTCCCTCACCAGAAGATCAAGCGCATACGGCAGCTCAGACCGGACATGATCCTCCTCTCGGGCGGAATCGACGGCGGCACCACGGCGCACGTGGCGGAGCTGGCCGAGCTTCTTTCGGCGGCGGACCCGAAGGCACGGCTCGGCGCGGGATACATGCTTCCGGTGATATATGCCGGCAACAAGGACGCCAGGGACATCGTGTCCGAGCGGCTGGAGAAGAAGACGGCGCTCGTCATAACCGACAATCTGCGCCCGGTGCTCGAGCGCGAGAACCTCGGTCCGGCCAGGACGCGGATACACGACCTTTTCATGGAGCACGTGATGGCCCACGCGCCCGGTTACAAGAAGCTCATGCAGTGGACGCTCGTGCCCATCATGCCTACGCCTGCGGCCGTTGGGAAGATCATCGAGACCATAGCGAAAGAGGAAGGGATCCAGCCCATCGGCGTGGACATCGGCGGCGCTACCACGGATGTGTTCTCGGTGTTCCAGGGCGTTTTCAACAGGACCGTGAGCGCCAACCTCGGCATGAGCTACAGCATCTCGAACGTGCTCGCCGAGACCGGCCTCGCCAACATCATGAGGTGGGTCCCGTTCCACGTGGGAGAGAAGGACCTGAGAAACAGGATCAAGAACAAGATGATCAGGCCCACCACCATACCCCAGAGTCTCGAGGAGCTTATGATAGAGCAGGCCATCGCCAGGGAGGCCTTGCGACTCGCGTTCGAGCAGCACAAGTCGCTCGCGGTGGGCTTGAAGGGTGTGCAGCAGGAACGGACGATCTCTGACACCTTCGATCAGACCGCCAGCGGCGAGACGCTGGTCAATCTGAGGGAGCTGGACATGCTGGTCGGGAGCGGCGGCGTTCTTTCGCACGCCCCCCGCCGCGTGCAGGCCGCCCTCATGCTCATAGACGCGTTCCTGCCGGAGTGCGTGACTCATCTTGCGGTGGACAGCATCTTCATGATGCCGCAGTTGGGCGTGCTTTCCACGGTGCACGAGAAGGCGGCGACCGAGGTGTTCAAGAAGGACTGTCTCATCCATCTCGGCACGTGCGTGGCGCCGGTCGGAGCCGGCAAGGAAGGCAATGAGTGTCTTAGAGTTAAGCTCGAAACGGACAAGGGCCGTAAGGCCGACGCCTCCGTGAAATTCGGACAGATGGTGGTCCTGCCGCTTGGGGTCGAGGAGACCGGCCGCGTCGTCGTGGAGCCGGCGAGGGGGTTCGACGCCGGCTCGGGACCCGGCAAGGTGCACGAAGCGAAGATTCAAGGAGGGGTCGTCGGACTCATAATGGACTGCCGCGGGAGACGGCCGTTCGCGCTCCCCGTCACCGATGAGGAGAGAGTGAGAAAGCTGACGGAATGGAACGCGGCGCTCAACGTATACCCTAAGCATGACCTAACATAAATAGCAGGGAGGGGATAGAAAATTGGCTCACGCCTACACGCCAGGAGTCACAGTAACTGCTGAGACAAGACTGATAAGGGAGAGACGCCTTCCTCTGGCCGGGTCAGTCCAGGCCAGGAAGGGAGACAGGGTCAAGGCCGAGGACGTGGTGGCCCGAACAGAGTTGCCGGGAAACGTCCAGACCATCAACATCGCGAACATCCTGAGTCTGCTTCCTGAAGACGTGGAAAGCGCTCTCACGAAACCGGTGGGCTCGGTGCTCCAGCAGGGCGAAGTGTTCGCCATGAGCAAGAGCTTCTTCGGGCTTTTCAAGTCGAGGTGCAAGAGCCCGGTAAATGGAACGCTCGAGAGCGTGTCTAAAATAACGGGCCAAGCCATAATGCGTGAACCTCCGATCCCAGTTGAAGTGCACGCCTACGTCGACGGCGTCGTGGTGGAGGAGATGCCGCGGGAAGGCGTAAAGGTGGAGACCGAGTGCTCGTTCATTCAGGGAATATTCGGAATCGGCGGCGAGACGTGGGGAGAGCTCAAGCTCCTCGTGAAGCGCTCTGATGAGCCACTCGACGAGAAGTCTCTGGACGCTTCCTGCAAGGACCAGCTCGTCATCGGCGGCTCGAGAGTGGACGTGAGCTTCCTGAACAGGGCGGCCTCGCTCGGGGTCAAGGGTGTGGTCGTTGGCGGAATCGACGACAAGGACCTGCGCGAGTTCCTGGGCTACGACCTCGGTGTGGCGATCACCGGTTCGGAAGAGAAGGGCATCTCGCTCATAATCACAGAGGGCTTCGGCGACATGAGGATGGCAGAGAGGACCTTCTCGCTGCTGCGCTCGCTCGAAGGAAGAAAGGCGTCCATGAGCGGTGTGACCCAGATAAGAGCGGGTGTGATGAGGCCCGAGGTCATAGTCGCAAAGGACGGCGGCAAAACGCACACCGAAGAGAAAGTCTTCTTTTCCGCTTCGGGCATGGAGATAGGCAGCTCCATCAGGGCCATCAGGGAACCCTACTTCGGAAGACTGGGAAAGGTCGTGAACCTTCCTCCGGAGCTCAGAGTGCTGGAGACCGAGGCGAAGGTGAGAGTGCTCGAAGTCGAGTTCGAAAACGGTGAGAGAGCGGTGCTCCCGAGAGCCAACGTTGAGATGATAGAAGGCTGACGCCGTGCCCGGTCTTTTTCGCGCCTTGCTCGCAGTCTTTCTCGTTCTAGCGGTTGCCGGCGCCTCGCAGGCGGCTCCGGACCCTCAGGTCAGGTGCAGGGGCGAGGACTTCGAGATGTTGAATGAGGGCGAGTGGAGTCGTGTCTTCTTCAAGGGGTTCAACATAGGTGCTGCGCCGCCGGGGAAGTTTCCCGGCGAGTTTGCGATTTCCAGGTCGCAGTATTCCAAGTGGATGGCCGAACTCTCCGAGCTCGGCTCCAATGCGCTGCGAGTGTATACGCTGCACCCGCCTCAATTCTACGAGGCGCTGGCGGAGCACAATTCCAAAAACGGTACTCACACGCTGTGGCTCTTCCAGGGAGCCTGGTGCGACCTGCCGGACGACCTGGATTTCTACAACGAGTCCTTCTCCCGGGAGTTTCGCTCGGAGGTCCGGCACGTCGTGGACGCGGTCCACGGAGCCGCCTCGATTCCCGAACGACGCGGTCACGCCTCGGGCAGTTACGGCGCCGACGTCTCCCGCTGGGTGGCCGGCTACATCGTCGGGCGCGAATTCGAACCCTTCGCCGTCATCAGGACGGACGAAGTCCATCCCGAGATTTCTGCGTTCAGCGGCCGCTATCTGAGGGTGGAGAAGGGTACTCCCTCGGAGTGCTGGCTTGCGGGCATTTGCGATTTCCTGGTCGATTACGAGCTGACGAAGTACGGTGGCGTTCACCCCGTCTCCTTCACCGACTGGCCCACGCTAGACCCCATCACACATCCCACGGAAAGAGAACGCGGAGGGACAAGGGCCTATCACGATGAAGACGCCGTCTCTCTGAACCCGGCGGTCGTGCGGTCCACGGATGAGTTCGGCGCGGGATTCTTCGCGACGTTCCACGCCTACCCCTACTATCCGGATTTCATGAATCTCGATCCGGGTTACAGCTCTGCAAGAGACGAACACGGCTTGTGCAATTACGCCGGATACCTCCGGGAACTCAAGTCCCATTTGAAAGGAATGCCACTGCTGATAGGGGAGACGGGTGTGCCGACCAGCCGCGGCGTGGCCCACCTTCAACCCCAGGGCCTGAACCACGGCGGGGCTTCGGAGACTGAGCAGGGCCTCGAGGAATGCCGGCTCGTTGAGGATTGCTTCTCGAACGGGACAGCGGGCGTGCTGCTGTTTGAGCTCTTCGACGAGTGGTTCAAGGACAACTGGCTGGTGGACGACTTCGAACTCCCGTCTGACAGGGACGTGCTCTGGCAGAACGTGCAGGACGCGGAGGAGTTTTTCGGCGTGCTTGCGGAAGAGCCGCCTGCCTGGCCGGGTCCCGGTTTCGTGGACTGGACGGCCGTCTTGCCTCTCTGCGAGGATGCCCCCGGTGATTTGATTGCTCCGTCGAGGGACGGCTTCGGCGGGTGCCGTGACCTGAGAGAGCTCCGGGCAACTTCGGATTCCAGGTACCTGTATCTGAGGGTGGGTGTCTCGGAGGTCGACTGCGACCGCGACCGAAAGGCAGAGTCTGGCGGACCGCGCCTCCTGATAGGACTTGACGTGCTGGACAGGGTCAGGGGGGACGAGAGATTTCCAGTCGTTTCCGGCGTGAGTACGCGCGCCGGGATGGAATTTGTGATTTACGTCGAGAGTCCGGATTCTGCCGCTCTCCTGATTGATTCGGGGTACAACTATTCCAGGTTCAGCAGGATTGCGGACGGCAGTGAATTCAAGTCATGTGCCTGGCCCTTCAGACCCTCCGCCAACTCTGACGGGAAGTTCGAGCGGCTCATCGTGGAGACGAATCGCGAGCGCATCGACGCTTCGGGCCGGCTCCACCCGGCCTTGCACCTGGACGCTGGGAAGCTCAAGTACGCGAAAGGGCAGGGCGCCCTTGCTCCAGCAGAGGGTGATTGGCGGATGAACCCGGAAGGAGACTACCTCGAGTTCAGGATACCGTGGGCGCTCCTGAACATCACCGACCCATCGTCGCATTCTGTTCTGGACGATTCTGCGGCCACGCGCGAGTTGGACGTGACGAGGACGGACGGTATCGTGCTTACAGTGCTCTCCCTGACGGGTGGCAAACGTCCCCGCATGGCAGACGCCATGCCGGAGCCGGTCAGGGACGGTAATAGCTATACATTTGCGGCAAACAACGCCGCCCTGTTCACCTGGCCCGGCTGGGAAGAAGTACGGTACGTCGAGCGCCGGAAGGGCTCGTTCGAGGTGCTCTCCTCGTGCCTCTCGTCTCTGCCCGCCGCACCAAAGTCCCGGGTCAGGGCGCGAGTGGCCCTCTGGCCTGGGAACCTCCCGGCTGCAGCTTCAGTCAGTTTCGACGACGGAACGTTGAACCAAGTCGAGTACGCTCTCCCTATACTGGAAAGCATCGGCATAAAGGCCAGTTTTGGGCTCTGCGGCGCATGGACGGAGCCTGCGCGGAAGAAGGTGGAACTCGCCCCGGGCTGCGTTCGTGAGCAGCTCTCGGAAACGGACGCCAGGAAGCTTTTAGGGCTCGGTCACGAAATTGCGTGTCACGGCTTCAGGCACATCTTCCTGGACACCCTGCCGGAGACGGCGCTGGGGCCCGAGCTTCGCGCAGCCAGGTCGTCACTCGAGGCGGCAGTGGGGAACAGCGTCGGGGTCTTTCACTACCCCTTCTCCAGGTGGAACGAGCGGGTGAAGGAGGAGGTCCGCGCCGCCGGTTTCGTGGGGGCGAGAAACATCGGCGGGATAAACTCTTCCTCGCCGGAGAGGTATCTTCTCGAGAGCGTGCCTGTGGTATCTGACAAGGCGCCGACTCCGGGAGAGCTCGAGGACTTGCTGGAGGAGACCAGGGAAAGGAACGGATGGTTGATTCTCACCTATCACAACGTGCTTCCGAGGAACTCGGGCGAGGCGAGATGCTATGCAAAGATGGACCCGCACGAACCGTATTTCGTGACTCCGGCCACGTTCCGATCCCACATGAGGTTACTGAAGGCGAGCGGATTTTATCTGGCGACGGAGGGTGACGTGCTAACATACATGCTGGCAAGAGACAACGTCAGGCTCTCTGTCTCGGAAGAACGCGACGAGGTAACGATAAAGGTTGTCGCGGCAACTGCCGAAGTGAATTATGTAACAAGGTTGACGCTTGTCGTCGAGCTTCCCTGGAAAAAGGTCGGGGTGCGATGCACCCCGGGTGACTCCGACTACAGAGTGGAGAGAGTTGCCGGGGGTATCCTGACCCTTGACGCGTCTTCCGGAAGCGAGATAAGCATCCGCCGCATGGAGTGACGATGAAATCTCTCAGGCACTTGCTCCTGGCTCTCATGCTGGCCGCGATCTTCCCCTTCGCGTCCTTCGCGCGCGTGAACGCGCTCTGCGAGAGCGCGCTCGCGTTGGGCAAACCAGGTTCCGCCGATGCTGGCTCCGCCGAGGCGGCCGACCCATTCGACTCGAGGCAGTCCCCGGCGCAGGAACCGGGCGACGAAAGACTCAGTGAGGCGCGTGCTCTCATATACGAGGGCCAGTATTCCGAGGGCATGGCGATTTTGGACGAGATTCTGTCCGAGCGTCCGGACTCGAGAGAAGCGTTGTTCCTGCTGGCGACTGCCTACGAATGGCAGGACAGGCTGGACGAGGCCCAGAGAGTCTACAGGACCATAGTCTCGGTGAACGAGGACGACCTAGAGGCATGGGAGCAGGTCGCAAAACTGGAGGCCTGGAGAGGCAACCACGACGAGGCGATCTCGCTCTACGGAAAGCTCATCTCCATATTCGGCGACAAACCTTCCCTGCTGATCGCGCTGGCCAGGACGCTTAGCTGGGCGAACAGGCTTGACGAGGCGCTTCTTTACTACGACAGGGTAATACTGCAGGAGCCGGACAATCCGGAGGCGCTCGCAGGCAAGGCGCAGGTGCTGAGGTGGACAGGGGACCTGCGGGGAGCCGGAAGAGTCATCAACAAGGCACAGAGCTCGAGCCCCGGACATCCGGAGGTCGGGCGCGAGGCAGAGCAGATCCGGCTCGCCCTGAGCCCGAAGGTCACGGTTTCGTACTTCGAATCTCTGGAGAAAGACCACCTGCGCTCGGAAGGCACTTACTATTACAACCTGGGAAACAGGACCTGGAGGGTGGAGGCGGACTTCTTCCCCGAGCAGCTGGAATCAGTGAGTCTCGACTTCTGGTCCTCCCGCGACTGGGAGGTCGACAGGACTCTGGGAATGGAGAATTTCCGGCTGTCGTCGCTGGGGTTTTCAGCGGGCGTCGCAATCCCCGTCGGTGACGTCGCTTCAGTGGGCGGGAGTTTCACCGTCAGGGAATATCAGAGGTACAGGGAGAACGTGCTCTATCCGCTCTACAGAGAGGAGTCGCGCGTTCAGGACTACGAGGTCTGGCTGTCCGCCAGACGCGGAGAGTGGACTTTCGGCGCCACGCTCGGCACCTATCCCTTCTTCCACAAGGAGGACAGGGAGGCGCCGCCACTCAGGAAGCTGGAGATTGGAGAACAGACAGCGGGGAGAGTGCAGGTCGGCAGACGTCTGACGCGAACCTCGCTCGCCCTGGTAGGCTGCGAGATCGGTGACTACTCCGAGGAGAACGACCGGACCAGAGTGTTCGGCAGCGTCGAGGGTTCGCCCTCGGGTGCGGACTGGGTGTATCTGAGGTACGCGGCGTATTTACAGGATTTCGATTCGACGTCAAGGGACTACTTCGCGCCGTTCAACGAGTTCAACCACAAACTGCAGGCGCAGTTCAGCAAGTCGCGGGGGCGCAACTTCGTAAGTGGGGGATTGACCCTGGGGCACTCGCATTCCAGCAATTTCGGCGACATATTCTCAGCCGCAGTCTCAGGCTTCGCGTCACGAGCGATCACGCAGAGGTGGAAACTCTTCGCAGACGGCTCTCAGTCATACGACGACAACGATTACTCCGTGGGTTCTGTCAGGCTTGGGCTTGAGCTGATACTCTGAGGAAACTGCCAGTGATAATCCCTCTCTACATACTCTACTGGGTCTTCGTGATCCTCCTGTTCTTCGTGCTGGCCACGGTGCTGGCAGCGGGCATAAACAGGGTGGTTTCGAGCTCGCGCCAGGCCAGGGAGAAGGCATTCCGGGCGAAGGCCCGAGAGCTGCTGCTGTCTTTCTCGCGCGAGACAGGTGAAGGAAGAATCAACCTGCTGCGCGACATCACCGAGTTCCTCACTCCCGACACCGCGGAACACGTGGCCCTGGCTCTCCACAGGCTGGAGCCTCCTAGCAGACGGGAGGTCGTGGAGCTCTTCGAGACCGAAGGCCTGGTGTCACATTTCACGAGACTGCTCAAGGCCGGCTCAAAGTGGAACAGGGCAAAGGCAGCCAGAATCCTGGGTGAACTCAATCTGCCTGTGGCCTCCGCGGCACTGTACAAGGCGCTCGACGATTCCGATCCGGACGTGCGGAACGTGGCCGCAAGGTCTCTGAGCCGCCTGCGACACCCCATGGCTCAGTCCGTGTTGATCTCGGTTCTCGGCAAACACGAGGAACCCGTCTCTTCGCGCATTGCGGCCATTTTCATCGAGGCGGGCGCGGCGTCAGTTCCTCTGCTGATAAAGAACATGAGGAACGACAACTGGCGCGCGCGGTTCTGGTCGGCGGAGATACTCGGGCAGGTGGGCGACCAGCGCGCAGAGCGAGTGCTCATCTCGGCGCTCGGAGATTCTTCTGCGGACGTGAGGTCGGCCGCGACGAAGGCTCTGGGCAAGATAGGCACAGGCGCGTCGGTCGAACACATAGTGCCGCTCCTGAAAGACGAGGAGTGGTTCGTGCGCTGCCACGCGGCGTGGGCTCTCGGACAGCTCAAGGCCGTGGACGTGATAGGCGAACTGGCGGAGGGATTGCGCGACAGGTCGTGGTGGGTGCGCAAGAACGCCCTGGAGGCGCTGGCGAATCTGGGCGACAGCGCGATTCCAGCACTCATGCACGCTCTCGAGGGCGACGACAGGTTTGCCAGAGAAAGCGCGCTGGAGGCGCTGCAAAAGCTGGGAGTGGAAGTCCGGGGGTCCGGCAGAGAAGGGACGGTGCGCGCGAGATGACATACCTGCATCTCATGGCGCTTGAAGAAGCTCTCTACATCGCGAGCATCGTCATACTCATCTACTTCTCCGCACTCCAGGTGGTGCTCCTGGCTCTGACTTTGCTCTCCTTCATGGACATGAGGAGGAGACTGAGGCAGAACTACTACACCGACTTCGAGTGCATGGCGAGATCACATTTCACGATGCCCGTATCGATCGTCATCCCCGCCCACAACGAGGCGGACGTGATAGTGCAGTGCGTGGATTCTGTGCTCTCGCTGGACTACCCCGAGTTCGAGGTGATAGTCCTCAACGACGGCTCCACGGACGAGACCCTGTCGCTTCTGAAGAGGGCCTTTCGACTTGTAGAGCGTCGTTTCGTCTACAGGAAGAGCATTCCCACAGGGGAGATAAGCGCGATATACAAGTCCGCTTCCAGGCCCAACCTTACGGTGGTTGACAAGCAGCACTCGGGTAAGAGCGACACTCTGAACATAGGGATCAACCTGGCCCGGTACCATCTGTTCTGCAGCATCGACGCGGATTCTCTCTTCCAGTCAAACGCACTGCTCAGGATTGTGAGGCCCATACTCGAGAGCCCGGAAGAGGTCGTGGCAGTCGGGGGCCAGGTCCGGGTGGCAAACGGCTGCGTGGTGGAAGACAACCGCGTTGTGGAGCCGCGCCTCCCGCGGAGGACGCTGGCCGCCTTCCAGGTAGTCGAATACCTGCGGGCGTTCGTGGCGAGCAGGCTCGGGCTCAGCCGGATAAACAACCTGCTCATCCTGTCGGGCGTCTTCGCGTTGTTCAAGAAGGACATGGTGATACAGGCCGGGGGCTACAAGGCCAATACTGTGACGGAAGACATGGAGCTGGTGGTCCGGCTGCACAGGTTTATCAGAGAGACCCGGGAGAAGGGGCAGCGCTACCGCGTCGTGTTCCTGCCTGATCCCATCTGCTGGACGGAGGTTCCGGTCTCGCTGCGCAATCTGGCGCGCCAGAGGAACAGGTGGCACAGGGGGCTCATTCAGTCCATCTCACAGAACATCAAGATGCTCTTCAACCCCAGGTACGGAAGCGTCGGCTTCATGGGCATGCCGTATTACTTCTTCTTCGAGATGCTGGGTCCGATAGTGGAGTTCGTAGGATACTTGCTGATCCCGCTCGGCTATTTGCTGGGCATACTCTCCCTC
>Ga0315294_10008105_pt1 | contig 11544 bp, 9 predicted proteins | sample YL17G13_40_MG_FD_203626 | JGI IMG/M metagenome (GOLD analysis project Ga0315294, IMG submission 203626) | Sediment microbial communities from Yellowstone Lake, YNP, Wyoming, USA - YL17G13_40 | ecosystem: Environmental > Aquatic > Freshwater > Lake > Sediment | place: USA: Wyoming | collected... | reverse complement strand
TTCAACTATCCAGGGCCATAAAGGCCGCCTGGTGATTGGTGATTTGGAATCAAAACCGGTCTTAATCATGCAGGGAAGGGCGCATTATTATGAAGGCTATCCAATATCATTTATTGGATTCCCTATACGTGTCATGATCCGGCTGGGTGTTGAAGTACTAATTGTCACCAATGCTGCGGGTGGGGTTAACCCTGACTTCGGACCTGGCGATGTGATGTTAATCAAGGATCATATTTCATTGATGGCAATGGGAGGAAATAATCCACTGATAGGTCCAAATATTGATGAATTTGGGGAGCGCTTCCCGGATATGAGCCGCACCTATGACCAGGAATTAATGAAAAAAGCCCGTGAATCAGCACAGGAAAAAGGCATAAAGCCAAAAGAGGGCGTTTATATTTGTTTGGCCGGTCCTTCTTTCGAGACTCCCGCTGACCTGCGATTCATACGAACGATTGGCGCAGACGCGGTAGGCATGTCAACAGTTCCTGAAGTAATTGTCGCCCACCATGGTGGTCTCAGGGTGTTGGGTTTATCTGGCATCAGCAATAAAGCAAATTTGGATGGCTCAACGGTTACTTCACATGAAGAGGTGCTTGAAGCTGGAAAGGTGCTGGTTCCAAAACTGGACGCCATTATCCGGGGAGTGATCAGAAAAATCTGATGTGACTGCGCATCTCAGATAATTAATTATTATGGAAGAACTGCTGCGGTTCATGTCCACCTATGAAATGGGGGTTTATACTATTTTTGGGGTAGTAATTCTTATTAACCTGAAAAAGCTGTTTGATGGATGGTCTGGTTTACGAAAAGCAAATTTTGGAATGGAAAAGGAAGTTGCACGGAAGAAATTAAGATCCGCGTTCACAATCATTACCTTGTTCTTGATCTTCAGCCTTTCCATATTCATTCTTGTATCAGTCGCATCAATACGCTATCCAGGAATTGCTCGAATTGCGACCCCGACAATTGACCTTGTTTCTACTCCAATACCTTCAGGTGCCAATTCAGAAGGTGCAAAAGCCACACCTGAATCATTGCAGCAAACCCAGACTGCAATTGCACTAACAGGATGTATTCCCGGGCAATTGGAATGGACCGATCCTGAGGACGGTGCGGAAGTCACAGGTTCAGTAGAACTTAAAGGTACGGTCAATGTCCCAAATTTAGGTTTTTATAAATATGAATACCGGCTTCAGTCGGATGAAACCTGGACTCCGATTTCCGCCGGAAACAGACCGATTATTGAAGAATTGTTCGCAGGACGCTGGAACACAGGCCAACTCCAACCCGGTAATTACTCCCTCCGGCTTGTGGTTTCAGATAACCAGAATAATTTACTGAAACCCTGCGAGATTGAAGTAAAAGTAATGCCTCAATAAAGGATATCCTTATGAATGTAATGATCCGCCAGGCAGTGTCACCCGATATTGAATATTTAGCGCACTTCGATCATTGTATAAAATCGGATTGCGTCTGGCAAATGTCCCAATCAGTAAGTGAAGGCCAGATTCAAACCACCTTTAATGAAACCCATCTTCCGCGAGAAATGAGATTAACCTACCCCCGTTCGCCAGATTCCCTTGAGAACCGCTGGAAAAATTATTCATCCATATTGGTGGCTTGTGTTGATAAGGCCCCCGTAGGGTATGCTTCAATAAGCGTTCTTTTTTCACCCGAGATGATTTGGGTGAATGATCTGGTAGTAGATGAATTATGGCGGCGAAAGGGAATCGCAACCTCGTTATTTCAGGCAGTCAGGGACTGGGGATTGGCGAGAAAATATATGCGTATTATGCTGGAAATGTCTTCCAAGAATTACCCTGGTATTTGCCTGGCAAAAAAATTGGGATTTGAATTCACCGGATATAACGATAATTATTTCAGTAATAATGATATTGCCATATTTTTTTCACGGTTTTTAAAATAGAGAATATAAGAATGAATTGGCTCACCGGATTAGAAACTGTTTTAAATGCCACAAGTGATGTCCTCACAGCGGGCATAGCGGTTATTTCTTTTTCGCTTTTAATTTACGTAATTGCTTTTAAGCTGCGCGATGCAGTAACCAATACTTTTACCCTTCTGCTATTGTGCCTTGTAGTAATTTTTGGCGCGGACGCATTTATTACAGTAATCAAGAGCAATGCTTTACTGGTATTTGTAATTAAAATTCATTTGTTGGGCTTAATCCTTCTTCCAACAGCTTATTTCCTTTTTTCAGATGCTTTACTCGCTTTAACAGGTAAACCAAGCAAGGGGAAAAGGAAAATCTCCGGGTTTGTTTTTATTCTCATCAGTTTGGGTTTCCTTGGTCTGTTATTTTCTAATTCTCTAATAGGTACATTGATTGTTGACCAGCATCCCGCACCATATCTGGAGCGGACAGTTTTTATCGATATTTTCTCAATTTTCTTTGTGGTTGTAATGGTGCTCTCCTGGTATAACTTTGTACGCGCTTACCACAGGACGGTTACACATACTAGCCGCCGAAGGATGGTTTATCTCATTGTCAGTGCGGTAGGACCTGCGGTGGGTTCATTCCCGTTCCTGCTTTATGGATCTGAATTTGCTTCCCGATCACCGATTATTTTCTGGCTTTTATCAGTAATCGCTTATGGGGCTGTTGCTGTCAGCGTTATTGCCATGACCTATGCAGTCTCCTTTTATGGATTTCCATGGACTGACCGTGTTATAAAGAGCCGCTTATTCCGTTGGGTTATGCGCGGTCCAATAACGGCCAGTTTAACGCTCGGTGTTACGACGTTGCTTACCCGCTTGGGTGTACAGTTCAATATCAATAATTCTGCGGTTGTTGCCTTGGCAATGGTCGCCACAATTGTGATTTTTGAATATACCATTACATTGTTCGCGCCTATTTGGGAACGATTTTTCTTTTATGGAGCTGACCGGATTGAGCTTGAAAAAATCAGAACCCTGGAAGACAGGTTATTAACGACTAATGACCTGAAGCAATTTCTTGAATTAATTTTGGCTTCTGTTTGTGACCGGTTGCAGATTCCCGGTGCAATTTTGATTGTGAATAATAATTCAGCAGAAAACCTTGATGTTAATATCGGAAGTCAAAAGAAAATCGGAATGGATGAAAAGCTTAAAATCTTTAAAGCCCTAGAAATAAACGAATTCAACCGCCTGATATTTGAAATTAGCGATAAATCAATAATCCCCTTATTGGATAAATTGGATAATGAAAATCCATCCTTGCTTGGGGCTATTGTAATTGATCAAAATATCCATCGCTTGGATGATGAACGGATTGCTGCGCTTAAAAAACTATCCTCGCGCGCGGTGCTTGCGTTGCGGGACCGACTGGAACAGGAACAATTGTTTACTTCACTGGATATGCTCACACCGCAAGTGTCAATAATTCAGGATCTGTTGGCATCGTCTCGCAAAGATCAAGGGCGAATTATTAATGGCGACCGTGAAGTTGAACTACACGATTTGGAAATTTGGGTTAAGGACGCTCTCTCCCAGATATGGGGCGGACCGAAATTATTGGAGAACCCAATCCTTCAACTTTTTACAATTCAAAAACGTATAAAGGAAACGAAAGAAAAACCTCTTAACGCAGTTAGAGAGTTATTGCGGGAGGCAATTACTCACTTAAGACCTGAAGGTGAGCGCCAGTATACGAATGAATGGCTTTTATATAATTTGATGGAATTAAAGTTCCTTGAAGGATGGAAGGTTAGGGATGTTGCTCACAGGCTGGCGCTATCTGAAGCGGACCTTTACAGAAAACAACGCATGGCGATTACTGCTATTTCAAGGCAAATAATCGAAATTGAAAAAACCGCCTACCCAGACAAAACTACCTAAGAACCATTTTTTGATGATGCCGATTATCTGAATTAAATCGTCCCGTGCCAACAAGATATAGAAAACCTGTTTTGATTTAGCCAAAAATTAGGGGAGTTAATTCACATTAGATGCAAGGGACTTTTCAGTGATATTATTGATTCAAATAGCATATTGAAACTTTTTTTGTTTAGAGTCGCCAGTTTAGGAGAAACCGTTAGTGTGGTGGGTTTAATAACAGAATTTATTAAGCATAATTAAATTATCAATGTCACAAAAGAGCAAACTCTCAAGCATCCTTTTTCAAACCATAAAACGATTCGGTCAAGACCTCTTGGGTATTCTCTTAATAACTCTGGCAGCAGTATCCCTCTTGAGCTTATTGAATCTCACAGATGGTTCACTTTCGTCTTTCTTTTCCCAATGGATCTTAAAAGGGTTTGGTTGGGGAGGCTACCTTCTTGTTGGGCTGACTGGTTATATTGGATTCCTGATCCTTTTAAGACATTTGGAACAACTTCCAAGGTTAAATCTTGGCAGGATCATTCTCCTGGAATTATCCATGTTTGCTTTTTTGGCTTTACTCTCGATTTTTAATGGTCTTTCGATAGATAGGGCAATTAAGGGAATTGACGGAGGGGTAGTCGGCTGGGGACTGGCCAGAATTTTTCGCGACCTTGTCGGGCTTCCTGTCTCTGCGATACTTTTTTCAGTGATCTTTCTCATATTCTTCATATCCGGGGTTGGCTTGTGGCGCCCTTTGGTGGATATTCTGGATAAGTATTTCGCACGTGTCCTTACCACAACCCAATTCTCAAATATCTCTGCATCACCAAACGAAATGGGAGCAAATAGTCATTTAAGTGACCAAAATGGGAATAATAGTAATAGCGATCAAGATAATACCGTTGACGTAGCACCTGGAAAACAAGCGGATTTACCGCCGTTAGACCTTCTTCTGGATGCCCAAAAGAATGTCTCGGATGAATCTTTTATCCATTCCAAAGCGATCCAGATCGAAAAAACTATGGAAGAATTTGGTGTGCCAGCGCGCGTTGCTGGTTACCGTGTTGGGCCGACAATCATTCAATATGCAGTTGAGCCAGGATTCGTCGAAAAAGTAAATGAAGAAGGCGATGTCGTCCGAAAGAAAGTTCGTGTAGCCCAGATCGCAACTTTGTATCGAGACCTGACGCTCGCCTTGGCAGTTGACAGACTGCGAATTGAAGCCCCCATCCCCAATCATTCCTATGTGGGCATTGAAATCCCCAATCAGAACAGTACATTGGTCAGATTAAAATCGGTTATTCAAACTGAAGCTTTTACCAAGACTCAAACTCCATTGAAATTGGCGCTTGGCTTGGATGTCTCGGGCAATCCGGTCTTCGCTGACTTGGCACGCATGCCGCATTTGCTTGTCGCAGGGACCACCGGATCTGGTAAATCGGTTTGCATCACATCTTTCATCGCTTGCCTGGCATTTAATAATTCACCTGATGACCTTAAGATGGCTATTTTGGATCCCAAGATGGTGGAATTGGTGCGTTTCAACGGATTACCCCACCTGCTTGGAAAAGTGGAAACACAATTGGATCGCATGCTTGGAATTCTGGCATGGGCGATCAAGGAAATGGAAGATCGTTACCGGCTGATGGAAGCTGTAAACGCGCGCGATCTGGATTCATATAACCTAAAAATGATACGTCGGGGTCATGCAAAACTTCCCAAGATTGTAATCTTTATTGATGAATTAGCGGACTTAATGCAATCGGCTTCGGACCAAACTGAAGGATATATTGTGCGTCTAGCTCAAATGGCGCGCGCGACCGGTATTCATCTCGTGGTTGCAACCCAACGTCCGAGCACTGATATCATCACGGGATTGATCAAGGCCAATTTTCCCGCCCGCATTTCATTCATGATGGCTTCATCCATTGATTCCAGGGTAATCCTCGACAGCAACGGCGCCGAAACTCTGATGGGTAAGGGCGATCTCCTATTCATCGACCCCGAAGCATCAGGACCTCAGCGCGCGCAAGGTGTGCTGGTGGATGACCGCGAAATTGAAAAGATAATTGCTTATTGGCAGAACAAGACCAGCAAACAATCTCAAGAAACCTTTGCGCCATGGGAAGACCTGATTCCTGTGATTGGCGGAGACTCTGACCGGTTAATTGAAGCGGCAATTGAATTAATAAAGAGGGAAGGCCGGGCTTCAACCTCCCGGTTGCAGCGCAAACTGCGCATAGGCTTTCCGAGGGCTGCCAGACTCATGGATGAATTGGAAGAACGTGGGGTTGTAGGACCATCTGAAGCGGGGGGCAGGGAGAGGGAAGTACTTCTGGATGAGGATGACTCCCCGGAGCCAGAAGAGGATTAATAAGCTGCTTCGCATAGCAAATCTCGCTTAAGGAATGATAATTGACTGATTTATTACGTAAGGTATTTGGAAAACTATTAAATTCAATCGCTGTGTTCTTTAATTCATTGGGTTTTTCTCCTAATCTCATGACAATATTAGGTGTTCTCGGAAATATCCTGGCTGCATGGTTCATATCGAAAGGAAACCTTGTAACTGGTGGTGTGATGGTCCTGGTTTTCGGATCGTTTGATGCGATTGATGGTTCGATGGCCAGACTGCAAGGTGGCGAGACCAAATCAGGCGCATTTTTGGATTCAGTTATGGACAGATACTCGGAATTTGCCATTTTCTTAGGCATCTTGGTTTATTCATTACGGAATTCAAATCCCATCAATTGCATTTTGGTTTTTCTCGCTACTGCAGGATCGGTGCTGGTTTCATACATTCGAGCGCGGGCACAGTCACTTGGAGTGGAGACCAAAATCGGGATTTTGACCCGTGTAGAAAGGTATCTGGTTATCGTGCCCTCATTATTGTTAGGCCGACCTGATGTGGGCTTATGGATTATCGCGATCCTCGGCAATGTTACAGCATTTCAACGTATCTGGCATGTCTGGCAGCAGCTTAAGCAATTAGAATGAATTAAAATATCGATTGAGTATTTAAAAAAGAAAGGAATAATAAAATTGCCTGATGGATTTTATATCGGACCATTAAAAATATATTTCTATGGAATTATTATCATGTTTGGAGTTTTGGTCGCTGTCACGATTGCAACCAAGGAAGCCAGAAGACGAGGACTGGATAGTGAAATCGTATGGGACATGGTCCCATGGCTGTTGATTATGGGTATTATCGGCGCACGCTTGTGGCATGTTTTTACCCCGTCAAAATCTATGGGTGTCGGACCCGAGTACTATTTCTCTCATCCGTTGGAGATTTTAAATACCCGCCAGGGTGGGTTGGGAATTCCAGGCGGGGTCATCGGTGGCGTAATCGCTTTAATTATCTATACCCGGAGGAAGAAACTATCTTTTTTAACCTGGGCGGATATAATCGCTCCCTGTCTGGCCCTGGCACAGGCAATTGGAAGGTGGGGGAACTTCTTTAACCAGGAACTTTATGGACCGCCGTCCACACTTCCATGGGCAATTTTTATCGACAAGGCACACCGCTTGCCCGGATATGAGGATTTTTCAACGTTTCACCCGATGTTCCTCTATGAATCGATGTGGAGTATTTTCAACTTCTTATTGCTGTTATTCTTGGGTAGGATATTTCAATCCAAATTGAAACCTGGTGATATTTTCTGGGTTTATTTAATTGTCTATCCAGTTGGCAGATTCTTTCTTGAATTTATCCGCCTCGATCCTTCGATGATAGGCGGATTCAATGCAAACCAGATTACGATGGCAGTTGTTGCAGTGTTTGGCGTTGTAATGCTGGTGTTTAATCGTGTTCGAAAGAATAAACCAATTGATGAGGAAGAAATAATTCCCTCTTAGAAATATTCTAAATTATTGTTAAGGTATCTCTAAGATAATATTTACAATGCAGCTATACAATTATAAAAAATTAAATTCGAGGGATTAAAATGAATCAAAAATTGCTTGACGAAATGAATGTCCAAATCAATAAAGAGATATATTCAGCTTATCTCTATCTTTCAATGGCTGCGCACTTCTCCCATGCAAACCTGAGTGGTTTATCTCACTGGATGAAGGCCCAGGCAAAGGAAGAAATGGAACATGCCATGAAGTTTTACGAATTTCTCAATGACCGCGGCGAAAAGTTGGAATTGCAGTCGATTGCTCAGCCATACTCCAAGTTCGGTTCACCGATTAAAGTATTTGAACAGGTGCTTGAACACGAAATCTTTGTTACTTCCCGTATTCATCTTCTCTATGAAATCGCTGTTTCAGAAAAGGACTACCCCACACAGATTTTTCTGCAGTGGTTTGTCAATGAACAGGTAGAAGAAGAAAAGCATGCAACTGAAATCCTTGAAGCTTTAAAACTTGGCGGGGAATCAGGCAGCGCACTGCTTATGATGGATAAAGCGCTTGGTGCCAAGGAATAAACAAAAAAGAGGTTTCGTGAAGAAACCTCTTTTTTTACCATCCTCGTAGAAATGGTTCCCAGTCATCATACAAGGTGAGGTAATGGTCATAAATATACCTGGCAGATGCAGGGGGTTCCTGCGGTATCTTCATCAGGTGCATTCGGGATTGCTGCAATGTCCTGCCGCCTTTTTTATGGTTGCAATAAGCGCAAGCTGTTACAACATTCGACCATGAATGCAGCCCGCCCAAGTGTTTGGGATTGATATGGTCAATGGTTAAATCCCGATTGGTGCATCCGCAATACTGGCAGGTGCAATTATCCCGGCGGAAGACCTCTCTGCGTGTTAATTTAACTTTAGCTCTTGGCTTGTGAACCATCAATTGCAAACGGATGATGGATGGGCGGGGAAATGACGCGCCGATAGTGTGTATTTCACCGCGACCGTTTTTTACCAATGACGCTTTATCAAGTATCATCAGGCAAACCGCGCGTCGCATATTACACACATTAAGAGGTTCAAAATTGGCGTTAAGGACGAGTACGTTTTCCATAGAAAAAAACCTTCGCTGATTATAGCACTGTTGATTTTTAAGTATATTAATGGAGGTGAAATCCTCACTGGTATAATTTAAGGTCAGTTTTATTTTTCATGGAGGTTATTTTGGCAATTGAAGATCAGGTAGCATTATTAATGCAAGGGACAGAATATGGAGATGAAGAAATCAAAGCCGCGATGAACGCGGAATTAAAAAACCGCCTTATCCTTGCTGAAAAAGAAAACCGTCCGCTGAAAATTTATTGTGGTTATGACCCAACAAAAGCTGACCTTCATTTAGGTCATACCGTTACCATGCGTAAGTTACGCCAATTTCAGGAAATGGGTCATGAGGTTACATTCCTTATTGGTGACTACACTGCACTAATTGGCGATCCATCTGATAAAGACGTTACCAGACCGATCATAAAACTTGAAGAAGCCAGGGAAAATGGCCGGACCTACGCCCAGCAGGCTTTTCGAATCCTTGATCCTGAAAAAACGATTGTTCGTTACAATTCGGAATGGCTATCGAAATTAAACTTCGCAGAAATAATCCGTTTGGCTCAAAATTTTACAATACAGCAATTCCTGAGCCGTGAAAAATTTAAATTACGTTGGGATCGGGGTGACGCGGTTTATTTACATGAAACTCTGTATGCGATAATGCAGGGTTATGATGCTTATCAGTTGAAAACTGATGTGCAAGTAGGCGGTACAGATCAATTCTTCAATATCGTCACGGCTTCACGAAAAATTATGGCTTCGATGGGCATCCTTCCCAATATTGCTTTATGCCTGGGGATTCTGCCTGGAACCGATGGGGTGGAAAAAATGAGCAAGTCTATGGGTAATCATATTCCCATCAATACCACGCCTGAGGATATATATGGCAAAGTTATGAGCATACCGGACCAGGCTATGCCGGTTTACTCCCGGCTGGTAACGCGTTGGACACCCGATGAAATTACGGAAATCGAGAATGGTTTAAGAAATGAAACGCTACACCCTCGGGATGCCAAAATGAAACTTGCATTCGAAATCACTGATACATTTTACGGGAGAGCAGGGGCAGAACGGGCAGAAGCGGATTTCGTTAATAAATTTCAGAAAAATGCATTACCGGAAGAAATGAGTTCATTCAGGATGGGATCTTCAAGTAAATGCCTGGACATTTTGATTGATTCTGGCTTGGTGAAAAACAGAAGTGAAGGCCGGACCATGATCAGCCAAAAAGCGGTTAAACTGGATGGGGGAATTATTTCTGATTGGGATAGTGACTTGCATGCGGGCATTCTGCAAGTTGGGAAGCGGAAATTTATCCGTTTGTTTAAATAAACCTATTCTGTTGCAAGGCTGTATATTTCTCTTCCAATAGACCGGACTTTAGCTGGATTTTGGTTTTCCAAAACCAGAACAATTGTGACAGGCGTTCCAGACCAATTGGATGGCGTGCCAGCCACATACCAGGTAACTTTACCGGTTGGGTCAATCCCCTGGGCAGTAATTTCCCATCCGGAAATGACTTCGGATTTAAGAAAATCATTAATTGAATTTGCTTGATCTGCCGGCAAAACCTGGCTTTGTGTCTTCTTTGACAGGATTACCCACCCCTCCCCGGATGTATCGACCGCGGAAAGGATTTGTAGGGCAGGCATAAGTCCATGCTGAGTAATTGCGCAGGCAGAAGCCGCTATTTGAAGGGGGCTAATACGCAAGGGGTTATCACTGAATATTAAGTCAAATACTTTCCAATCAGGGGCATAATAAACGGATGCGTTGGTAGGGAGGCCAATATTGGGCGTTTGGGTAAGCCTGAAATCATTGATTATATTTTTTATTTTTTCAGTACCAATAATTCCTATGGTTTGAATAAGCGCCGGGGAACACCCATTCACAATCGCCTGATTTAGCGAAGCTACCTCAGTTCCCACGATTGCACACCCTGGTGAGGCTGTTCCATTTGCCAAGCGGATAGATGGATCATAATCTGGAAGGTTATTTAGGTTGACTTGGGATAATAGAAATGGGGTAATTAGGCTGTCAATCGGATAAGCACCTTGAACAGCCCTGTTAATAAAGGGTGAATCTTTATCAGATTTCCAGGTTTCCCAGGAATTTTTTAGTTCATTGGTATTTATAAATGGATGAGACGCAATTGCAAGAATTTCACCATTTTCTGCATTCAATACTAATGCACTGCCGATATATGGCTGGAGGAACTCATCAACCGCTTCCTGCAGCTTCAGGTCAACAGTAAGGCGCACGTCTCTTCCGGGAAGGGGCTGGTCATAAAGAAGATAGTTAAACCACAGATCAAAGGCAGGATAGCCTTTTTCTCCGCCCAGATATTCTTCCAGTGATGCTTCCAGACCCGCGCTGCCATATGTATTATCAACAAATCCGACTGTATTGCTGAGTGGGGGATACTGATTCTGGCGGGTAAACTGGCCAATTTCCCCGATAGAACTCACGATGACCGTATCATTCCGATCGAGAATTGTGCCGCGTTTCACAAACTGGGCAGCTATCAGGTGGCGGGGATTATCAACCCTGAGTTGCAAATCCCCTGAACGAACGATAGCCCACCAACCTGTGGTTAACGCAATCATTAAAAAACTGAAAGAGAATAATAAACCCAGGATCCGGAATGCATGGAAATCGTGGTGGTTTTTTTCTATTTTGCTTTGATCTGACTCAATGAAAAGGAGAATACAAGCCGAAAGGAAAGTTATGAGGAGAGATGATCCGCCATAGGATA
>Ga0315294_10008103_pt1 | contig 11545 bp, 12 predicted proteins | sample YL17G13_40_MG_FD_203626 | JGI IMG/M metagenome (GOLD analysis project Ga0315294, IMG submission 203626) | Sediment microbial communities from Yellowstone Lake, YNP, Wyoming, USA - YL17G13_40 | ecosystem: Environmental > Aquatic > Freshwater > Lake > Sediment | place: USA: Wyoming | collected... | reverse complement strand
AAATTTTGATCCCAAAGATTATACCAAAAATAAGATAGACAATAATAATTAGCCAGAGAACAAGGGTGAAAATCCAGCGAAAACTTTTTCGGGGCTTTAGACGATCGAATAAATTTAAAAAAATATTCTTAAAAAACAGTCCAATCCTTTTAAAAAAATCAATAATTTTCATACAATCCTTTCCTCTCGAAACTGACTTTATCTCTTCAGTCGCCACCAGATAATAAACAACAATATACCTAAAACTAAGAAACTCGCTATTAGATAACCAGCAATCCTTCTTAATCTTAACATACTATGAACATACAAGTAAATAAGACTGATAATCATGTAAAAAACGACGACAATAATCAAACTTTTTGATTCTGGATCAATCGGCCAAAAATAGAGTGTCAAGAATACCTCTAAAATAATTAATCCCATCAGAACAATAAAAACCTGAAAAATCGCCTTTCCCATTAAGGTATCAATCTTATCAAGACTTAAAAGACTAAAAAGCAGGACACTGACTAATGCCAAAATCGCTATCATAATGAGATATAAAGGGATATTGAGTCCATAAAGTAAATTATATAAAGTCAAAAGCCCCAAATAAAGAATTAAAAGCATCAGAAGTTCACGTCGGCTGAAAAGTTGTGGTTCTTTTTTTTCTTTGGTAAAAGCTAAAATAACTCCCACGAAAGCAAAGATTAAAATGATTATTCTTAGGATGAGTGATTCTTCAAAAAACCAAAAACCCCAAATCGTTCCAAAGAGAATTGCCAGAAGTAAAAATTTTTCAAAAATATATAATTTATGGGCTTGCATCTTTTTCCAATTACCTTGCTGGAAGATAATTTTCTCCGACAATGACTTGGATGTCAATCGTCCCGCAAGATGTTTTGGTGTTAGATGTCGCATCAACCATCTCGGCAATCTCTTTAACAATTGTTTCGGCGACTTTACCTGAGCAATTATAAACTACTGAATTTTCATAAATTTTAGTTGCATCACCAATTTTGGCGACATTATAGCCTTCACTTTTAAGTTGATCCGCCAGATCAGCCGCTTTGCCAGATTTGCCCGAACCGTTAAGAACCTCAATCTCTAAATCATTAGTTGTACTTTCGCTTGAAGTAGCAAAAATATTTTTCGCGATTTTTTGCAAATCAGTGTAATTACCAATGCCTTTCCGAGGAACGATGATGTAACCACGCTGATCTTGAGTCGCCGTTAAAGGCCCACTTTCGGAAGTGTCTAAAACCCTGTTGATCATTTTGCTCGTATCAATATCCTTAATCGTATCCCAGAGTGATTTGATTTCAGAGATTGAAAGATTGGTTCTTAAATGATCGCCTAAAATGTTTAAAAGATCGGTGACTTTTTTGGGATTGGCTAAAATATTAAGCGACAAAACTTTTTGTTTAATCGCGGCCAAAACTATTTGCTGTCTTTTTGATCGGTCAAAATCAGAAGTAGTCTCTCTTGACCTAGCATATTTTAAGGCCAATGTTCCGTCCATATGGTGTTGACCGGCTTGAATCTTGAAAGGGTCATAATTAATCATGTTAGCGGCCGGATAATAAGGATCATTAATATCTTTTTCAACATAGATATCAACTCCGCCGACGGTATCAACTATCTTCTTAAAGCCTTCAAAATCGACGCTAACAAAATAATGAATCGGAATATCTAAAATCTTACTGACTGTTTCCGAAGCCACCTGCCCACCGCCACCAGTTGTCTTCTGGTTTGCCTCTCCATGGGCAAAGGCATTATTGATTTTTGCCCAGCCATAATCAGGTATCTGAACCCAAAGATCACGGGGAATAGAAAGAAAGGCAGTTTGCTTGGTCTGCCAATTAATTGAAATAACGATGATGGTGTCGGATAAGGTCCCTCCGGGATGATTTTTACCGCCCATGCCCAACAATAAAATATTGGTTCTGCCTTCTTTTTCGCCTTTCAATTGAGTCTTATTTGAATCGCCTAAAAAGGAGAACAAGGAATTATTGCCTTTTGAAAAAGCGGTGATTTTTTTAAAAGTATTAAAAGCCGTTAATCCAACCCAGAGGCCGATACCCAAGATAGTTATCACAACTGATAATAAAATTATCTTAAAAATTCTTTTTTTCGGTTTCATATATGTGGATAAATTGGCGTTATTTGTCATTAAAAAATCTTCGAAAAACCTTTTCATAAGTAGTATAGCATTTTGGGACTCAACAAAAAAGATTAAGAGTAATGGGGGAGTACTGGTTTTAAAATTTTTTTTTGGTTATTTTTTGATGCTTTATCTAACACGTCTGCAAGATTTTTTTCTTGATAGTCAAATATAGGGATATCTAAAATCCAGCCTAAAGTATTGGCAGTCGTGACCCCTACCCTAATTCCAGTAAAAGAGCCGGGTCCTCGATTGACCAAGATGGCTCGAAAATCTTTCAAAGATAATTTTTCTTTTTTAAAAATTCCATCGATCGCCATCAATAAATCATCTGACTGCCCGCCCGCAACGCCTGAGCCCGCCCGATTAACAAATCGTGTCGGGCGATGGCGGACGGGCTTTTTGGTCTCAAATTCAAAACATTTTAGGACTTTGCCGTCAAAAAGCCCCAGTTCAATCTTATTTCTGTCAGTTGTATCAATCGTTAAAATCATTTTATAAATATCTATATGACTTTTTACGCTCGAGCGATTAATGTTGAAATTCTTCTGGAATTTTCATCAATTATGTCGAATTTAATATTAATAATCTTTTTTGGCAAAATTTCCTTGATTTTTTCCGCCCATTCGATGGCTATAATAACATCATCACGACCAAAATAAGAACCTGCCTCCGCAGAACCTTGTTTTTCGCTCTGCTCAAAATAATCTTCAATCCCGACAGATTTAATATCTTCGATTGTTTCTACTCGATAAGCATCAACATGGACGAATTCTATCTTTTTTTCCTGAATTTTCGCTGGGAAACTTTTTAACATCACAAAAGTCGGCGAGGTAATTACCTCCGCCACTTTTAATCCTTCAGCCAAACCTTTGATAAAAGTGGTTTTACCGCTGCCCAGTTCGCCGGTTAAAGCTAAAATCTCGCCGCCCTTCAATTGATGAGCGATTTTCTGGGCCAATTCAATTGTTTCTTGAGGACTTTTAGCGATGATTGATTTCATCTCTTTATCCTTCCGTCCCCGCTCCCTTAATCACCGCCAATGGCCGCATTTTAGCCACTTTTTGGGCAATTCCTGCTTCAACCAAGGTATCAATAACATCGAGAATATTTTTATAAGCCAAGGGTGCTTCGTCGGCCAAAAGCCGCCAGTCACGAGCATTGTATAAGATCTCCCCCATTGATTTCTGGAAATCTTCCTCGGTGATTTCTCTTTTGGCGGCTGTACGCGACATTACTCTCCCCGAGCCATGATTAATTGAATAAAAACTTTTCTTCGCCTCATTTGTTCCCACCATCACATAGGATGGCGTCCCCATTGAACCGGGCACCAAGGCTGGATGACCAGTTTTTTTATATTTTTCGGTATTCAAGGGATGCCCGGCTGGAAAGGCCCGAGTCGCCCCTTTGCGATGAATTAAGATTTTCCTGCCCTCAAATTCCTCAAATTTGGCGATGTTGTGAGCGACATCATAAATCGTTGCCATCTCTTTTTCGATCTCTTTACCAAAAATTTCTCCGAAGGCCTCTCTGACATCAAAAGTCATCAATTGCCGATTGGCAAAGGCAAAATTAACTGCCGCCGCCATTGCCTGATAATAATTCTGGCCTTCTTGAGATTTTATTTTGGCCGCTGCTATTCCCCGCCTTGGGATAAAGATTTTATCGCGTTCCGCCGCTCTCATTAAAATATTAATAAAATCTTGGCAAATCTGATGGCCAAAACCCCGCGAGCCAGAGTGAATCATTAAAGAAACATTGCCTTGCACAAGACCAAAATATTTGGCCAAATTTTCATCATAAACTTCTTCTATTGTTTGAATTTCAATGAAATGGTTGCCGCCGCCCAAAGTGGCCAGTTGCCGCCGACCACGATTGATGGCCATTTCCGAGACAGCCTTTAAATCCGCCCCCGGCAGGCAACCTTTTTCTTCCATCGATGCCAAATCTTCTGGCCAACCAAAACCTTTATCAACCATCGCTTTGGCGCCATTTTTCGTAATCTCCGCCAAAGAAATATCCAATTCGCCCCGACGGCCAGTTTTACCAATGCCGGTGGGAATTCTTTCTTCAATCGCCTCCATTAGTCTCCTCAATTTCGGTTTATCGATTTTTGCGGATTCATATTTAATATCAGTCCTCAATAATCTCACTCCACAATTAATATCAAAGCCAACCGCGCCAGCAGAAATCACGCCCTCTTCGGCATCTTGGGCCATCACGCCGCCAATCGGCAGACCATAACCTTCATGAATATCGGGCATGCCGACGACCGGCGAAATTACGCCTTGCAGTTGAGAGGCATCAATCAATTGTTCAACCGAGCGGTCTTCCCAAACTTTCCCCAATAATTTCGTATTCAAAAACAGATCAACATCCGCCAACATCGGCGGCTTTTTTGGAATCCGCCAGTGGTTCGTGCCAATTTTTTTGAGCTCTTGTCGCATGATTACTCCTAAGTCTCATCGCCAAAATGACCACCAATAATTTTCTCTTTGGGCCTTTGCCGTAGTCTGATAATTATTACAATTAATAATATTACAGCCAATCCCAACAAGGTTTTGATCAATTGAACCCAAAACGGACTTCTGACCTGTTCGAAATCTTTATCTGAAGTTTCCGCCCCAGCCGTGGCTTTAACGGTTGAAATGCCTGTTCCGATGGATTTAGGTGAACTCGTTGATGTAGTTGATGATTTTTTAGCAGCCGTTGTAGCCGATGAGCTGACAACTTTCTTCGAAACCTGTTCGATCAAATTAATATCATTTTGATTTCGTGGCAGAATCCGCCAATTGTCAGCCCCGTAAAGGTCAACAAGGCCGATCACCTCAAAAATATCGCCGGTATGCATTTCGGGTTTGTCAATGCCAGTTTTTTCTTGAATGTAGATTTTGGCGCTGCCGGAGCCATCATCCAACCAAAAAGTGTCGCCTGAAGTATCCACCACTTCACCTCTAACTTTGACTAATTGATTTTCATAATTTTTGTAATCACCGGTGCTGATTTCAACGGGCGTGTTATTGATTACAGATGTTAATTCATCTGAACTTCCACCAATTGCCTCTTCTTTCGGGGCTTCGATAATATTTGCTTGGCCTAGTGTTGGTCTGACTGTCCATTGCCAAACACCAGTTGGCCCTCTCGCCCAAGCCCAGCCTTCTTCGCCGTTGCTAAAAATTGGTGTTTCATACAATAAACGGCCGTCAGGCTGGTACAATCTCAAACCATCCTGATCATTGTTTAGGGTAATTCCACTTTTAGAACGATAAATTATTCCATATCCTTGCGGCTGAAGAATGAGATTATCATTGATAATATATTTATGGATAGTACCTTTGATATCTTCCAACCACCAACCTTTAAGGTTAACCAGCTCAGTTGAATTATTATAAAGCTCAATCCATTCGCCTGCAGTTTCATCGCCTACTGGGTCAGGTAAAATTTCATTGATGATGATGGCATCGCAATATTTCGGTTCGACTAAAGAAAAAGTATAAATTGGTGATTTGGTTTCTTGAAGTCCATTGGAAGCAATTATTTGCCAATAATAAATTCCCCATTCTAAATCATCGACTTGATATTTTAAATCAACTAAATCAACAATATCGGCGATCATTTCGGTGGTCGAAAGTATAAATTCAAAGGTTATTTTTTGGGTATCGTTTTCTTGCCACGTGAATTCAATTGAAGTTTTTCCTTCAATTTCTTCACTTTGAGCAGGGGAAAGACCGATTGGGGACTGAGGCGGAATTAAATCGGTTACTGAATTTTTCTTACCCGGCGTTCCTCCATTAATCAAAGAGGCGTGCCAATTTGTATCCGCACTAATCTTTGGATCAATTTTTTCCCAAGAAATATTAGTTCCGGGAGATTTATCCCAATTGAATCCCTCAATATATGTAGGCGTGTCATAATCATTTTGCAATGTAATAGAATCTTTAGTGGTATTATTTAAGGTACCAAAATTGAATTCGAATATCTTCAAGGGGTCAACCGAATAATATTTCGTAAATTCGATAATGTTTTTTGTAACAATTAAATAATCTTGCGGTTGGACAAAAACATCCGATTTAATCTCTTTGTCACCCAAAGACCAACCATGGAGATTGACGGAATAATCGCCCTTATTAAAAAGCTCGATCCATTCACAATCTTTATCATCACAAGGAGAGGGATCGGCCATTACTTCATTAATGATGATATCTTCATCAGCGGCTTTGGCTTTATTGGCTACAAAAAAAGTGCCAAAAAGCGCGAAAATTCCTAAAATTATTCCCCCGTATTTAAACATTTTTTTCCTTTAGAACTTAACTTCTCCCCCCTTATTTAAATCGTCTTTCGAAATATTGCCCTCTTCTTCCGATTGGGGCGGCCGACTTACTGCGGGTGGTGATATTTCTGATGGTGGCGGTGGAGATGCGGCTGGTGCTGGCGGCGGAATAGTTTCAATTTTACCCGGTCTTAAATCCCCTTCGCCATGCATCACTTCTGCTGTCCTTTGCTCTTTGGCAATTTGAGCATTGTGTAGATCCAAAATTTTATTAGCCAATTCAACCGGATTAGGCACGCAATCGATCACATAGGTTTGGGTTTTTTCACCGGCTGATTCGGCGATAACATCGCCGTAACCGAAAAGAGTTGGCAAAAATCCCTTAGAATGAGCTGTCACATCTTGGACCCTCAGAATGGAAATTTCTGTAATCTGACGATCAAAAATCCCTTGTTGGACAATATCAATAATTTCGTCTTCAGTCACAATGAAAACATCATAATAGTAACTAACCCATTCGATATAAGCCAAAGTGGTCATCACAAAGTAGTAGATCGAAACTGCCACTGCCACAAAATTATTAATCAAACCAGAAAGGAGCTGACGATTGACAAAAAGGATGGTTAAAAGAACAATTATTGGTAAAATCAATAAAAATCCCACTAAAAAAATCTTTCCCAAAAATGAGGCCCAATGATGCCTGGTAAAAACTATAATTTTATCATCTTCGTGCCCGGGCACTGGAAAATGATATTCTGACATTTAACCTCCAATTCCTAGGAGACTGCCAAAACTACTTTGCCAATTCAGATTGGAAATAAATACTAGAGAAAAAGTTACGATCACCGCCATCACAATCAGATAAATCAAAACTGTCAACGGCGTCATGTCATGAGGCAGCTTTAGAGACCAAACTCGAATTACAGCATAGGCATTGAAAATAACATAAGCGAGAAGGAAAAGAAAATAGATTATCAATAATATAATCATGAATTTTTAATAAATAAATCGGCCGCCGCCGGGAGAAACATTATTTCGCTCGCTATAACTAAAAGGAATCCAGTTATATTCAGAAACGTTGATGGTGCCATTAGCATTGACTCCTTGAACAATGGCCACATGACCATAAGCACCAAAAATTCCGCCAGCAGGCCAAGAAACAATCGCCCCAACCCGTGGAGTCGAACTGACAGTGTAACCTTGATCTTGAGCTAAGGCCGGCCAATTCCAAGCGCTCCCCGATCCCGGTCGCGTATTGTACCAAGCCTTCCCTTCAATGGCATTGAAATACCAAGCAGCATAAGAGGTGCATTCGCGGGTGTAGAACCTCCAAGGATCTGGTTCATCAGGCGTCGCATTGGCATAAGGATAGCCACCAGTGCCGCCACTAGTATAGCCTCCCATTCTTTGACGTTCGGCATAAATTTCCGCGCTCACATTATCTAAATCACGCTTAAGTTGTGATTGTTCAGCATTGGCTTGGGCTAAAAGATTGTCTTTTTCTTTCGCTTGGATACTCAAATTTCTTTGCTGATTGGCCAGAGAAGTTTTCTGGCCTTCCAAATCGGCTTCTTTTTTTTCTAAATCATTTTTTTGGTTCTCTAAATCAGCCTTGACTTGAGCAATTTGTTGGGCTTGAGTATTGATTTGACCACTTAAAGCTTGCATATATTGCGATTGATCAATAATGCTAGATAAATTGTTGGCGCTGGCAATAATCTCTAAGGTAGAGGGAGTGCCAGTTTCGTAATAAGTGACGATTGTCTCATTAAGATCGGCTTTTTTTTGATCTAGCTCTTTTTGTTTTTGCTCAATCTGGGCTTGCGTCTGGGCAATTTGTTGATTGGTCAAGTCGATAATCTGGCTGGTTATATCAATCTGTTTTTGAGTTGCCGTTGTTTGAGCATTTAGATTATCAATCATGTCTTGAAGACTTCTCATTTCTTGTTTGTTGGTGGCAATCGAATCTTGAATGTCTTTTTTTTGCTGATATAGATCGTCAAGCGTGGCAGCATAAACAGGGGTTGTTGCCAACATCAAGGTAGCTAATAAACTGAAGATTTTAATTGAATTGAATATTTTTTTCATTTATGTCTTCAAATACCTTCTAATACTAATTAAACTACAACCAATGCCAATCACAATACCTACTATTAATTCTAGACCGACAATCGTCAGAAAATTGCCAGAGAAGAATCTCATTAGACGATAACTTAGATCGATACCGAGATATCTTTCAATAAGAGGCGAGACAACAGAAACTCCTATCCGAATGAGAATTGTCGCCAGGATGGTGGCTAAAAATCCATAAAGGAATCCTTCAACAATAAACGGGACTTTAATAAAAGTATCAGAAGCGCCAACCAGTCTCATTATTTCAATTTCATCTTTTCGTGTCAAAATTGTCAGCCGAATGGTGTTTAGAATCACTAGGACAGATATGAGAACAAAAACCGCTGAAAAAACCCAACCGATTATTTTGATAAAAGATGTGACGCCAATTAATCTTTCAATGATTGTCTTGTTTTCCTGATAACTCACATTATGAATCAATGGTTTAGACTCATCTTGACCGACATATTGAGCAATTTGGTCTAAATATTCCGGCTGAGTGGCTTTGATTTCTAAACTTCTCGGCAAGGGATTTTCTTCTGGATTGATAAATTCGGCCACTTTTTTCCCTTCTTGTTGCTCCTTAAAGATGGCTAAGGCCTCTTCTTTGGAAATATATTTAACTTCTTTGACATCGGAACGGGCCGCGAGCTGACGCTGCAAATCAATAATTTGATCAGTGGTGGCCGAATCATTAAAATAAATACTAATATCCATTTTTGCTCTGATTGAATCAGTGGTTTTACCAATCACTAAAGTCAAAATAGCAAAAATACTGATAATCAGAAGTGTCAAAGTCATCACTAAAGTGGCTGCTAGCGAAAGCCATCTATTTCGCCAGAAATTGACTAAACCTAGTTTAAAAATTCGACCTGAGGTTGACCAACTCACAGAATACTCCTTTTAGATAACATAGCCTCCCTTTATCCGATCGGAAACAATTTTTCCCTCCTTCAGCAAAATGACCCTTTTTTTGAGACGATCAACTATTGGTTTATTATGGGTTGCCAATAAGACAATCGTCCCTTGATGATTAATTCTTTCCAAAAGATCAATAATTTCCCAGGCGTTAACTGGATCTAAATTCCCAGTTGGCTCATCGGCAATCAAGATTTTGGGGCTATGAATCAAAGCCCGGGCAATACTCACCCGCTGCTTTTCTCCGCCTGATAATCCATGGGGGAGATTGTCTTTTCGTTTTAACATGCCGACTAAATCTAAAATTTTAGGGACTTTATCAAGAATTTCTATATCCCTTGCTTCACAGACCTCTAAAGCAAAGGCGACATTTTCATAAACAGTTTTTTGAGGCAAGATCTTAAAATCTTGGAAAACCACCCCAACTTTGCGGCGATAATAGGGGAGTTCATTGGGTTTTAATTTGGCGATGTTTCTTTCTGCAACCAGAATTTTGCCAGCGGTCGGTCTCTCTTCGCAGATGAGCATTTTGACCAAGGTTGATTTACCCGCCCCCGATGGACCAACAATCGAGACGAATTCCCCTCGATCAATTTTGAGATTAATATTATCTAAAGCTTTGAAGTCGCCATATTGCTTGGTGACATTGATGACATTAATCAAATGGTCTCCTACAACTTAAAAATACCCCTCTTTTTAATCCTACATCGAATTTTGATTGCTTTCAACCTTAGCTACTATTTTCTGGCGATGACGACTTGACGATAATCCATACCAGTAGACTTAGCCAAGATGTCTAATAGATCGGTCCCAAAAGAAAAAATAAAGGGAATTTCCCGCGAATGCCATCTTTTAATTTGGGCGCCAAAAGTATCGAAGGTTTCAATTTTTCTAAAACCGGCTCTTTTAAGCATTTTTTGAAGAGTTCTTTTAGAGAAAAAATAAGTATGTTGAAAGTCATAGAGAAAATCTTTTGTCTTTGAAGTAAGACCCGCCAATCGACCAATCAGACTTTCCATATCAATGGTTAAGATCAATAAGATTCCGTTTTTTTCTAAAATTCGATTAATTTCTTTGAGGGTTTGGAAAGGATTGGGCAAATGCTCAATCACGTCCCACATTGTCATTGCTCTAAAGAAATTATTTTTAAATTTTGCCTCTTCTAAAGTACCGCAAAAGATCTTAAGATCAAAGTTTTTGCGAGCATAAACAGCTGATTGACGGGCGACTTCAACTCCATAAGTTTTCCAGCCATATTTTCGCGCCAGATCTAAAAAAACACCATAGGCACAACCTAAATCTAAAATTCGGCCCGGCTTTTTAATTTTGTTTAATTTTCCGAGTTCTTTTTGATAGATAATAACCGCTGGATTTTTCGAAGTATAGCCTTTCTTTAAGCCAGCAAAATAAGGATTCTCAAGATATTTTTTTTGGTCATATAATTTTTGAATTTCAGCTCGAGAAGGCTGGGGATGACGAAAAATTAGACCGCAATTTCGACATTTTAATATCCGACTTTCTTTCTGTCTAAATATCTCCTGAAAATTTTTATGTTGGCATAAATTACAGATTATCTTTTGGCCCATGCCATCAATTCCTTCAGCCCCCGAGTATTAATAACATCTTCTTTTTCTAACCATCCTCGTCTGGCCACGGCCACTCCAAATCTCATCAACTCTAAATGCTGCGCTTGATGAGCGTCAGTCGAAATCGCAAATTTGACGCCGTAGTTTTTGGCTTCCTTGCATAGAGTATCTTTCAAATCTAAACGATTTGGGAAAGCAGAAATCTCTAGCGCTGTACCGGTTTTAGCACAGTCTCCAAAAACCTTCGGCCAATCGACTTCATATGGTTCGCGCTGACCAATGATTCGTCCTGAGGGATGACCGATAATGTCAACGTGGGGGTGATTGATGGTTTTGACCATCCGATCAGTCATTGTTTTGCGGTCCTGAAAAAAACTGGTGTGAATTGAGGCAGTGACAAGATCCAATTTTTTTAGCATCCAGTCTTTAATATCCAAATCCCCATTGGCTTTAATATTGACCTCCACTGATGAAAGGAGTTTTATCTTCGGATATTTCTTTTGAACTCTCTCAATT
>Ga0315294_10008102_pt1 | contig 11545 bp, 11 predicted proteins | sample YL17G13_40_MG_FD_203626 | JGI IMG/M metagenome (GOLD analysis project Ga0315294, IMG submission 203626) | Sediment microbial communities from Yellowstone Lake, YNP, Wyoming, USA - YL17G13_40 | ecosystem: Environmental > Aquatic > Freshwater > Lake > Sediment | place: USA: Wyoming | collected... | reverse complement strand
CCGAGTGCCAGGGCGTCTGGCTGGACGCGGGGGAACTGGAAGCCGCGGCGGGATTGGAGAAAACCACCCTGGACCGTTTCTTCAGCGTTTTTAAAAAGTGAAACCCTTTATCGTATTCTAGACTCAGTTTGGGGTTGCCGGGGAAGAAGCCGCCAGGATTACGGGGTATTAGGGTCTCTTGGTGTTCTCTGAGGGATGATGTTGATCGAACCGGTTTGCCAGAAAGGGAGAAAAGATGAACGCCAAACTCATCGGCATTATCGTTCTTATGGCCTTGCTCGTCATGATTACCATCCAGAATTACCAGCCGGTTACCGTCAAGTTTCTCTTCTGGGCTTATGAAACGAGCACGGTTCTGATCGTCCTTTTGAGTTTTTTGATCGGGTGTCTGGTAGGGGGACTGGTGCTGTGGGTCGGAACGGGGAAAAAGAAGGAGGATTCCACCTTGCCTCCTTCCAAGATTTAGTCCATCAACCCTGTCCGGAGCGTCCGCTGGGAGAATAGATTTCTTCGATCCCCGGGGGGGATTCAGTGGCTCTTCTTTCTCCTCCGGTCTCTAGAGCAACGGCCAAGCAGACGAGTTTGCGATGAACCAGATTTTTGGATATTCCCTGCCGATCCCCCTGTGGCTGATCCTTTCTGTTTTTCTGGCCTGCTGGGCGGCCCTCAGTCTTCTGATTTCCCGCGTTTTTGACCGCTTGATTCGGCGGTGGACGGAGAAGCGAAAGAACCGTCTGGACCGGATCTTCATCCAGTCCGTTCACACCCCGCTCCTGATCTTCCTGCTCCTCATGGGCGGCTGGATCGCCCTGGGGGCCGTGGAATTGGCTCCCAAGATGGCCCGCTTGGCCCAGGTGGGAATTTCCCTGGCCACTGCTTTGGTGGTGATCCTGGGCGGCGTGAAGCTCTACCATGGCCTTTTAATGGAGTACGGGCAGAGGTATGAACCCCTCAAGCCGTCTCTGGGCATTCTGAACCTTCTGGGGGAGGGCCTCATCATCCTGATCGGGTTACTGATCACCCTGGACAGCTTGAGCATCTCCATCACCCCTCTGCTCACCACTCTGGGCATCGGGGGCCTGGCCGTGGCGCTGGCTTTCAAAGATACGCTGGCCAATTTCTTTGCGGGCCTTTATATTTTGGCCGACCGCCCGATTCGCATGGGCGACTACATAAAATTGGAGGGGGGAACGGAAGGCTACGTGGAAAGCGTGGGCTGGCGGTCCACACGGATCCATACCCTGGCCAATAATACGGTTGTCATCCCGAATTCGAAGGTCTCGGAAAGCATCATCACCAATTATTTTCTTCCGGAGCGGAGGATGTCCCTGCTGGTGAACGTGAGCGTAAGCTACGGCAGCGATACGCGGAGGGTGGAGAAGATTCTCCTGGAAGAGGCGACCCTCGCCGCCCCGGAGATTCAAGGGATGCTGGCCGATCCTCCTCCTCTGGTCCGGTTCAACCCCGGATTCCGAGAATCCTCCCTGGATTTTACCCTCATCTGCCAGATCCGCGAATTCGCGGACCAATATTTTGTGCAACACGAGCTTCGCCACCGGATTCTGGAGCGCCTCCGGAAAGAGGGGATCGAAATCCCATTCCCCCAGCGGACGGTTCATTGGCGGGGGGAGAGACCCTGATTTTTTGTCTCTCGGCCCCCGGGAGAATTGTGTTACAATATACCCGGTTGAAACCCTTCTCTTTCCCCCCATTCCTGAAAGGAGGTCGCCGTGGAAAAAGTCCTTTGCATCGACGATGACTTAAGCCTCCTTCGCCTGTACCAGGAAGAGCTTGCGGAAGAAGGCTACAAAGTCGTTCTGGCCAAAGACGGCAAGGAGGGCCTGGCGAAGTTTGAAAAAGAGAAGCCCCACGTGGTGGTCATGGACATCCGCATGCCGGTGATGGACGGCATCGAGGCGCTGACCGCCATGCTGGGGAAGGACCGTCAGGTTCCGGTCATTCTCAACACGGCCTACCCCCAGTACAAGGAAAATTTCATGACCTGGGGGGCTGAAGCCTACGTGGTCAAATCGTCGGACCTTACCGAGCTCAAGCAGAAGATCCGCGAGATCCTGGATAAACGGAAAAAAGGCGGCAAACCTTAAGGAATAAGGAGCCCTCTCGTTGGTCGATCGAATCCTGGCGATGGTCCTGGCGGGTGGAAGGGGGGAACGACTCTATCCCCTTACCCAGGATCGGGCCAAGCCGGCCGTCCCCTTCGGCGGCATCTACCGCATCATTGATTTCACCCTGAGCAACTGCCTGAATTCCGGGATCCGGCGGATCAACCTCCTCACCCAGTACAAATCCCTTTCCCTCAACCGCCATATCTTCCAGGGTTGGAACATCTTCAACCCCCAGCTGGATGAATTCGTCAACCTCATTCCGGCCCAGCAGAGAGTCGGAGAAGACTGGTACCTGGGAACCGCCGACGCCATCTACCAGAACATCTATGTCCTGCAGCAGGACCGTCCCGACCTGATCCTCATCCTTTCGGGAGACCACATCTACAAGATGAACTACCGGGAGATGATCGCCTATCACCTGGAAAAAAACGCCGATCTCACCGTGGCGGTCATCGAGATAGAGAAGGGCCTTTCCCGGCAGTTTGGCGTCCTGCAGGTGGATGAGGAGTTCCGGATCATCGGTTTCGAGGAAAAGCCCGGGGCGCCCAAGACGATTCCGGGCCATCCCGACCTCCTCCTGGCCAACATGGGGGTTTACATCTTCAACACCGAGATCCTGGCCCGCCGGGTCATCGAGGACGCCAAAGAGTCGGGCTCCCAGCACGATTTCGGGAAGAACGTCATCCCCGCCATGGTGAACCAGGACCGGGTTTTCGCCTACAGCTTCCGAGACGAGAATCGGAAGCAGGCCAAGTACTGGCGGGACATCGGAACGTTGGACGCCTATTACGAGGCCAGCATGGACCTGGTCGCCGTGGACCCCCTGTTCAACCTCTATGACTCCAATTGGCCCATCCGTACCTACTATCCCTCTCTCCCTCCCGCCAAAACGGTCTTCGAGGAGTACGGTTCAAACCGGGTAGGGGCCTCCTACAGTTCCATCGTCTCCAGCGGGTGCATTATCAGTGGGGGAAAAGTGTATCGGTCCATTCTGTCTCCCAACGTGAGAATTCACAGCTACTCGGAAGTCCGAGATTCCATCCTGATGGAAGGAGTCGAAGTGGGAAGGGGAGCCCGGATCAACCGGGCGATCATCGACAAGCGGATCCGCATTCCCGCCGGATACCAGATTGGATTCAACCTGGAAGAAGACGCCCAAAAGTTCACCGTCACCCAGTCGGGGATCGTGGTCCTTTCCAAAGGAACCATGCTGGCCTGAACCCCGGACAAGAATCAATCCCAAGCACCAAGCAACAAGCACCAAATTCCAAATAAATTCCAATTCCCAATTTCCAAACACCCAAACCCTGAGGAGGGAGGGATGAAATCATTTTGGTCATTGGTTATTGAAATTTAGGATTTATTTGGAATTTGGGATTTGGTGCTTGGGATCTGGTCCTTGGAGCTCGGTGCTTGCTTGACGGGTGGGATTTGGGATTTGAATTTTATTCCCTCCTGGGCGTATAATTCCACTGTATGGGATGGCGTGACAAAGTAAAAGATCTGGACCGGAACGAGGTCTTCGACAAGATCGAGGGCCTGCGCGGGGCCCTCATCCGCATATTCCTTATCATCGCGGTGATGTCGGCGGTATCTTTTTTTTTCTGGAAGGACGCTCTCCATTTTCTCCAGAAACCCCTGGGGCTCCCCCTGATCCTGTACGGCCTTCCCGATGCCTTCATCACTTCCCTGCGCCTGGCTCTTTTCATGGGGATCTTCCTGGCGGCGCCCTTCCTATTTAATGGCCTGTGGGGGGCTTTATCCCCCCTGCTATCCTCTTCTTTTCCCCTGCGGTATTCCCTGCTGATTGTCCTGTCGGCCACGACTCTCTTTTACGGGGGATGTTTTTTCTGTTACTTCTTGGTCCTCCCTGTGGGCATCAATTTCCTGGTCACCTATGGGAGCGAGAACCTGCAGCCCATGATCGGGCTGGCCAAGTACCTGACTTTTTGCATCGGCCTGATCTTTGCCTTTGGCCTGATTTTCGAACTTCCCCTGATCCTGCTGATCCTGGGAAGGGCGGGAGTGGTCGGTTACCGGGGATTGGCCAAGAATCGGAAATATGCGCTTTTGATCAACTCCATCATGTCCGCCCTTCTGACCCCCACCCCTGACGCCTACACCATGCTCCTGATGATGATCCCCATGCAGATCCTGTACGAGGTTTCCATCTGGCTGGTGAGAATCTTCGGCAAGAAAAAGGCTCCCGAGCCCGAACCCAGTTGAGAGGTTTGCCCATGAAAGAGGCCATGCTGTACGAGAAGCTCCCCGAGCAGCGGGTGAAATGCAACCTCTGCAACCACCGATGCCTGATCGGTGAGGGAAAGAAGGGCATCTGCGCCGTGCGGGAGAACCGGGGAGGAACCCTGCACACCCTGGTTTACCGCCGGCTCATCTCCCGGAACGTGGACCCGGTCGAAAAGAAGCCCATGTTCCACTTCGCCCCGGGGAGCCGATCGTTCTCCATTGCCACGGTGGGCTGCAACTTCCGGTGCGACTTCTGCCAGAACTACGAGATCTCCCAGCTGCCACGGGAGGAGGACCAAATCACCGGCCAGGATGTGGCCCCGGAAGAGATCGTGGCCATGGCCAGGAAGACGGGGTGCAAGACGATCGCCTACACGTACACGGAACCGACGATCTATTTTGAGTACGCCTACGACATCGCCCGGAGAGCCGGTAAAGAAGGTCTCAAGAATATCTTCGTGACCAACGGTTACATGACGGAGGAAGCGCTAAGGACTTTCCATCCCCACCTTCACGGAGCCAATGTGGACCTGAAAGCCTTCCGGGATGAGTTTTACCGGGAGCGATGCGGGGCCAGGCTGGAAGGGGTTCTCCATTCCCTGCGGGTGATGAAGGAGCTGGGGGTGTGGGTGGAGATCACCACCCTGATCATCCCCGGGCTGAACGATTCGGAGGAAGAGCTCCGGGATCTGGCCGGGTTCATCGTCTCCCTGGGAAAAGAAGTCCCCTGGCACATCAGCCGCTTCCATCCCATGTACAAGATGCTGGACCGGTCTCCCACGTCGGTGAAAATCCTGGACCGGGCCCGAAAGATCGGAATGGACGCCGGTTTACGCTATGTCTACACGGGAAACGTTCCGGGGGACCCGGGCGAAGATACCTTTTGCCATCATTGCGGCCAGCTCCTGGTGGACCGCCTGGGCTTCCAGATTCTCAAGTACCAGATTCAAGAGAAGAAATGCTCCAAGTGCGGCACGGAGATGGATGGAGTCGATCTGTAAAACAGTCCGGAGATGCAGGGACGCGCTGCCGCGCGCCCGGACGGAGTCCGGAAGGGGGCTAGGTTTTCCGGCCCGTGAACCTGCGAAACATCAGAATTTTGCCGAGTACTATCGATTGGGAAACCCATGGCTGAAATCCCCCTCAACCCCCCTTTACAAAGGGGGGCAGGGGGGATTTCGGGGATATCTTTTCCGAAGGCTAAACCGCTCCCTGGGTTCTTCTTTCCGGGGACGGCGTTTACATTTCGGGATTGTATGCTATATTGGAAAGGGTAGTAAAAACCGGAAAGGAACGATTGGGACCAGAAGTAGAGGATTCAAAAAAGGAATTCAAAAGATCAAAGCGGCGGTTTTAGCTCCTCGGCCTTAAGAGTTTTTCCTGCTGCTCCCCCCTGCCTCACCGTCTCACTTTGAGTTCTCAAACCCTGATTTCGGTATCCCCTAAAAAGCATTTTTGGGAAAACGATGAAAAGAAGCGCGCAGAACGAAAAATTAAGGAACATCGCCATCATCGCCCACGTCGACCACGGCAAGACCACCCTGGTGGACCAGATGTTCAAACAGAGCGGCGTATTCCGCCCCGGCCAGGAGGTGGCGGAAAGAGTCATGGACTCCCTGGACCTGGAGCGGGAGCGGGGCATCACCATCGCGGCCAAGAACTGCTCGGTCTACTGGCAGGAGGTCAAGATCAACATCCTGGACACTCCGGGGCACGCCGACTTCGGCGGGGAGGTGGAGCGGGCCCTCATGATGGTGGACGGCGTCCTCCTCCTGGTGGATGCCTCGGAAGGCCCCCTGCCCCAGACGCGGTTTGTCCTCAAGAAGGCCCTGGAAGCCGGCTTGAAGATCATCGTGGTGGTCAACAAGATTGACCGCAAGGACGCCCGCCCGAAGGAAGTGCTGGACGAGATCTACGGCCTCTTCTTCGACCTGGACGCCACGGAAGAGCAGATCGGTTTTCCCGTCCTCTATGCCGTGGGGCGGGAGGGGATCGCGCAGAAGTCCGCGGAGGAGCAAGGACGGGATCTTACCCCCCTGTTCCGGGCCATCCTCGACGAGATCCCTCCGCCCGCCTATGACCCGGAGGAGCCGTTCCAGATGCTGGTGGCCGACCTGGACTACTCCGACTACCTGGGACGCCTGGCCGTGGGCAAGGTCTTTCACGGCACGGCGGGGTGCAACGAGGACCTGGTGTGCCTCAACCGGGAGGAGAAGGCCATCCCCCTCCGGATCTCCAAACTCCAGGTGTATGACGGGATCAACCTGAAAGAGGTGGATTCGGCCCAGCCGGGGGACATTATCATCCTGGCGGGGATCGAAGACGTGGAAATCGGCGACACCATCTGCACCCGCGAAGCGCCCAAAGCCCTGCCGCGGATCTCCGTCGACGAGCCGACCATCTCCATGCTCTTTACCAGCAACACCTCTCCTCTTTCGGGGAAAGAAGGGAAATACGTGCAGTCGGGCAAAATCCGCGACCGACTCTATAAGGAATCGCTGCGCAACGTGGCCATCCGGGTGGAGGACGGCGAGGAGGCGGACAGCTTCATCGTCAAGGGGCGGGGGGAGTTTCAGATGGCCATCCTGATCGAGACCATGCGGCGGGAAGGGTTTGAACTCATGGTGGGCCGCCCCCAGGTCATCTATAAGCGGAAATCCGGGAAGACCCTGGAGCCCATCGAACACCTCTTCATCGACTGCGACGAGAACTTCATCGGCGTGGTCTCCGAGAAGCTCTCCCGGCGGAAGGGCCGCATGGTGAACCTGGCGAACCACGGCACCGGCCGCGTCCGCATGGAGTTCACCATCCCCTCGCGCTCCCTGATCGGCTACCGCAACGAATTCCTGACCGACACCCGGGGAACCGGGATCATGAACTCCTACCTGAGAGGCTACGAAGAGTTCCGGGGGGACTTTCCGGTGCGCATGACCGGATCCCTGGTTTCCGACCGGCAGGGAGAGGCGGTGTCCTACGCCCTCTTCAACCTGGAACCCCGGGGGGTTCTCTTTCTGACGCCGGGAGAGCCGGTCTACGAGGGGATGATCGTGGGAGAACACAACCGGGAAAACGACCTCAATGTCAACCCCTGTAAGATGAAGAAATTGACCAATATGCGCGCCTCCACCAAAGACGACAGCATTCAGCTGACCCCGGCGATCCCCATGACCCTGGAGAGGGCCATTGAATTCATCAAGGACGACGAAATGGTAGAGGTCACCCCCCGCAGCATCCGCCTGCGCAAGCTCGCCCTCTCCGCCGAAACACGGCACCGGCTGCGGGCGGAGAAGTTGAATGTCCAGGAAGCATGAGGGTCATAATCCCTAACTCGCCAGAAAATCACAGTTTATGAAAGGTCTGCCAATCGAAGGTTATTCCCGGCTTGCCTTCCTTCACTTTTCGCCAAGTAGGCGGAAGATGAATTGAATTTCAGGCGCTGCCCGGAGTGGGTGGCGATGGTTAAGGGACTGCACTGAGGACAAAAAGAAGGGATGAAAACTTCTTATGACCTTGATTTTACCCCTGAGGATAATTCCGGAGGCCATCACTTTTTCTCATAGAATCAGTAATAGGCCCCCGGAATTCATGCCGGGCTGATAAAAAGGTTAGAAGCGGAAAAGTATTTTCCTGCTTATCAGGAAACTACCAGCGGTTGCGCCCGCCGCCGCCGCCGCCGCGGCCGCCCCCATAACCGCCGCCGCTGGGCCGGCCGCCCCCGCGGGGGCTCTTTTCCTGCGCCTCGTTGACCTTGATGGTCTTGCCGTCCAGGCTCGTGCCGTCCATCTTGGAAATGGCCGTTTTCGCATCCTCATCCTGGGCGAAGGTCACGAACCCAAAACCCCGGGAGCGTCCCGTATCCCGGTCGGTGATGACCTTGGCTTCGGTGATTTCTCCGTGAGCCGCGAAGGCCTGGCGCAGGCCGTCGTCCGTCGTATCCCAGCTCAGCCCCCCTACAAACAGTTTCTTAGCCATACTCTCTGCTGCTCCTTTTCTGCCCCGCTTCAAGCGGCGCACGTTGATGGGTAGCGCCCGCCATACGGCGTTCGCCACGTTTACTTGCCTTTGTTGAATGTCCGATTCGTCTGGGAGGATGGGCCACCAATTTCCCTCATTCCCTCCGGCGCCGCGGGAAGCTTCGCCACGGGGGGTTGAGTCCTCACCCACGAGTCCCTTTCAACCGATTTCGTCAACCTTGCCCATCTATGATAAAAGCACATCCTCCCTCACCGGAGGGGCTGGCTTGGTCGGGTTTGCGGTAAAGATGAAATTAGGAAGTCTTTTTCCCCGGAAAGGCATAACCAGTCAAGGGTTGGGCGGCTGGTTCTCTTCTTGCTCAACCTTTTCGGCGTCCGACGGGGCGCCATCTCCTTTATGAAGCTTGCGCTCTCTTCTTTCGTCCTGCTTTTTCTGGCGGGATAATTCTTTTCGCCGTTTTTCGCTTTTATAAGCTCCACGTCGTTTTGGCAAAATTCCCTCCTTGGCCTAAAAACTATCATTATCATGAAAAAAAAAAGAAATCCAATGAAATTTTTCGCTTTTTGACTCAAGCCTAATCCTTTCATCCCCTTCTTCCCCGGGGGTGCGGCCCGCGCGGCAGGCGGGCAAATTCGGCATCGCGCGCCGGTGCCGGCTTTTTATAATCGAAGCCCGGCACCCTGCGGCACTCCACCTTTTTCCCGAGGACCCGCTCGATGCTGCGCACCATGCCCCCGTCTTCCCGGGTCATGAAGGTGAAGGCATCGCCGCTTTTCTCCGCCCGGCCGGTGCGGCCGATGCGGTGGGTGTACGCGTCGGCGCTATCGGGCATGTCGTAGTTGATGACATGGGATATGCGGGAGACGTCGATGCCGCGGGAGGCAATGTCGGTAGCCACGAGGACCTGAACCGTGCCGTTGCGGAATCCGTCGAGCGCCGCCTGGCGCTGGTTCTGCGACAGGTTCCCCTGCAGGGAGGAGGCCCGAAAGCCGGCCCTTTCCAGTTGCTGTCCCACACGCCTGGCGCGGTGCTTGGTGCGGGTGAAGACCAGGACCGACTCCGTGTCGGTATGGCGCAGAAGCTCGAAAAGAAGCGCGGTTTTGAGGTGCGGATCGACGGGGTAGAGCGCGTGCGCGACCGTGCAAGCCGGGGAGGAGGGATTGACCTCCACCGTCACCGGGGTCTGGAGCACATCGCGGGCCAGCAGGCGGATATCATCGGGCATGGTTGCCGCGAACAGCAGGGTCTGACGCCTGGCCGGAACGTGGCGGAGGATCTTCCGGATATCCGGCAGGAAGCCCATGTCGAACATCCGGTCTGCCTCGTCGAGCACGAGCACCTCCAGATCCGCCAGGCGAATCGTGCCCTGTTGGAGGTGATCGAGCAGGCGGCCGGGACAGGCGACGACGATCTCAACGCCGGCGCGCAGTTTCCGGACCTGCGGGTCCATGCCCACCCCGCCGTAGATGGCGGCGCTGCGCAGATGCGTCTGTCGCCCCAGGTCGGCAAAGGCGGTATTGATCTGATCGGCCAGCTCGCGGGTGGGGGCGATGACCAGGGCGCGGATCCGGCCCCGGGGCCTTTTGATCAGGCGCTCCAGGATCGGCAGCACGAAGGCGGCGGTTTTGCCGGTTCCGGTCTGGGCAACGCCCATGACGTCTTGTCCCTGGAGAACCGGCGGGATGGCCCGGATCTGGATGGGGGTTGGCGTGGAATAGCCGAGCGCCTCGACGCCGGCCGCGATCTGAGGATGGAGATGGAACGGAGTAAAACTCATATGCCTCTCTTTCTGGATTCGATGCCCCGCATTCCGCAAGGGTCATCTTTATAATGGGTAGCCACAGGCTGAGCGTGGCCTGCGGCCAGGAGCCTGCGTTTCTTAATCACCCTGACAGGGAGGGTGAAGGTTCATCTGATACCCCGAAACGGGGGGTTGGCCGCTGCTCCCTGGATGTTGCCGGGTAAACGGCAACCCCTGCCTCGCGGGAAACTGCGCCCGGCTTCATGGGGAAAAAGGCCCTCCGGCTTTATTGGCCGAAAGCCTGCAATCCCGTCTAAAGGCTAAGATCTATGAATCGGAGGATGTACAAAAAACAGATAGCGGGGTCGGAGCGGAACCGAAGACCTGAGGGTTGGAAAGACATTTTGACAAATGTCCGGGTAGGCCTCTATCTTGGATTTTTCGTATCACCTTATTTTTTATAATATAGCCTCATTCCCCCTATTCTGTCAATTGATTTTTATTCCTTGCCCCCCTTCACTTTTCGCCAGGTAGGCGTCAGACCGATTGCATTTCAGGCGGTGCCCGGCCAGGAGGCAAGGGCATTGCGCGGAAAAACCATGATGCGCATTCCATTTCTTGGGCCGGGCGGGCACAGCGCCAGAACCACATCCTCGGGTTGAATCCGCGTAGGGGCGATCCGGTGGATCGCCCACGGGCCCGCCTCTTTCTGCGGAAGCACGAGGGGATCTCCGTATGGAATTCTTTTCCCGCCGATGCTTTTTCCGCGCAATGCCCTTGCTTCCTGGCCACAAGATTGCCTTTTGGCAGAAAAGGGAATCATAAAAGTGAAGAGGGGCAAGATTTCTATTCTTTCTCCAGGGACGGAAGTCCGCAGCAATCGAATTCCCTTGAAAAAGGCCTCATTCCGGCATAGAATAAAAGTTAATTCCTGTCCGAATCTGTCCCAAGGCAGCCTTCTCGGCATTCCGAGCGGTTTTCCCCGCCATTCGTTCATCATCATCGGAAGAGAATTTGTCTGGCAGGACGTGGTTTTCCACAGGGTACGGAGGGAATGAATTCCGCCCCCCTTTCCTTGTCTTTCCCTTCAAAAGGGAGACCCAGGGAAAACAGAAAAGGGGGATAAGAGGATAGAGGAATAGGGAATGAAGCTGGGGTTGATTGGATTCCCGCAGGTCGGCAAACGAACGCTTTTCCGCCTGCTTACCGGACAAGAAAGCGAGCCGGAGAACGGCAAAGGAGAAGTCCAGGGATTCGCCTGCGTACGCGATGAGCGTTTCGAACGCCTGGTGGAGATCTACCGGCCCCACCTGGAAACGCCGGCCCAAATCAGCATTGTCCGGTTAGGAAATTGCTTTCAAAATATGGGTAAGGAAATGTGAAATATATTTTTGCGATGGGCTCACTTTTTTCTTGACAGCCGAGAAAAAGTATGTAGGTCGCCACTTCGTAACTC
>Ga0315294_10008099_pt1 | contig 11547 bp, 13 predicted proteins | sample YL17G13_40_MG_FD_203626 | JGI IMG/M metagenome (GOLD analysis project Ga0315294, IMG submission 203626) | Sediment microbial communities from Yellowstone Lake, YNP, Wyoming, USA - YL17G13_40 | ecosystem: Environmental > Aquatic > Freshwater > Lake > Sediment | place: USA: Wyoming | collected... | reverse complement strand
CTAATCAAATTCATAGCACCGCACCGGGGACACTTCACTTCGAGAATTTTTGCTTTGCCCAAAAAATCATAACCAGGCACCCCAGCCAGAAGTAATTTATTACATTTTTGACATCGAATCTCTGGCAGTTTATCACTATTCATTTTTTAGTTTATCTACCATAGCGGTAAATTTTTCAATCCATTCCACCGAAAAGTTAATACCCTTCCGGGTCGGAATCCAGGAATTTATCTCTTTATCATCTTTTACCTTTACATATTGCCTTAGATCAACTCTTTCCTCATTTCTAAATTTTCCGATAGAAAGAATCAATCTTTTATTATCGGTAACGTCTAATTGAGCAATTTCTTTCAAAATATTCACCTTCTTTTACTTGCGATATTTTTCAAAATCTGATAATATATAAAAAAGGGTGTTTTACCTAAAAAAGGGGTCTATGGCTTTTATAAAGCCTACTTGTTTAGGTAGAAACCGCATGTCTTTTGTAAAAAAGGGATCTGCTCAGGTAGAGGTCAGATTCCTTTTTTATTTCAAAAAAAAGAAAAAAGCACCGTTAAGAAATTTTTATACCTTCCCGAACGGTGCTTTATTTTCAGTAAATAGCACTTTAAAGATATTCAATTTTTTATCAATTTTTATTATAATATAATTTTTTTTTAGTTTCAACTTTCTTATAATCGCCCTCTTGACCTTTCATGATCGAATAAGAAAAATAATATCTTATCAGCAATATCCTGGCACAAATTAATAAATTTTTTAATAGCCATAATTAATCACCTGCTTAGTTAGTTTTTAAATGGTATGATCCAATCATCACCACTTGACCCTGTTTCTATTATCTTATTTTCATAATCATAGACGATATAATCTTTTAATTTCCACTCAGGGTGATGTATGCAAGCAAAATCTACAATTCCTTTAAAACTGTTAAATCCATAAATATCATTTAAATAATCATAGATTCTATAAGATTCGTTGTCAGTATAGGATAATCCATCATCTTCTACATAGACCCCTAACCAATGATCCCAAACTGACCCGCTATAAATCATTTTTATCAGGTAAGTTTCATAGCCGTGCCAATGGGCCGCGAAAATCCCAAAGGTCGCAAAATCGTTACAGTCTCCCTTCCCTGTTTTCCATAAGGTATAAGGACTAGGAGTCCATAAACCGTGTGATTCATAATAAAAATTATCGATCATATAATCGCTTATTTCCTGAGGAGTTTTCAATCCCTCAATTGTAGTAATAAAATCTGAATCCTCAGGCCATACCCAGCCACCAAGATAAAAAGCCCCACCGCAACCGGTTAGTATTGAAATTAAAAATACGACAAGGATCAATAACAAAACTTTCCTTTTCATTTTCAAAATATCCCCTACTCTTTCCCTAAAAAGCGGTCGAGGTTTTTAGTGGAAAGATAATATCTTTTTCCTACTTTTATAGCTCCCTTAATCCTGCCAGTCTTTAAATATTTTCTTACGGTTAGCATACATAACCCTAAAATTTTTACGAGATCCTCAGTCTTGTAAAAACGGATATCCTTAATTTTTTTCCCCGGATAAATTCTTTTAACTTTGTCCATAATATTCTTGCCTTTCTAAAATTTATTTATTTATATTTATTATATATCTATAAAATATATTAAGTCAAATTAATTCTACCAATCACCGCCAGGCCTGGGATTGCTCGGTCCGCCCCAATCTTCCCCGGTTTCGCTCTCCATTTCTCTGGCATACCGAGAAGATAAACTTTCGCCCCTGCCCATTCTCATATCACCTTTTATCTTTTCGCTCATATCATCGAGCAGTTTTCCGGTGTCCTGTTCCCCTTCCCGGTTTATCTCAAAAACTGCGGTAGCAATAGCATCGGCCTCGTCTGCGTGTCCCTCGCTATCTCTCTCGTGAGCAATACTCAAAGCGTTATTTCTACCATAAAAGGCCTGAGTATTTAAAAAGGATTTCTTCAAACCTTGATTGTCGGGTAAATAAAGTCTATTGCCTAGCATAAGACTTTTTAGATTAACGTATATTTCGGCTAACGTAGGCCTTATTTTTACTTCCAAGCCTATTTTTTTTAAAGCGGACTCAACCCAGCCCTTTGCATAGCGATCAATACTCGCTTTGTTAAAATTATATATCCCGGCAAGTTCTTTAATATCCTTTATTATCGGATCAGAATCTTTTAGATCCCAGGATATAATTTTATCAACATAAACAGAATCCTCTTGTTTATGAGTTATAGCTAAGGCAAATTTATCCCTACCGGCTAATCCTGAGGCATCTATACCAGCAAAATATTGATATTCTGCTTTATAGGGTAGATCACCGGCTAATTTTAAGCTATTTTCTACCAGTTCATAAGATAAGAAGGCTTCTACTCTTTCGGCAAATTCTGCTAAAAATTCTCTCCGGTAGTTATCGATATCCCGAGCCTTTTCCTTTTCTAAAAACTTCTTATCAACTAAGGGATTCATAAAAAGAGTCGGAGCCTGAGCGGTTAACCTACCAGGGACCTTAAAACCTTCTTCGTAGAAGCTCCAAAATAGGCCTTGCTTAGCCGAAGGAGTGCTTATAAGAATTAGTTTAGCGCCAGGGAATTGAGCCTGTCGTGGCCTTAAAGCGTTAAAAATAATATCGTCTGCTTTTACTCCCTCAGTATAAAAATGAGCGATCTCATCAAATATAAGGCAAGCAATAGGCAACCCCCTGCCTGCGGTAGAGTTACAAGGCAAAGATAATATTTTCATATTAGTTCTAAGTGTTAATTCTGATTGAGTATTCTCTTTTATAAGATATCTTAAATTACGGGAATTTTCCATAAGTCTTAAACAATTAGCCCCAATGATCTGCTCACTTTGTTTTTGCCTGGTGCTAATTACTACAATATACCCGGGTTCACCCGGATTCCGAAATAACGCCCATTTTCTACGAGTGGACTCATATAAGGCTATTATGCTGGCCAGTAAAGATTTTCCACTTCTCGCTCCCAGGCACATCACCGCTTCGTCTTTGACTTCTCCGGCTTCAAATTCTTTTTTATTCTTAGTGATCCTACGGTAAATCTTTAATTGTTTTCTGTCTAAAGGTAAGCCATAAATGACCCTGAGAATAACCTCTTGAGCCGGTCTTTCCTTAAAGGATAAACCTAAATAATTAGGATCGGTAGCAAATTCAATTATATTAACCTGCTCTAGTTCGGTCAGTTTAGTTATAACCTTTTGTAAGGTTCCCGGGTCTTTGCCCTGTTTTAGATTAGCCAATTGTTTCGCCCTGGCCAAAGGATCATTACTTATAAAACTGCTTTTCGGTCTATATTTAGCGATAATATCACTACCCTTTAAATAATCGTTTGAAAAATACTTTTATCTTTTGCCCTCTGTCCTGTCTTTTGTCTTGTCTTATGTCCTGCTTTATGTCTTCCCTGTTTTCCTCTTTATTTTTTCCTTCTATTAATAAAAGTTTATTAGCCATACCTTTTATTAAAATATTCGATTCTCTGCTTCTTTCAATAAGTTGATCAATTTTTTTACTCATACTTTTTATCTGCTCGTCTTTAATTTTTAATTGCTCTTTTAAAATTTCTGTGGTTTCCTTTAAGAGAATAATGATATCTCTATTTTGTCCGGTGTCTTGTCTTTTGTCATCTATGATGTCCGTTTTTATTTTATCTGTTCCGGTTATCTTAAAAGCCTCTAATTCAGCTCGGTTAAAGCGATATTCTATACTTCCCTTCTGAGATTTTATTTTTTCCGGGATTATTAAACTTTTTTTAATATATCTAGACAAAGTTCTTTTACTTTTACCTAATATCTTACAAGCCTCTATAAAGTTAATTTCATTTTTAACTTCTTTAACTTCTTTCTTTTTCATTTTTTAACTCCATCCCTCTTAGATTAGCTAAAATATCTAAAATTTTACCCTTTCTATGCATTTCCTTAATCTTTATGGTTAATTATCTATCCCCTGTCATAACCTCAAAATCCTAAAAATAACTAAAAGATATAATATATAAGGTTTTTATTTAATTTAGGTTAAAAATCCAAGCGTCAATTTCGTCATTTGAGGGGGGTCAAAAAAATCTCGCTTATGATTACCTTTGACTTTTTGATATTTCTATTAAAAACCTACCCTTAAATACAAATCTCGTCCTCTAAAAGATTAATTTCCTCTTGAGTGATCCCTATATATCGTTTAGTTACAATTACGGATTTATGGCCTAACTTTTCGTTTATCTTTTCAATACTTACCCCTTGCTTCCTGGCCTGATAGCCCCAGGTCTTTCTAAGGGTATGAGTCCCGAATCTCTCGCCTTCCAGCCCCACCTCTTTAGTCCATTTCTGGATCAAGCCCCAGGCTCTTATCCGGTCTAAAGGTTTATTCCCTCTTTGCGATTTAAAAAGATATTGTTCTGGATCGGTTACCCTGGCCTTGCTAAGATAATAATTTAAGGCCTCTTTGACTGTTTCATTAATCTTGATCTTGACTTGCCGATTAGTTTTCTGTTCCTTTAAATGAATAAATTCATTTAAATTCCCTTGCCGGTCTAAAATATCCTTTACCTTCAAAGATAATAAATCGGATATCCTCAAGGCCAGGTTTACCCCGGCAACAAATAAGAGATAGTTCCGGGGGTCTTTTTCCTCTCTCAAGTTTCGCTTAATTGCTAAAATTTTTTTAGGATCTCGAATCGGTTCAACGATATTCATTATTTTTATACCTTCCTTTATATAACATTATACCTTATTTTATAACTTATGTTATATAGAGTCAAGCCCCCTAATAAAATATTTTTCAAGAATACATCAAACCTTTTATATAATAAACTATTTTTAAGTTTTTAAACATCTCTCAAATAAAATAACACAATAACCCTTTTGTTATATTAAAATTAAATTCCCGAGTGAGCTAAATTCCCCGAGACACTCCAAAATTTTTAAAGGCTTCTACACCCTATTTTTTAGCCCCTATTTTGCCTCTTTATTTAACAAAACTAAATTTTCTCTTCTTTTTTTATTTCCTCTGGTAATATTCCCCTCGGCGCATAATATCTTTTTTCTAGTTCGTCTATGATCTCAGGAAATATTAATTTTAATTTAGCAAAGTTTTTAGTATCGGCTTTCCTTCCAGCAGACATAATTAACGAAGCGAAGGGCGGATCTTTTGCCGATATTTCTTTAGACTTTTCATAATCATAATGGCTCATTTTCAACTACCTCTTTTTTATTTTTTTAATTAAATTAAACAGCAAACAAAAACAAGCAAATGTTCGCCCTAAAAATCCTCTTTTCATTTTTCTATCTTTCTAATCCTAAAAAACACCGCCTATGGTCCTTTTAAGATTTTCTAAGATTTAAGATTAAGATAAAAGATAAAAGGGTAAATGGTATACATATAGATAACTGTATGGAAAACCACCCCTATAAATTCCCTTATACTGTATGGAAAACCATATCTATTTTTTATTCATAGATATGGAAAACCACCCCTATATAGATATGGAAAACCACCCCTATAAATATTCATTTTTTCTTAAAAATTTTCGGAAAAAGTTTATCAATATCAATCTCAATAAATTCTCTTGTGCCATATTTTTCCCACCTCTTAGATAAACCAAATATATGAGGTTGTTTATAAAACCCCCCACGCTTCACTAAATCAATAAAACCGAGTTTTATCAATTTTTTATAATCAACCCGAAAAGTAACTAAATCCATAATCTTTTTAGCTTCTTTTTGTGTAAATATGATATCCCTGGGATTATCACCGTGATAACGAAGTCGAAACTCTACATATAGCCATTTAGTATGAGTTTTTAAATTTTTAAAAGCCTCTGAATTTACCAATTTATTTTCTATTTGTGCGTATGGTGGATCAGGATTCCAAATATTTTTTTTCTTTTTGCTCATACAATTAATCACCCCTTTTTAATACCAGCAGGGGAAGGGGTGATCGCCCAAACCCCCGCTAGTATTTAGCAGTTAACTGCTTCTGCTTATTTTTCTTTACCCCTCTTGCAATTTAAAAGAATCTGTTATAAACTAAATACGAAGAGGGGCTCTTCTTCTTTATATCTATAAAAAATGGGAGTTTAAACCTGCCCGGTTTTCTCTCTCATTTTTTTTTATACATAAAGATATCATCACACTACCTAAATTTATTATAGTTAAATTTCTTTTAACTTTCAAGTTTACTATCACGATCTTATTTTCTCCCTTATAACCGTCAAATTCATTAAAATTTACCCCTAAAAAATCATTTCTTTGTAACTTGTGGTATGTTTATACCTTCTGATCACCCACATAATTTATTTTTGTTTTAATTCTGACCTTAATATTTATGGATCACTTCACATAAGATCTGGCATATACTAAGTAATAAATTAAATTCTATATACTTGCTTTCAGTGATCTTTTTATCTTTGAAAGCAGTTTCAATTTTTTCTTTATTTTTTTGTATTTCTTCATTATAGGTTGTCAATTTAATTTCTCCTTTCTAGGCTAATATTTCCAGGCATCCTCATAAAGTTCTTTTTTTCTTGATAGGGGAATTTCTTTCCACAATTTGCCGATCCCACTTTTTTCAATTTTACATATACCGCCAAGGTCCGGATAGGCCAGCAATAAAACCTTAATTTTTTTTAGATATTCCAAATCTTCAAAATAATTATTAATTTCCTTTTCAACTTCTTGATTAGTCATAAATCTAAATCTATCTAATAACATTATTTTTTAACTCCTTCCCTTCCTTTGCTCTTTCTCATAAGTTTCCATAATTAATTTTTTCCGCTCCAGGTTCCCCAACGTCCGCCATAGATTTTCTATACCTTGATATTCCACACTTGTAACCCCAAGCGAGTAATTTACTGTGAGAATATCTAATTTTTTCATATAATTTAAATCTTTCCACCAGGAGCTAATTTTTCTCTCGAGTTCTTGATCAGTTTTTATTCCTTTATCGAATTTCATTATTTTCACTTCCTTTCTAATTTTTATATAGGCCCGGTGGAGTGATCAGGTCCACCAGGTAGAAGGCCATTTCAAGCGGGGAGATTGCACCGCTTGTTTGTCGCAGTGGCCTATTTTTTGTCTGGGTCCAGTTTTGAGCCAACACTATTTCTCCAGAGGCTTTTCTGCAATAAGTTCAAGTTCTTTCTTTGCATCAGTTAAAATCCGATAAGCCTCGTTTAACTTTTTTCGAGTCGCTTCACTAAAGATACTTAAACCCTTCGTTAAATCTATCGATGAGATTCCGCCATCCAAAAGTCCTGCGATCCTCACCGCTTCATCCGGCGCTAAATAATCTTCTCTTTCGGTAATTCCCGATTGAATCACGGCCGTTCTATAATCTATTCCCGGATGAGTGGAGATATACTCCTCTACTTTTTGTTCTCTTGTCTTAAATTCTGCCATTGTTTTCACCCCCTTCCCTTCTTTTGTAATTATGGTTTTATATCCGTTTACTCGAGATACTTCCACATTTTTAATTTTCGGATCTTTATACCCGTCATAGTCATAAATAATGATCATTTTATCAATCATTTATGTTTTTCTCCTTTCCTAATAAATAAAAATAATAATTCCAGGGTAAAGAATCTAGTGAGAAAGGCTAAATCCTCTACCCTGATGGCAAATGGAATGGGATAACAAGGAATTAGAAGGATCTGGCCAGTTTCTTGTTATCCCTTACCAACTGGCCAGAAAATTTTAATCTCCTTTCAACTCTATTTTTATTTCTTCTATAACTTTGATGCTAATCAAATTCATAGCACCGCACCGGGGACACTTCACTTCGAGAATTTTTGCTTTGCCCAAAAAATCATAACCAGGCACCCCAGCCAGAAGTAATTTATTACATTTTTGACATCGAATCTCTGGCAGTTTATCACTATTCATTTTTTAGTTTATCTACCATAGCGGTAAATTTTTCAATCCATTCCACCGAAAAGTTAATACCCTTCCGGGTCGGAATCCAGGAATTTATCTCTTTATCATCTTTTACCTTTACATATTGCCTTAGATCAACTCTTTCCTCATTTCTAAATTTTCCGATAGAAAGAATCAATCTTTTATTATCGGTAACGTCTAATTGAGCAATTTCTTTCAAAATATTCACCTTCTTTTACTTGCGATATTTTTCAAAATCTGATAATATATAAAAAAGGGTGTTTTACCTAAAAAAGGGGTCTATGGCTTTTATAAAGCCTACTTGTTTAGGTAGAAACCGCATGTCTTTTGTAAAAAAGGGATCTGCTCAGGTAGAGGTCAGATTCCTTTTTTATTTCAAAAAAAAGAAAAAAGCACCGTTAAGAAATTTTTATACCTTCCCGAACGGTGCTTTATTTTCAGTAAATAGCACTTTAAAGATATTCAATTTTTTATCAATTTTTATTATAATATAATTTTTTTTTAGTTTCAACTTTCTTATAATCGCCCTCTTGACCTTTCATGATCGAATAAGAAAAATAATATCTTATCAGCAATATCCTGGCACAAATTAATAAATTTTTTAATAGCCATAATTAATCACCTGCTTAGTTAGTTTTTAAATGGTATGATCCAATCATCACCACTTGACCCTGTTTCTATTATCTTATTTTCATAATCATAGACGATATAATCTTTTAATTTCCACTCAGGGTGATGTATGCAAGCAAAATCTACAATTCCTTTAAAACTGTTAAATCCATAAATATCATTTAAATAATCATAGATTCTATAAGATTCGTTGTCAGTATAGGATAATCCATCATCTTCTACATAGACCCCTAACCAATGATCCCAAACTGACCCGCTATAAATCATTTTTATCAGGTAAGTTTCATAGCCGTGCCAATGGGCCGCGAAAATCCCAAAGGTCGCAAAATCGTTACAGTCTCCCTTCCCTGTTTTCCATAAGGTATAAGGACTAGGAGTCCATAAACCGTGTGATTCATAATAAAAATTATCGATCATATAATCGCTTATTTCCTGAGGAGTTTTCAATCCCTCAATTGTAGTAATAAAATCTGAATCCTCAGGCCATACCCAGCCACCAAGATAAAAAGCCCCACCGCAACCGGTTAGTATTGAAATTAAAAATACGACAAGGATCAATAACAAAACTTTCCTTTTCATTTTCAAAATATCCCCTACTCTTTCCCTAAAAAGCGGTCGAGGTTTTTAGTGGAAAGATAATATCTTTTTCCTACTTTTATAGCTCCCTTAATCCTGCCAGTCTTTAAATATTTTCTTACGGTTAGCATACATAACCCTAAAATTTTTACGAGATCCTCAGTCTTGTAAAAACGGATATCCTTAATTTTTTTCCCCGGATAAATTCTTTTAACTTTGTCCATAATATTCTTGCCTTTCTAAAATTTATTTATTTATATTTATTATATATCTATAAAATATATTAAGTCAAATTAATTCTACCAATCACCGCCAGGCCTGGGATTGCTCGGTCCGCCCCAATCTTCCCCGGTTTCGCTCTCCATTTCTCTGGCATACCGAGAAGATAAACTTTCGCCCCTGCCCATTCTCATATCACCTTTTATCTTTTCGCTCATATCATCGAGCAGTTTTCCGGTGTCCTGTTCCCCTTCCCGGTTTATCTCAAAAACTGCGGTAGCAATAGCATCGGCCTCGTCTGCGTGTCCCTCGCTATCTCTCTCGTGAGCAATACTCAAAGCGTTATTTCTACCATAAAAGGCCTGAGTATTTAAAAAGGATTTCTTCAAACCTTGATTGTCGGGTAAATAAAGTCTATTGCCTAGCATAAGACTTTTTAGATTAACGTATATTTCGGCTAACGTAGGCCTTATTTTTACTTCCAAGCCTATTTTTTTTAAAGCGGACTCAACCCAGCCCTTTGCATAGCGATCAATACTCGCTTTGTTAAAATTATATATCCCGGCAAGTTCTTTAATATCCTTTATTATCGGATCAGAATCTTTTAGATCCCAGGATATAATTTTATCAACATAAACAGAATCCTCTTGTTTATGAGTTATAGCTAAGGCAAATTTATCCCTACCGGCTAATCCTGAGGCATCTATACCAGCAAAATATTGATATTCTGCTTTATAGGGTAGATCACCGGCTAATTTTAAGCTATTTTCTACCAGTTCATAAGATAAGAAGGCTTCTACTCTTTCGGCAAATTCTGCTAAAAATTCTCTCCGGTAGTTATCGATATCCCGAGCCTTTTCCTTTTCTAAAAACTTCTTATCAACTAAGGGATTCATAAAAAGAGTCGGAGCCTGAGCGGTTAACCTACCAGGGACCTTAAAACCTTCTTCGTAGAAGCTCCAAAATAGGCCTTGCTTAGCCGAAGGAGTGCTTATAAGAATTAGTTTAGCGCCAGGGAATTGAGCCTGTCGTGGCCTTAAAGCGTTAAAAATAATATCGTCTGCTTTTACTCCCTCAGTATAAAAATGAGCGATCTCATCAAATATAAGGCAAGCAATAGGCAACCCCCTGCCTGCGGTAGAGTTACAAGGCAAAGATAATATTTTCATATTAGTTCTAAGTGTTAATTCTGATTGAGTATTCTCTTTTATAAGATATCTTAAATTACGGGAATTTTCCATAAGTCTTAAACAATTAGCCCCAATGATCTGCTCACTTTGTTTTTGCCTGGTGCTAATTACTACAATATACCCGGGTTCACCCGGATTCCGAAATAACGCCCATTTTCTACGAGTGGACTCATATAAGGCTATTATGCTGGCCAGTAAAGATTTTCCACTTCTCGCTCCCAGGCACATCACCGCTTCGTCTTTGACTTCTCCGGCTTCAAATTCTTTTTTATTCTTAGTGATCCTACGGTAAATCTTTAATTGTTTTCTGTCTAAAGGTAAGCCATAAATGACCCTGAGAATAACCTCTTGAGCCGGTCTTTCCTTAAAGGATAAACCTAAATAATTAGGATCGGTAGCAAATTCAATTATATTAACCTGCTCTAGTTCGGTCAGTTTAGTTATAACCTTTTGTAAGGTTCCCGGGTCTTTGCCCTGTTTTAGATTAGCCAATTGTTTCGCCCTGGCCAAAGGATCATTACTTATAAAACTGCTTTTCGGTCTATATTTAGCGATAATATCACTACCCTTTAAATAATCGTTTGAAAAATACTTTTATCTTTTGCCCTCTGTCCTGTCTTTTGTCTTGTCTTATGTCCTGCTTTATGTCTTCCCTGTTTTCCTCTTTATTTTTTCCTTCTATTAATAAAAGTTTATTAGCCATACCTTTTATTAAAATATTCGATTCTCTGCTTCTTTCAATAAGTTGATCAATTTTTTTACTCATACTTTTTATCTGCTCGTCTTTAATTTTTAATTGCTCTTTTAAAATTTCTGTGGTTTCCTTTAAGAGAATAATGATATCTCTATTTTGTCCGGTGTCTTGTCTTTTGTCATCTATGATGTCCGTTTTTATTTTATCTGTTCCGGTTATCTTAAAAGCCTCTAATTCAGCTCGGTTAAAGCGATATTCTATACTTCCCTTCTGAGATTTTATTTTTTCCGGGATTATTAAACTTTTTTTAATATATCTAGACAAAGTTCTTT
>Ga0315294_10008097_pt1 | contig 11549 bp, 10 predicted proteins | sample YL17G13_40_MG_FD_203626 | JGI IMG/M metagenome (GOLD analysis project Ga0315294, IMG submission 203626) | Sediment microbial communities from Yellowstone Lake, YNP, Wyoming, USA - YL17G13_40 | ecosystem: Environmental > Aquatic > Freshwater > Lake > Sediment | place: USA: Wyoming | collected... | reverse complement strand
GGATGTCGGACGAACAGTGGGACCTGGTCCTCAAGATCAACCTCTACAGCATGTTCTACTGCATCCGCGCGGCCGTGAAGCCGATGATGAAGAACCGGTGGGGGAGGATCATCAACCTGTCCTCCGTGTCGGGCGTGATGGGCAACCCGGGCCAAGCCAACTACGCGGCCTCCAAGGGGGGCGTCATCTCGCTCACGAAGACCGTGGCCAAGGAGTTCGCCTCCCGGAACATCACCTGCAACGCCATCGCGCCGGGTTTCATCAAGACCGTCCTGACCGACCAGATGACGGAAAAGGCGCGCCAGGCAATGCTGGGCATGATCCCGCTGGGGCGGTTCGGCGAGCCCGGGGACATCATGGGCGCGATTGCGTTCCTGGCCTCGGATGAGGCATCCTACATCACCGGGCAGGTGATCCAGATAGACGGGGGCATGGCGATGTAGCAGCCGGTAGTTCGCAGGTCTTTGGTCAGGCTTCAACATCAGAAATCCCAGATTAGGGAGGTTCCAATGGCAGTAGAAGACAAGGTGAAAGAGATCATCGTGGACCAGCTCGGCGTCGATGCGGCGAAGGTGACCGACACGGCGAAGTTCGTCGAGGACCTGGGCGCCGATTCCCTGGACACGGTGGAGCTGGTCATGGCGTTCGAGGAGGAGTTCGACATCGAGATCCCGGACGAGGATGCGGAGAAGATCCGGGCCGTCAACGAGGCGACCGATTACGTGAAGAAGAAGGTCGCGGCCAAGGGCGGCGCGGCCTGATCGCTAGCGCCGGAACTCCATCATGACGGAGGCGCGCGCCCGGGGACGCCGGGTCGTGGTAACGGGCATGGGGGCCATCACGCCCGTGGGCCACACGGTCGGCGAGTCATGGGAGGCCCTGCTGAAGGGCACTTCCGGGCTCGGCCGCGTCACGCTGTTCGATCCGAGCCCGTTTTCCAGCCAGATCTCGTGCGAGGTCAAGGATTTCGATCCCGGAAAAAGGCTCGATCGCAAGGAGACGAAGCGGACGGACCGGTACGCGCAGTTCGCCCTCTGGGCGGCGGACGAGGCCTGGAAGGATTCCGGGCTCGACGTCGCGAAGGAGGACGTCTGGCGGATCGGCGTGATCGTCGGATCCGGCATCGGCGGGTTCTTCACGCTCGAGGACCAGCACACGACCCTGGTGCAGAAGGGCCCGGGCCGGGTGAGTCCCTTCGTGATCCCGATGCTGATCGCGAACATGGCGGCGGGGCTCGTGTCCATCCGGCTCGGCGTCAAGGGCCCGAACATGGCGATCGTCACGGCCTGCGCCTCGGGGGCCCACTCGATCGGCGAGTCGTTCCGGATCGTCGAGCGGGGTGACGCAGAGGTCATGGTGGCGGGGGGCGCGGAATCCACCGTGACTCCGTTCGGCTACGCGGGCTTCTGCAACATGGGCGCGCTCTCCACGCGGAACGACGCCGGGGCGGCCGCTTCCTGTCCGTTCGATGCCCGGCGCGACGGGTTCGTGATGGGCGAGGGCGGCGGGATCCTCATCCTCGAGGCCCTTGAGCACGCGCAAGCGAGGGGCGCGAAGATCCACGCCGAGCTGATCGGCTACGGTGCTTCCGGCGATGCGCATCACATGACCGCGCCGGATCCCGACGGGGCCGGCGCCGCGAACGCGATGGCCAGGGCGCTGGACGACGCGGGGGTGACCCCCGAGGGCCTGGACTACATCAACGCCCACGGGACCTCCACCCAGCTCAACGACAAGGGCGAGACGCTGGCGATCAAGAAAGTGCTGGGGAGCCGCGCGAAGGCCGTGCCCATCTCGTCGACGAAGTCGATGACCGGGCACATGCTGGGCGCTGCGGGGGCCGTGGAGGCCGTCGCGACGGTCCGGGCGCTCGAGACGGGCTGGGTCCCGCCGACCGCGAACTACGAAGTCCCGGATCCGGAGTGCGACCTCGACTACGTGCCGAACAAGTCCCGGGAAGTCAAACCAAAGGTGGCGATGTCGAACTCCTTCGGGTTCGGCGGCCACAACGCGGTCCTCGTGTTCCGGCGATGGCCGAACTGAGTCCGTCCTCGGATCTCGTCCGGTTCCTCAAGAAGGAGCTGGGCCTGCGGCCCCAGAACATCGGGGTCTACGAACAGGCCTTCACCCACCGGTCGCTCATCCACGAGCAGGGGCTGGAAGCGCACCGCTCCAACGAGCGGCTCGAGTTCCTGGGCGACGTCGTGCTGGGCCTCGCCATCACGGAGGCCCTGTTGCGCCGTTACCCGAGCGCGGACGAGGGCGACCTCTCCAAGATGAAGGCCCAGCTGGGCAGTCGCGCGACGCTGGGCGGGGTGGCCGCGCGGATGAACCTCGGGCGGTTCATGAAGGTGGGCCGGGGGGAGGAGATCGCGAGGTCCCAGAACCTGCCGTCGCTCATCGGCAACGCCTTCGAAGCCCTGACGGGCGCGGTCTACCTCGACCTCGGGTTCGAGACGGCGGCCAAGTTCGTGGTCGGTTGCCTCGAGCCCGAGTTCGAGAAGGACCTGGTGGCCAAGGACTACAAGAGCGTGCTCCAGGAGTTCGCCCAGCGCCGGTTCCACGTGGCCCCCTACTACCACGTACTGCGGGCGCACGGCCCCGAGCACCGCAAGACGTTCGAGGTGCTGGTCAAGCTCAACGGCAAGATCTACGGGCGGGGCCGGGGCCACACGAAGAAGGACGGCGAGCAGGATGCCGCCCGGCACACGCTGGAGCGGTTCCGGTATCACGCCGAAACCGATATCCAGCCGGCCCTCGAACCCCTCGAGGAGCCGAGGCGGACCTGGTGGCCGTTCTCCCGGAGGAAATCCGACCGTCTGATATAGCCCTCGGCCCTCGTCCGTCCGTTATAATCGGGCATGCCGTCGCGGCTGTTCATCAAGCGCCTGGAGCTCTCGGGCTTCAAGACCTTCGTCCGACGGACCACGCTGACCATCGACGCCGGCATGACCGGCATCGTCGGCCCCAACGGCTGCGGCAAGTCGAACATCATCGACGCCGTGCGCTGGGTGCTCGGGGAGCAGAGCGCGCGGGCGCTTCGCGCCTCCAAGATGGAGGAGCTCGTCTTTCACGGCAGCGAGCGCGAGAAGCCCGTCGGCATGGCCGAGGTCACGCTCACGCTCGACAACGAGGCCGGAGCGCTGTCGAAGCAGGGGCCCGAGATCGCGCTGACCCGCCGCCTCTACCGTTCCGGCGAGTCCGAGTACCTGATCAACCGTTCCGCCGTCCGCCTCAAGGACATCACCGACCTGATCCTGGATACCGGTATCACGACCGGGGCCTACGTGATCATGGAGCAGGGCAAGATCGACAGCGTGCTGACGGCCCGCCCCACCGAGCGCATGGCGCTCTTCGAGGAGGCCGCCGGGATCATGCGCTACCAGCAACAGAAAGAAGAGGCGGAGCGCAAGCTGGCGGCGACCCAGCAGAACCTGGTGCGGGTCGGCGACATCGTTCACGAGCTCAAGCGCCAGCTGGATTCCCTCGAACGGCAGGCGAAAGCCGCCGAGCAGTACCAGGAGATGCGGAAGAGGGTCCAGGACCTGCGGGCGCGGGCCCGGGCTGTCGAGCTGGCGCGGGGGAAGGCGGGGCTCGAGGCGGCGGAGGGCGAGGCGGCAGGGGCGCACCGGGAGGCCGACGTGGCCCGGGCGGCGGTGGCGGAGCGGACGGCGGCCATGCGGGCGGGACGCGAGCGGCTGGAAGGGCTCGAGACGCGCGTGCGGGAAGTCGAGGCCAATCTCGCCCGCCTCCGGGAGGGGAACGTCTCGATGCGGAGCCAGCTCGAGGCGCTCCGGCTCAAGCTCTCGCAGGCGGTCATCCATCGCGAGGAGCGGGAGCGGTCGATGGGGGAGGCGCTGGCGTCGCAGGAGCGGGTGGCCGCGAAGGCCCGGACGGCGCAGGAGGAGGCGTCGAAGGAGGAGTCGCGGCTCGCCCAGGTCAGGGCCGAGCTGGAGGAGTTCGTCGGCGAGGTGAAGGGCATCGAGGAGAGCCTGGCGGCCGCGCGGGGCGAGCTCGCGTCGAGGCGGCAGGCGTTGGGCACGCAGGCGGACCGCCTGCACGCCCAGCCCGATCCGGGCGACCGGACGGGAGGAGTGAAGGCGCCCATCGACGAATTCCGCCAGCAGGCGCCGGGGCTCGAGTGGCCGCTCATCAAGATCTTCCAGCCCGGGGAGGGCAAGGCAAAGGCCCTGCAGGCGGCGCTGGGCTCGCTCGCGGACGCGGCCGTGGTAGAGACGTGGCCGCAGGCCGACGCGCTCCTGAAGGCGTGGCGCAACGAACGCGAGGCGCCACTCACGCTCGTGATCCTCGAGGCGATGCCGGAACCGGGCCAAAGGCGCGAGCTTCCGGCCGGCGCGGTCGCCTGGGCCGACGAGGTCATCGCCTGCCCGCCGCGGTACGCGGGGCTGGCGCGCGCGCTCCTCGGGGACGTAGCCGTGTTCGAGGATGAACGGATCGCCGCCGTGTCCCCGGACGGCGCCAGCGTGTCGGTGTCGGGCGTCAAGGTGCTGGCCCCCGGCATCGTGTGGTGGCCGGGTACCCTGCCCGCGTCTGCCCACGCGACCGGCACCGAGCTCGCGATGCTGCTGGCGGCCGCGGTCCGCGAGCTGGGTGGCATCGAGGCCAGGATCGTGGAGCTGGAGGCGGACCTGGCCGAGTCCCGGAGGTTCGAGAGCGCGGCCCGGATCGAGCAGGTCCGGCTTGAGCAGAGCCTGTCGGGCCGGCTCGGCGAGCGCGAGTCGCTCGAGCAGACCGCCACGGAGTCCGCGTCCCGGGCGGCCCGGTTCCGCGAGGATATCGCCGCCCTTTCCGCCGAACAGGCGGCGCTCGAGACGGAGCTTCGCCGGCTGGAGGAGTCGCACGGCGCGGAGCGCCGCCGGGAGGACGAGCTGACCGGCCAGCTGTTCGCGGCCCAGGACGAGCGGGCCAGGGTCCGCGATGCGATGGGGCCGCTCGAGGACGGAGTCGAGGAGGCGCGGGCGAAACTCGACGAGGCCCAGGCCGCGGCTTACGCCGCGGAGGGCCGGGTGCAGGAGGCCAGGACGAAGTTCGAGCTGGTCCGGCACGATTTCGAGGGCGAGTTCGGGGCGGAAGCCGGCCGGCTGGACGAGCTGGCGGCCCAGCCGCTCACCGACGAGGAGACTGGCCAGCTGGGCCGGCTCGAGAGCCGGCTGGCCGAGATGGGCGAGGCCGTCAACCTGCTGGCCCTGGACGAGTTCAAGGATCTGGGCGAGCGGCACGCGGAGTACCAGCGCCAGATCGAGGACCTGAGGGTCTCCCGGGAGAGGCTCCAGCGCGCGATCTACCGCCTCGACCGCGAGTCGGAGCGCCGGTTCGACCGCACGTTCACGACCATCCGCGAGAACTTCCACACCATGTTCCGCCGCCTGTTCGGGGGCGGCGAGGCCGATCTCAAGCAGGTCGAGACCGAGGAGGGGGAGCGCGGCATCGAGATCGAGGCCAAGCCTCCGGGAAAGCGCACGCAGTCGATCGCCCTGCTCTCGGGCGGGGAGAAGGCGCTCACGTCGACGGCGCTCCTGTTCGCGCTCTACCTGACCAAGCCGTCGCCCTTCTGCTTCCTGGACGAGCTGGACGCGCCGCTCGACGACGCCAACACGGACCGGTTCATGCGGATCCTCAAGGAGTTCAACGAGCAGACGCAGTTCGTCATGATCACGCACAACAAGCACACGATGGAGCTCACGGACTCCCTCTACGGGATCACGATGGAGGATCCCGGCATCTCGAAGGTGGTTTCCGTCCGTCTCAAGGCGCTCCAGCCGGCCGCCCGGCCGGCCTGACGGCCGGGCTTTTAGTGCCGGACCGGGAGCCCGCCGCGCTCGTGGAGACGCCGCGCCTGCTGATGCGCGAGTTCTCAGAAGACGACTGGCCCGCCTTTCGCGCCGTGTCGCTCGATCCCGAGGCCGAACGGGTCTGGGGCGAGCCGGTCAACGAGGCATTCCTGCGGGCGGCGTTCCAGGACGCCCTGAACGCCCAGCGGGCGGCGGACCGGCACATATACGCCCTCGCGCTCGTGCTCAAGGGCACGGATGAAATGGCGGGCTATGTCGACTTCTCGTTCGCGCCCGGCGCGTCCGAGGCCGAGTATTCGATCATGCTCGGCGGCCGGCACCGGGGACAAGGGCTCGGGCCCGAGGCGTGCCGCGCCATGATCGGGTTCGGGTTCGGATCGCTGGGAATGCGGCGCGTCTTCAGCTCCGTGGACGCCGCCAACACGGCTTCCCGGCGCATGCTCGAGAAGGCCGGGATGAAGCTCGAGCGCGAGTGGCATCGCCCGCCGGACGCCCCGCCGGACAGTTCCTGGGCGGTCGGGTGCGTCTATGTCGTCCGCCGCGAGGACTGGAGCGGCTGACCGAATGTCAGCGTTTCCGGGCGCCGCTCCGGCTCAGGGACTCCTGCTCGTAATACTGGCGGGCATACTCGCTGGTTCCGGGGCGGCCCCGATCAAGATCATGCGCAGTTACCGGTACGAGCACTGGGCCCTGCCGTCGCTCGCCCTAGGGCTAGTGATCCTGCCGTGGACGGCGACCCTCGCGCGGTGCCCGGATGCGCTGGCGGCGTTCGCGTCGATTGACCCGGTAGTTATCCTTAAGGCGAACGCGTTCTCGGCGGCCTGGGGCGTCGCCAACCTGCTTTCCTGCCTCTGTCTCCTCCGGATCGGGTTCAGCCTGACCGCGGGGCTCATGATGGGCATCGGGCTCCCGATCGGCGTTCTCACGCCCATGGTGTTCCGCGGAACCGGCCTCTTCGCCGACGCCCCGGGCCTGGGGAGCGCCGCGGGGCACCTGATCCTGACGGGCGTCGCGATCATGCTCGTCGCCGTGGCGCTGGTCACGCTGGCCGGGTTCGGCCGGGATGCGGCCCGCTCGGGCGGAGGAAGCCCGTCCGGACAGGCCGACGGCGGGTTCCGTACGGGGCTGATCATGGCCGTGCTCACGGGGCTCCTGCAGGCGGGGCTGAGCTTCGCGTTCGTCTACAGCCAGGGCCCGATCACGGACGCCCTCCGCGCCCGGGGGGCCGGCGAAGGCGCGGCCGGGATCGGCGTCTGGGCCGTGACCCTGCCCGGCGGGGCGCTCGTGAACCTCGGCTACCCGCTGTACCTGATCCGGCGCGACCGCAGTTGGGGCGTGTTCGCCGCGCGTCCGTTCGAGGGGGCGCTCACGGTCGCCATGGGCGTCTCGTTCTTCTGCTTCGTGGCGGCGATGGGGCAGGGCATGCGCCTGCTGGGGCCGCTCGGCGCCTCCATCGGGTTCGGCGTCCAGCAGGCTTCCCAGATCGTGGCCGCGCAGGGCGTGGGGTACGTCAGCGGCGAGTGGCGCGGCGTCGCCGGCCGTCCCCGCCGTCAGATGGCCTGCGCCGTCGTCCTGCTCCTGGTCGCGGTCGTCATCATGTCCGCCGGCCGCGCCAGGGGCTAGGCAACACACAGCGATCGCCGGCCCTGATCCCGTTACGCCGGCAGAATCCGGCGTTCACCTCGAGGACGTACCGGACAGGCTTCCCGGCCCTGAACCCCCACTCGCCGGGGACGGCGTGATGAATGTGCGCGATCCGGCCGTCCTCCTTCAGGAAGAGCACGTCGAGCGGGAACCTGACGTTCATCATGTGGATGGGATGATCGGCCGGCCAGCGAAAGCACAGGAGCATGCCCGCCTCCTTCCCGAGCCGCTTCCGGAACATGAGTCCCACGAACTTCGACCACGCCGTGTCCGCGATCTCGGCCCGGACCCTCGCCCGGCGGATCTTGAGCGTCGCCACCCGCAGTGCCATGGGATTCCATCATACGGGCCTGCCGGGTTTGACCGCGTTGACGATGTGCGGGTAGATTGGCGTCATGGTCACGACGCGGGCGTTGCTGCGCTGATGGCTTTCCGGACGATCGGACGCGGCTTCGTTCTGGGCATTCTGGCGTGGGCGGCGGTCGGGCGCGCCGCCGACACCATGACGACGTCCTGGCTGCCGGCGGCCGGTGGGCTAGGCGACGCCCAGGTCTACTTCAAGCTCCTGGCGAAGTTCCGCGAGGCCCATCCCGACGCCTCGTCCGCCATGGGGGTCGCGGCGGCGGCGGGGCCGGACGTCCTCTCGCTCCCCTTGAGCCGGCTCGGGGACTGCATCCGGGAAGGGCTGATCCAGCCGGTGGACGACCTTTACGCATCCTACGGGACGCCCGACCGCGAATGGCCCGCCCTGCGCGACGCGCTCCGGATCGACGGCAAGACCTGGACCGCGGCCGCCTCGGTCCACGTGCCCCTCCTCGTGATCAGCAAGGAGGCGTGCGACCGGGCCGGCGTCAAGGAGTCCGACCTGCCCACCAATTGGGACAAGCTCGCGGCGCTGGCGGTCAGGCTCGCCCCAATCATCTCCTGAAATCCGCGTTCGACGCCATCCCGCAGAACTGGTTCGAGCAGGCCCAGATCGACGGCGCGAGCGAATGGCAGCTCTTCGTCGAATGGGGCAATTTCCTCTGGGCCATGATCGTGGGCGAGGCGCGCGAGATGTGGACCATGCCGGTCCTGATCTTCACGATGCACAACTGGGCCACCGCGCCGTCGCTGGTCTCGGCCGCGCTGGTCATCATGACCCTGCCTCCCCTGCTCGTCTTCATCCTCGCCAACCGCACGGTTCAGCGGGGCCTCGCCGCCAAGCCTTGGTAACGCGCGCCAACCGGCTTCGGGTCTCGTCTGACCTGCGATAGATACCTGGCAATCCGCTGGCGGGTGTAAGATTCCCCCATGGGCAACGGACTGTGGCGGTCGGCCGGCGGCAGGCGGGGGGCCGCCGCGGCGTCGCTCGCGTTGTGGCTTGGCGTGCTGGTGGCCGACGCGACGGCGGGCCTCGTGGCCGGTACGGCGCCGCCGATGCTGGTCCCGGTCGGCAACCCGATGCGGATCACGATCACGGTGTCCAACACCGGCACCGCGAGCGTCACCGGTCTGGTGCCGTCCCTTCACATCACTTCTGGCGGAGCCCTCCTGGGCGTCGTGCCGCGTCCCGTTCCCGCCACGCTCCGGTCGCTGGCCGCCGGCGCCTCGACGGCGTTCGTGTGGACCTTCTCGGTCACGGGCCGGGGTTCCGTCGGCTTCACCGGCACCGTGAAAGGAATGGATTCCGGGATCCACGCCCTGGTCTCCGGCAGCGCCACGGCGCTGTGGGCGGTCGGGTGGCCGGGTGTCGTCCCGCCGCGCGGGAACATCTACACCGCCGCCGGCACCGGAAAGGCCTCCTACAACGGGGACAACATCCCCGCGACGGTCGCGACGTTGAGCGCGCCGTACGGTCTGGCGCTGGACGCAGCGGGAAACGTCTTCATCGCGGACTACAATAACCATCGGATCAGGAAGGTCGCGATCGCGACCAGGAAGATCTCGACGGTTGCGGGGACGGGCGATGGGGGGTACAACGGGGACGGCATCCCGGCGACAAGCGCCAAACTCTACCACCCGAGCGGAGTGCAGGTCGACGCGGCCGGGAACCTGTACATCGAGGACGGATGGAACAACCGGGTGCGGCGAGTGGACGGGGTAACGGGGATCATCACGACCGTCGCGGGAACCGGCGCCGCGGGGTTCAGTCCGGATGGCACGCGAGCGACGTCGGCGAAAATGCACTTTCCCGGGTGGGGAGCGCTGGACCCGGCGGGCAACGTCTGCTATTCCGACCTCTACAACAACGTGATCCGGCGGGTGGATGCGGTCACCGGCCTCGTCAGCACGATCGCCGGCACGGGGACCGAGGGCTACAATGGCGACGGCATTCCCGCGACCTCCGCGAAGGTGAGCAATCCCTGCGCGTTGGCCTTCGATTCGGCGGGCAACCTCTATTTCTCCGACGACCGGAACAACCGTATTCGGAAGGTGAGCGCGGCGACCGGGCTGATCTCGACGGTCGCCGGAAACGGCACCGCGGGCTACAACGGTGACGGGATCGCGGCAACCAGTGCCGAATTCATCAACCCTCTCGGGATCGCCCTGGACCCGGCGGGGAACCTCTACATCGCGGACTGGAACGGCCACCGGATCCGGCGGGTGGATGCGGTCACCGGCCTCATCAGCACGATCGCCGGCACGGGGACGGCCGGCTACAACGGCGACGGCATCGCGGCATCGGGGAGCCAGCTGAACTCTCCTGTCGGGGTCGCGCTCGACGGTGCCGGCCGGGTGTACGTGCTGGAGCAGGCTGGACATCGCCTGAGGCGGATCGACGCGGCGGCGCCGGGAAAGGAGAGGGCCGCGCGGGAGGCGGAAGCGGCGGCGGCCCCTGCCGTGCCAGCCCCCGTGCCGCCGGCTTCTTCGCCAGCCGTCGGCGCCGTTCCGGCCCCCCCACCTACGCGCACGAGCGCGCCGGGCAAGGTGAATGTCGCCATCGCGGACCTGTCTGGTCAGAACGTGTCCGCGGGCGATGCCGCCGTCGTGAGCGACATGCTCCGGAACGAGCTGGTGAAGACCCAGACGGTGAACGTCCTGGAACGGTCGAACATGGAGCGGCTCCTCGCCGAGCAGGGCTTCCAGCAGACGGGGTGCACGTCTTCCGAGTGCGCGGTCAAGCTCGGCAAGATGCTGAATGTGCAGATGATGGTCGTCGGGAGCTTCGGCCACCTGCTGACGACCTACTACGTGAACGTGCGCGTCGTGGACGTGCAGACCGGCACCGTCGCCTACAGCGACGTCGCCAAGGGAAAGAACGAGGACGAGCTTGGCGTCCAGCTCGGTGAGCTGGCGATACGTCTCGCAGGGGCGCTTCGCCAGCTCCGTCCGAGGGAATGGCAGACACGCTAACGCAAGCACCGCCAAAGGTGGCGATGATGATCAATGCAGTACCTTCAACTCGGTTAGAATAGTGGACGGCGTGGACGCGGCGATCGAGCACATCAACACCTGCTCGTCTGCGGGCAGGGGCAGGTGAGAGCGTGAAGTTCCTGCTCAGGCTCGTGTTCTGGCGGCACTGGTCGAGCACGCGCAAGGCCCGCTGGCTGGGATACGCGATCACGGCCTTCACCGTCCTGGGCGCGGTCGCGGACATGGGGGAGGGCGTCAGCCTCCGCAGCCTGGACTTCATGTTCTGGCTCCGCGGCGAGGTTCCGGCGACGGCTCCCGTCGTCATCGTGGCCATCAACAACGAATCGTTCGAGGAGATGACCGAGTCGTCCGGCCGGTGGCCCTGGCCCCGGAGCGCGCACGCCAAGCTGATCCGGCAGATCATGAAGGGCAAGCCGAAGGTGATCGTGTTCGACGTCCTCTTCGACGACGAAGACACCAAGCATCCCCAGGAGGACCCCGCCCTGGCGGCGGCGTGCCGGGCGTCCGGATGCGTGATCCTGGGCGCCGAGCTCGTGCACGAGGTCGACAAGCAGTTCGAATACGACCGGCTCGCGCTGCCCAACAAGGTCCTCATCAGCTCGATCCTGGCGCCCGGCCTCGTGAACGTCCCGCAGGATTCCGACGCGTTCGTCCGGCGCGCCCAGCTGTACCGGAAGGTCCACGAGGAGCGGTTCTACTCGCTCGCGGCCGAGGCCCTGCGCAAGTACCTGGGGG
>Ga0315294_10008096_pt1 | contig 11549 bp, 10 predicted proteins | sample YL17G13_40_MG_FD_203626 | JGI IMG/M metagenome (GOLD analysis project Ga0315294, IMG submission 203626) | Sediment microbial communities from Yellowstone Lake, YNP, Wyoming, USA - YL17G13_40 | ecosystem: Environmental > Aquatic > Freshwater > Lake > Sediment | place: USA: Wyoming | collected... | reverse complement strand
TGAAAGTGGGGAGAAAAGCGCCGTTAGTCTCGATGAGCTTGAGATACTACCCCAGTCCGCAGCAACAGATCAAAAACAGAATAGCAGCTCGAAGAAAAAAGGACAGAACGATATAAAATAGTTATCCACGGTGTGTGATTTCAGTTGTCAAGGAAGAAAAATGCCTCGCAAGATCATCGTAACGTCAGCCTTACCTTATGCAAACGGCCCGATACATATAGGGCATTTAGTGGAATATCTACAGACCGATATATGGGTACGCTTCCAAAAGATGCATGGCAATGAATGTCTATATTTCTGCGCCGATGATACACATGGCACACCTGTTATGATCAGTGCCCGCGCTGCCGGCATCAGCCCCGAAGAGTTGATCGAGAAAGTGCACAAAGAGCACAAGGCTGATTTTGACGAGTTTTATATCGAATTTGACAACTATTACTCGACCCATTCGCCCGAGAACAAGTATTTCAGCGAGCTGATCTTCAATCGTCTGAACGAGGCCGGCTCAATCGTCACGCGGAACGTGGAACAGACTTACTGTGAAACCTGCAAAATGTCACTGCCGGACAGATTTGTTCGAGGCACATGCCCGAAGTGCAAAGCAGAGGATCAATACGGCGATTCCTGTGAGGTTTGCAGCTCCACGTATCAACCCGCCGATCTCATTAATCCCTACTGTGCAACGTGCCGGACCAGACCCTCGCTGAAAACCTCCGAGCATTATTTTTTCAAACTTGTCGATTACGAACAACAGCTCAGAGACCTTATTGCCGGGGGACATACGCAAAAATCGGTGGCGAACAAACTCGACGAATGGTTCAAATCGGGCCTGAAAGACTGGGACATATCCCGCGACGGCCCGTATTTCGGATTCAAAATACCGGGTGAAGAAAACAAATTTTTCTACGTCTGGCTGGATGCACCTATCGGGTACATGGCCTCGGCCAAAAACTACTGCGACAAGAACAACCTCGATTTCGACAGTCTCTGGCCCGGCGCCGGCTCAAAAAAAGCCGACTGCAGCGAGTACGAATTGTATCACTTCATCGGCAAGGACATTATGTACTTTCACGCGCTTTTTTGGCCTGCGATGTTAATCGGCTCCGGCATCAAAACCGCCGAGAAGCTGTTCATCCATGGTTTCCTGACCGTCAATGGCGAGAAAATGAGCAAGTCCCGCGGGACATTCATTAAGGCAAGCACATACGTCAAGCACCTGAATCCCGAATACCTGCGATACTATTACGCGAGCAAGCTGACTGACGGAATAGACGATATCGATTTGAGAATGGAGGACTTCGTAAATAAAATCAATTCCGACTTGGTCGGTAAATTCGCAAACATAGCATCTCGCTCGGCGCCGATGTTGACAAAACACTTTGGCGACCAACTTGGTCGGCTGGGTAATAAGGATTGGTTACTGATACAAAGCTTGGCGGCATCAGAGAGTGATGTCACTTGGGGTTATGAGAATCTAAAATATGCCGATGTAGTTCGCGTCATCGGTGCACTTGCCGATACTGTGAATCGTTACATAGAAGTGAATCAGCCATGGATCACAGTCAAGACCGACCGACAAAGAGCTCACGCAACCTTGACGGCAGCTATAAACGCTATGAGAGTTCTAACGATTTATTTGAAGCCTATTCTGCCGAAATTTGCTGAAAAGATTGAAAAATTACTTAACGTGAACAAGCTAACTTTTGCTGATATTGGAAATGTATTAGAAAATCACAAGATAAACAATTTCGAAAGATTGTTCGAACGAATTGAAGAAGAACAGGTGAATGCAATGTTGGAAGAGAGCAAGGAAACTCAGGCTCCCCGGCCGGCGCCGACGGAACCCGTCGAGCCGTTCAAGCCGGAATGCACGATCGATGATTTCGCGAAGATCGACCTGCGAATAGCAAAAGTTCTAAAGGCCGAATCCGTCGAAGGCGCCGACAGACTGCTGCGGCTGGTTCTGGATGTGGGCGGACCAAAAAAGACCGTTTTTGCCGGTATCGCCACTGCTTATAAACCCGAGGATTTAACCGGAAAAATCGTCGTTTTCTTCGCCAATCTCAAACCCAGGCAGATGAGGTTCGGCCTTTCCGAAGGAATGATCCTGGCGGCCGGCACCGGCGGGAAAGATATCTTCATGCTCAGCGCTGACCCCGGAGCAAAACCCGGACAAACGATACATTAAAAAAAATGTAAAATTAAAAGTGTAAAGCGCAAAGTAAGGAAACTCGACATTGATGAGAACTTCGGTAACCTTTATTTTCTCACTCGTCGGATGGTTTTATTTTCCTTTTCTCAATTTGTCGATATATACGAGTTTACCGTTTTTATCTTTATATTTCCAGAACATCCAGCCGTTCATTGTTCTTTTCTTTGTAACCGCTATTCCTGCCAAAGAGGGACTATTGAATCTTTCTTTTCCTGGAATCAGTTCGATAATTCCGTTTGGCAGGACCTTTGCTTTGTATTTTTTGCCTTTATATTGGCAATAGATTCTTTGATAATTTCTTAGTAATCCTTTTAATGTTATTGCTGCATTGTCAGCATTAATTTTTCCTTTTCTAATTTTTCCGGCAGGCCTGCTTTTTTTACCAATTATCCCATCCCTTTTTTTTACCCATTCATCATCGAGTTTTCTTTTCAACAAAGGGCTTAAATCTTTTGACTGTTTAAGCTTCCCTCTGACTATGTTTCCTTGCGGGAAAGCGATTCTTAGCACCAGTGATTCAATTTCCTTTATATGGTCTTCTTTACGGATAATGTAAAGACTGAAATGTGTCCATTTATTCTGATGCCTGTCTTTGTTGTGAGAGTTTATCCTTCTCTTTAAGTTTCTCGCAAGACCAACATAGTAAAGCCTGTCTTTTTTAAAAAGGGCATATATCCCCTGATGGCCTTTTATTATGTCGGTAATTACCAAGCTGAAATCATCAAAAACCTTTGCGCCAATTTTTTCCAAATGGCCGGTAACAATGGATTTTGTCTTTTTAATTCTTTTCTTCTCCACCATTTTCTCCCTCAAATATTTTTATCAAAACACCAAGAGGCGAACTACACTAAATTTGAATTATTTCCACATTGTAGCTGTCTTTTGATTTAACTGCTTTAAACAAAGATGTCTTGACCTCTAATATCTTCATAATGATTTTCTGTTGCCATTCAGTCATTCTCATACCAAAAGTAATCGAGGATATTTTAAAATTCGGAATCACCAGTTCATTACTCTGAGAATATAAAACTCTCCACTCATATTCATATCGCCAGTTTTTATCTTTGGATAAAACCATGATTTCAAAGATTTTTTTTGCGATGTTATTATCCATTTTTTCTACTCCACGAAACATTTCAAGAAGTGAAAAAGAAGGATATTCGCCATAATGAACTTTCTGACATTTGCCGTTGCCCAAGTCATTGTCATTGGTTACTTCGTAACCTATACAGAATCCTTTATGATAATCAGCGTAATGACTCCACATCAGACTAATATTTCTTTGTTCACTTAGACTAAATATACCACCAGTTTCAAACCTTTTCTTAATGTCATCAATTAATTTATTTTGCTTTTCTAAGTAATTGCTTTTAGTTGCATCCTTATTCCTTGTTGCAACATCTTCAAAAGTCATATCTGGTTCAACAATAAAAGAGTATTCAAAGGGGTCATTAAAACCGCTTGGCTTAGAAACCCAAATAACCCCTTCGGATAAACATACTAATGCTTGTTCATTGAAAGACCTGTATTTGTATAATTCTTTTAGCATTTTTTTAACCTTTTGATAGAAGCCATTTGTGGAACTTGCCCCACCTAAATTGTCATTCCGCACTTGATGCGGAATCCAGAATCAAAAACATGGATTCCCGCCTGCGCGGGAATGACATAATAACGGTTTCCCGCCCACGTTTTCACGCCAGTTTGTAGGCGATTTGTTCTTCCAAAATGTCCTTGACCGTAAAAGGAACAATACTCTTGCCGGTCTTTTTGAAAAAGGACTGTATCTCGGACAAGGCATCCTGAGAATAATCGAATGAGACGAAAAAGCCCTTGTTGCGGTCTTCGCGGATCATGACCGCCTCGAAAGAATCAATATCGGGTCTGCCAACCTTGTCCTTCTGCTTGACCTGGATGGGATACCAAACGTCCATGAACTCCAGCTCGCCTTCTTTTTTCTTCGGCGTAGCCGATACGGGATAGATTCGGCCATCTATACCCATATCTCCGACCTTAGCGACATTGGGCTTGCCGCCCAGAGCAATAACTGCCCAGTTCTCAAACTCGAACGGCGGAATCGCCCGCAATTTCTCAATCGTCCACGGCAGGTCTCGAACGACAAAACCGCGGCCGATCCGCCAGAGCTTTTCGTCCTCTTTCACGCCGCACACATTCCGCAAGCGCTTCGCCATTACCCGGCAGGCGGTTGGTGATATGTCAATCCCAACCCATTGACGTTCGAGATTTTCAGCGGCGACCAGTGCTGTCCCACAACCACAAAACGCATCGAGAACAATATCATTTTCATTCGAGCTTGCTTTGATTATACGATCAAGAAGAGCAAGGGGCTTTTGGGTTGGGTAACCAAGACGTTCTGCAGATTGGGCTTGTACAGGCGGGATGTCAGCCCAAATGCTGTCAATGGGATTCCCCTTCTGTTCATCTAAGTAACGTTTCAGTGCGGGGACAGCGCCACGTTTGTTTTGGATAACAAGACCTTTTTCATAAGCCTCTTGCATGCGCTCTTTTGTCCATCGCCAGACCCGTTTGACACCGAGAAATTCATAGGTAAGGTTAGGTCTGTCCTTATTGGGATTTGTCAAATCAGCCAGCCGATAACGACGGCCAGTCTCAGGTTCAACGTATTTATAAAACCCTTTTATATACTTCTCATCATGAGGGAGATATTGACGGTTGAACGTATAATCGTTGCTTTTGGCGTAATAAAAGATTGTATCGTGGTCGTTTGGAAAAGAACGGAAAGCTAATCCTTTTGCATTAGTCCGACGCCAGATTATCTCTGTTTGAAACTGGTTTTGACCGAAAATCTGGTCGAGCATGATTTTGACGTAGTGTGAGGCGTGCCAGTCGCAGTGATAGTAGAACGAGCCGGTGTTCTTCAAGACGCGGTGCAGCTCCACGCAGCGAGGCCGCATAAAGTCGATGTAAGCCTGTGTCGAAGCGTGGCGGTCCTCGAAGGAACGTTTTTCCTTTGTCTCGCCCCAGAAGACTTCATAGTTGCGGTTTGAGTTAAATGGCGGGTCGATATAAATCAGGTCAACACACTGGTCCGGGAATTTCTTGAGCTGATCAAGATTGTCGCCGCAGTAAATCACCCGCGTATCGACAAGAGATGATGGCTTTTCGGTAGTCTTTGGTTTTCTGTCTTTCTTTGATTTCGCCGCTTTCTTTGCCATAGACCATTAGTTTAACCTCTACCTAATGATTTGCAAGTGCATATTGGTGAAAAAAACAAGGAGTGTTTATTGGATTTTTCGACTTCGCTGGGCTTTCAGAGATGACGAGTAGGTGAGTCGATTCGCCATGCTAACAATAAAAGGACATATTTTGAGAAGATACTTTAAAAATATTCGGTATCAATAGTATGCGGCAGTTTCTCGAGAGGGCAGGCGGGACATTTGGCTTTTGGTTTACAGAATTCTTTGCCGGCTCTGACCAGCAGTGCATGGTACTCGTTGAAAAACGGGACATCCTCCGGCAGATTCGACTCAAACAATTCCCGCAACTGCTCATAATCGGCGTCCGGCTCGATCAGTTCGTGCCGCAAGGTAATTCGAGCGGTGTAGGCATCCACGACAAAAACAGGCCTGCCCAGGGCGTAAAGCAAAATCGAATCGGCGGTTTCGCGCCCGATACCCTTTATCGCCAAAAGCTCCTCTCTCAACTGGCCCGTGTAGATGGTCTGAAGGTTTGCCAATTCACCGCTATAATTGTCAAATAGCCAATCGACGAAGTTTTTCAGGCGTTTTGCTTTAATATTATAATAGCCTGCCGGCCGGATGAGTTCAGCGAGTTGCGTAAGGTCGATACGATGGAGCGCATCCGGCGTCAGGTACCCGGCGGATTTCAGGTTCGCAATCGCTTTTTCGACATTGGTCCAGTTCGTATTCTGGGTCAATATCGCACCGGTCATAATCTCGAATGGTGTTTCGCCGGGCCACCAGTGCTGCGGACCGAACGCATCGTAAAGAAGTCGATAGATTTCAGATAATGTTTCGCTGATCATAATACTAATGTCAAGCTGAAAGCACCGGCACTTTTTCAATATCCGGCTGCGGGCTCGAAAACCATTTCGGGTATGGCCTTATCTGCTGCTGCACTTCTGCAAGATTCTCCCACTTGTCCTTCCAATTAAGCTTGAAACAAACGAACTCGGTTCCTGCAAGATGCGGCTTGATAAAAACTTTAATGTCGGCTTCGAGATACGGGTCGTTCTTGCTGATTACGCCGATTAAAATGCCTCGCGCATAGAGAATGGCCAGAACATTCCAATGGAACCGTTCTTTGTCAATTCTGATCTCGATGTTTTCCACGCCGACGTCACGGATAACTCCGTTCCACATCGTGTTGTCAAGATCCACAATGATGCACTTGACTTTTTTACCGCGTCGCAACACATAATTAACCAGATGGGTATATTCCTGCGCCAGATGCGTAGCGGGGAACTTGACGTGGCTGTACCACGGGGCGTCCGCCGGTTTCAACGTATTTCGAAATCCGTGCATCGCACATACGTTGGTCAGATTGAGAAAATAGAAGTTTGGATACCTGACGGCAAGCTCTTCCACCGCCGAAACGTATTTTCTCATAAACTCATGGATAATATATTCGAATTCACATCCCCCAAGAAAGCACAAAAACGGTTTCATATATTTACCCTGAATCTCTTACAATTGTCATGTTTGACTATTGTATTTTCGGCTTACTTGAAGTAGACTCTGCACATATTCGGTAGTAGAAATTAAGGAACACCCTCAGAGAAAAGAGGACATGCAGCCACGATTTAGAAATGGGAAAAGCAAAAAAAGATAACAAAACTAAAAGGCAGCACAAGTACAGTACGGGGCAAATGTTTAACTTTGCAACAGATTCCTATCTTGAGAGGACATCTCGCCCGATATACGCTATAGTTTTTCTGCTGCCATTTATTATCTTCTACGAGGTGGGAACGTTTGGCTTCAACACCGACATCCTGAACAAGTCACAGATTCGTGTGGTGGCGTTTGTCTGGCTGCAAAACCTGCTCGAGTCGATAGGTTTTGGCGGTAAATTTGCGTGGGTAGCGCCTCCGCTGGCGGTTGTTGTGATTTTGTTGGCGATGCAAATCACATCCGGCAAGCAGTGGCGTTTGTGGCTGGGCGATTTTTTGCCGATGGCCGTCGAGTGCGTTCTGCTCGCAGTACCGTTGATTGTACTAACGCTATTTCTAAGCAGTTCAACCGGAGCAGAAAACAACGTCAGCCGGTTTGAAAATAGTGCGATACGAATCCAGACTGGGGCGCCGCCGAACTGCTCTTCAGTAGTAGACAATCGTCTATCGTCAGTCACAAGCCGGTCAGGCAGAGATGAACATGCTCAGCCGATATTAGCAAATATTGTTACCGGGATAGGCGCAGGAATATACGAAGAGCTTGTTTTCCGCCTGATTTTGATATGTATTTTGATGCTGCTTTTGCAGGATGCGCTTAGATTAGATCATAAGAACTCTATTGTGCTTTCAGTCCTCATTTCGGCAGCGCTGTTTAGTGCTCATCACCACGTTGATTTTTTCAGCGGGCAGCCAAATGCTATAGACCCTTTTAATTTGACAAGGTTTGTTTTTCGCATAATCGCAGGGATTTATTTTGCAATTCTCTTTGCAATTCGCGGTTTTGGAATCACGGCTGGAACTCATGCCTTTTACAATATTATTGCAGTCTCTATTACCGCCTGGTATTTTCAGTAACAGCAGGCATAAGGCATCCGCATTTTTTTCATTTTTTTCAAAAAAACTTTCCTATTGTTACTCTTGTAGATTGCTGAGCTTGCATAACAATCGTCCTATAAGGGCCGATATCGGCCTTATCAATACTAATAACAGCCTTGAATATATGTCTTAAATTTGGTATAATAACAGCAACCTGGAAGTCAGTATTTTGTGTTAGGGCTATAATAATGGAATTACCACAAATCAATGTTGCCGTTGAGGAATTGATGTTCAGTCTTTTCCAAAGACCTCTGCATCCGGAGCTTTTCCAGATTTATGCCAACCGGCACTTAAATACCGAAAAATACGAGTCGATCATCTGGGTTACAGGATGCACCCATGTTGTCAGTGTTTTTGCCGGTGATATCTGCCTTACCGAAGTCGTAAGCGCTCCCGGCCAGATGCTGCCTTCTCGAGGATTGCTCGAACGTTTTCAATTCCGCGGCCCGAGGACTCATAAATGCACATTGAGCCGGGGAGTAAGTTATATGACCGACTTTCAAGTCGAGAAGATGAGTCCAAATCTGTATCGGCAGAGCCATACCGACCTTGAGCGCTTCGCAAGAAACAGAGGTGTGTTTGTAAAATTCCCGGAATTAGAAATCGACAAGCTTCAGCCATTCTGCTATGTTGACTTTGAGGCCAGACGAACTGAATTGCACATACACACTTTCGCCGCTTATCCCGACCAGGTGACAATGATTAAGACACAATCGTTATTCGATTTTCAGTAATATAAACGTCAGGCATCTATTCCATAAGCCTTAAGAACACTTTTCACCTTATGGTATCTCGGCCTTAAAAGTCGGAACAATTTAGAAGACATATATTCACTGGAGTGCACACCCAACAGTTGATGCAGATTTGCAGTTGCCTTGAGAAAACTTCCATAGACATGTAAACCATAAGGCAAAGCAAAAAATCTCAATGGATAAGGCATTGAATTCCAGACAACATTAAATAATCCTGTCCACCCAATTTTATCGTAGATGCTCTTCCTCTTCACTCCTTTGACCATAACCCTGGACTCCTTCCCATCGTAACTACTTGAAATTTCCTATTTCAAACACTTTTCTACACTTCTGAGTCTTTCGGCTTTGCTAATTAAACCATTGCACCAATGCTATCCTTGCATTTTAGACTCATTTGTACGATTGCTTAATACTTACCAATATATTAATTCGCAGTCAAGTCATAACATTGAATATTGTAGTAATTAACAGCAATATTTTAGGACTATGAGTTAATGGAAGAGTAGAGAGGCACAGCAAAGCTTTTGCATTTACCCCATTTTATCACCCCTCTATGCTTAAACTGGCAAATGAAATATCAGATTATCAACTATTTTGCATTTGGACGTTCTGTTTAAGCACATCCAGCTTACTACGGATCTCTTCAGACATTTTACTGTTTGGAAAGTCCGTGATTATATGCTGCCCGATATCGAGCGCGCCGACCCATCTTTTTTCTGTGACGGCGATGGCAAATTGCACACCTAAGTTGTGAAGTTTGGTGCGGAAGGCATCTCTTGCCGCTTCCTGAAGGGCCAATCCTTCATTTGGAGTAAGATACTGGTCAAGCTCTTTCAGAATCTCAAGGCTGCGATCTGTCTCCTGGTTTTGTATAGCATCATCCCATGCGGCAAGCAGTATCCTTTTACGCTCTTGCTTCTTATCAAGCAGAATTTGTCTCATCGCTTTTGCTTGCTCATTATCCTGATGGGCCTTAATAAGCCCTTCGATCTGGGCGCTTGCCCTAACCCACTGACAATCGTCGAGCAGCTTATTTATATGCGCCATGACCTGATTTAGCCGTTCCTGGTCGGTTGCATCATGGTAGCGGTCGGTCTGTGCTCTTAGCTGCTCAGCAATTTCCTTGTATTCCGGCCGTTTAGCAATTTCATTAATTATTTCTTCGGCTGCACTAAAATCCTGCTGCTGGAGCTTATCAAATACTGCCTCCCGCAAAGACTGCCTATCCGCATCACGGAATGCGATTGCCTTGGCTGTTTCGCTTACGCGTGTGCTATGATTAATTTGCGTCAGCCCTGAGCTGATCTTTTCCAGGACACTTGTAACTTCCTCAAGTTTAACACTGTTATCTCGAAGCGCATCAAGGATCTTGAATACTCTCGATAGCATTGTCAGAAGTGCGCTGATAAACACTAAAGCGCCGAGTATGAATACGAGCTGGCGCAGCAAATCTGTTTGTGATTTCTGGAAGATGCTGGTAAAAAGAGTAAGTAATACAACAATTACTAAGGCGATAAAAATAATCACTACGTGCCATTTGAATCGCCGTAAGAAACTGTCATTTTCAGAGTTCATGGCTTTCCTCTTGAAAAAAATGACTTTTCACAGCTTATATCTAATATGTTATAATACAATAAAACCTTTTCTTTGTCAACGATTGAAAATTTGCAATACGCAAAAAACATAGTTTTGCCCAAAAACAGGGCGGTTAGTCGTTATTTACAACATTTTTAGTGGATTTTTCGAGGGTAATAGATATGAAAGCTATTAAACGAATATTAGTCTTGTTGGCGGCGATAATGGTTTCGGCTAACTCATTAGCGATGGATAATCAGATGGCGAAAGAAAATATGAACAAAAAAATCATCGTAGAAGGAAATAACAAGTTTGCTCTGGAGCTTTTCGCGAAATTACAAAGCACGAAAGGAAATCTGTTTTTCTCGCCCTATAGTATCTCAACAGCCCTGGCAATGGCTCATGCCGGCGCTCGTAATGAAACCGAATCGCAAATGGCCGGAGTGCTGCATTTTCCTGTTTCTGTGCATCGAAGAACGGACTCATCACCGAAGTCTTTGCTGGACAGAGAGCAATTCGCCTCGTCATTTGGGAATATTATAAAAGACTTGAACAACAGAGGTCAAAAAGGGGGCTACACATCAACTGTCGCCAATGCACTTTGGGGTCAGAAGGATTACGGATTTCTTCAGGACTTTCTGGAGCTTATTGAAACCAGCTATGACGGACGGCTAAACGAAGTAGATTTTGTAAGGGCTACGGAGACCGCACGCAAAACTATCAATGCCTGGGTGGAAAAAAAGACCAATGACAAGATCAAAAATCTTATCAGTGAAGGCGTTCTGGATTCAATGACCAGGCTGGTTCTGACAAATGCCATTTACTTTAAGGGCAACTGGGCCAGACAATTCAAAGAAAACAAGACTAAGGACTCACCTTTTACTCTTGCCGAAGGCCAAAAGATTGACGTTGCAACAATGAACCAGAAAGCAGAGTTCGGCTATATGGAAACCGATACCTTCCAGGCGCTTGAACTGCCCTATGTGAACGAAGAGCTTTCGATGGTCATACTGCTTCCGAAGAAATTTGACGCTCTGGACGAATTCGAGAAAACACTCACGCCGGAGAATCTTACGCAATGGCTGGCTAAAATACACAAATGCGAAGTCGTGGTTTTTGTGCCGAAGTTCAAGATGACAAGCCAGTTCAGCCTGGCTTCCGTGCTTAAATCAATGGGAATGGAAGATGCTTTTTCATCGGATGCAGATTTTTCCGGGATAAACGGTAAAAGAGATCTCTTCATCTC
>Ga0315294_10008094_pt1 | contig 11550 bp, 8 predicted proteins | sample YL17G13_40_MG_FD_203626 | JGI IMG/M metagenome (GOLD analysis project Ga0315294, IMG submission 203626) | Sediment microbial communities from Yellowstone Lake, YNP, Wyoming, USA - YL17G13_40 | ecosystem: Environmental > Aquatic > Freshwater > Lake > Sediment | place: USA: Wyoming | collected... | reverse complement strand
CTTCGAGGTGGATGGGAAGCCCCAGCTGGACGCCCTCAAGGTCGAGATCACCCGCGATGACTTCATGGCCGCCTTCAAGGTGGTGGAGCCGACCGCCACGCGGGAGTTCATGGCCGAGCGGCCGCGGGTGACCCTCAAGGACGTAGGGGGTCTCGCCGAGACGAAGCGGACTCTGATCTCCATCATGCAGCTTTTCCGCGGGGGCGGCGCCCTCGTCGGCCACACGCGGTTCAACCCGCCGAAGGGCATTCTCCTCACCGGCCAATCGGGTACGGGCAAGACGCTCCTGGCCCGCTCCCTGGCCGGCGAGATGGGGCTGACCCTGATCACCGTGGACCAGCCGAGCCTCCTCTCCAAGTGGGTGGGCGAGTCGGAGAAGGGCTTGCGCGAGGTCTTCAAGCGGGCCAAGCAGGCTTCCCCCTGTGTTCTCTTCTTCGACGAAATCGAATCGCTCGTTCCGGCAAGGTCCACGCAGGAGGCGGGCAGCCTCTCCGCGCGCCTGGTGAGCCAGCTCTTCCGCGAGCTGGACGGCCTGCACGGCTCGCTGGGGGTGGTCGTCCTGGGGGCCACCAACCGGCCGGACCTGATGGAGCCCGCGCTGCTCCGGGCGGGGCGGTTCGACTACGTGCTCGAGCTGCCGCTTCCCACCCGGGACGAGCGCCGGGAGATCCTGGCCATCCACACCGAGGGCCTGCCGCTCACGGCCGACGTGAATCTCGGCGAAGTGGCGGATGCCACCGGAGGGTGGACGGGGGCCGACCTCGAGCTGGTCTGCAAGAAGGCGGCGATCCTGGCGTTGGAGGAGTATCGCATCGGCCCGTCCGGCGCGTTCCGCGTGACCGCGCAGCATCTCACGGACGCCCAGGCGCAGGTGCGAACCATGAAATAGACTGCGCGGTCTGCGCAGCGCGGAGGGAGGTGAAGCCGGACTCGCCGACGGGGGGCGAGTGCATCGGAAGCGCAGTGAAAAACCCAGCAGTCAAGGAGGGACTCATGGCTAGCATTAAACAGATCACGGTATGGGCCCGGGGCGTCATCCAAGACAAGGAAGGGCGCGACATCGCCAACGGTCTGGCGAATGCCGCCGCCAAGGAAGGCAAGTTCACCCAGGCGTTCGACAATTACGTGGACCTTCCCGACCGGGTGAACGTGCCCCTGCGGAAGTACGCCCGCATCAGCGACCAAGAGATCGAGGAGCGCTACGAGTACGAGAACGAGAAGCCGGAAGTGGTCGTCGTGGCGGACGCGACCATCGTGAAGGGGATCAACATCCTGCGCGGGATGCAGAAGGGCGGCGTCCTGGTGGTCAACACCGACCGGAAGCCCGAGGACATCCTGAAGTTCATCCCCAACAAGGACCTCCTGAGCAAGATCGTCTGCGTGGACGCCAAGGGAATCTGCGGAGATGTCACGGTGGACTTCTCCGGATCCGAGGGCGGCGTGGATGCGGTCGGCCTCGGGGCGGGCCTGGCGGCCCCCATCCTGGGCGCGCTCGTCCGGGGAACCAGCCTGGTGAAGCTCGAGAATCTGGCCGCGGTGGTCAAGAACAAGGACGCGATGTACAAGGGACACGAACAGGCCGTGGTGAAGACCCTGTAGGCATCGGGTCCAAATTCTTAAGGGAGGTTGTGCGATGTTCAATATCCCCAAGGACAAAGAGGTGCCCCTCGGGTGCATCACACCGGCGCCGGTGACCGAGCAGCCCATGATGATCACGGGCAACTGGCGGGAATACCGGCCGGTGATCGACAACGAGAAGTGCAACCTGTGCATGAGCTGCATCGTCTACTGCCCGGACGCCTGCTGGCAGTTGAACGAGGCCGAGGACGAGCCGGTCTGGAATGCGAAGTACTGCAAGGGCTGCCTGATCTGCGTCAACGAGTGCACCTCCGGCGCACTCAGCAAGGCCTACGAGCTGGATTTCGCCGACGGCGTGGTCCGACTGGAGAAACCGTTCTAAGGAGGGAGTCCCCATGGCAAAAGAAGTCGTGTTGAGCGGATGCGCCGCCTCGGCCCAAGCGGCCAAGTACGCCAGGGTGGAGGTGATCTGCTCCTATCCCATTCGGCCGTACACCGCAATCATGATGGAGCTGGCCAAGATGGTGGCGAACGGCGAACTGGATGCCGAATTCGTCCACGGCGAGGGCGAGCATGCCCAGCTTTCCGTGGTCTTCGGCGCCGCCGCCGCGGGGGCCCGTGCCCTCACCGGCAGCTCCGGCGTGGGCGTGACCTACGCCTTTGAGACCTACTCCCCGATCGCCGGCGGCCGCGTGCCGCTGCAGATGGCGATCGCCGACCGGGCGCTGGATCCCCCGGGCGATTTCGGGTCCGAGCAGACCGACGCCATGTCCACCCGCGATCAGGGCTGGATCCTGGGGTGGGCCGAGGACCCGCAGGAGGCCTTCGATAACAGCCTGATCAACTACCGGGTGGGTGAGGACCATCGGGTGCTGCTGCCCCAGATGGTCTGCCAGGACGGCTACTTCGTCTCCCACATCCCGGGGAAGGTGGTTCTGCCGGAGCAGAGCCAAGTGGACGAGTTCCTGCCGCCCTACAAGCTGCCCCACCCGCTGGATCCACATCACCCGGTTTCCCATGGGCCGCAGATCCGCCCGGATCAGGGGACGATCATGGACCTGCAGCGGGCGCAGGCCATGCTGGACACCCCCAAGGTGATCCGCGAGGTGATTGACGACTACAACCGGCTCTTCGGCCGGAACTACGCCCCCTTCGTGGAAGAGTTCATGACCGACGGCGCCGAGATGGTCTTCTTCATCCAGGGCGCCCACGCGATGACGGCCCGGCATGCGGTCCGTCACCTGCGGGCCAAGGGTGTGAAGATCGGCCTGGTGAAGCTTCGCTTCGTGCGGCCGTGGCCGACCGAAGATGTGGCCAACATCCTGTCGAAGTTCAAGGCCGTGGGCGTGATCGAGACCAGCACCTCCTACGGCGGCGCCATGCGGGGCGGCAACCTCCTGCACGAGGTCCGCGCGTCCCTGTACGATTGCCCGCAGCGGCCCCTCACCACCTCCTTCATGGCCGGCCTGGGCGGGGAGATGGTCCCGCTGAAGGACTTCTACTGGATGGCCGAGGTCATGTCCAATGCCATCAAGGCCGGCAAGATGAAGAGGAACGTGTACTGGGTCGGCTTCGAGGAGGAGTAGTCCGGAGCCGTAAGGCGTGAGCCGTGAGGCATGCAGCGGTGTTCCGGGGGTTAACGGACCCGGTTCATGATTCGAGGCGTACGAACGAAAGGAGCCAGCGATGGCGGTTGAAGTGAAAACTCAGAATCTTCCGATGATCAAGAAGATCCGGAACATTCCGAAGGAAGAATACTATGTCCCGGGTCACCGGACCTGCGCCGGCTGCGGCCCGGCCCTGCAGTACAAGCTGGTGGCCAAGGCGGCCGGCCCCAACAGCATCTTCATCGGCCCGACCGGGTGCATGTACGTGGCCAACGCGAGCTATCTCTGCACCCCGTATCGGGTACCCTGGATCCACACCCAGATCACCAACGGCGGGGCCGTGGCGTCCGGGATCGAGGCGGCGTACCAGGTGCTGATGCGCAAGGGGAAATGGGAAGGCGAATTCCCCAACATTATCGTGATGGCGGGCGACGGCGGCTCGACGGACATCGGCCTCCAGGCCATGTCGGCCCTGATGTACCGCGGCCACGACGCGCTGTTCGTCTGCTACGACAACGAGTCGTACGCCAACACCGGCATCCAGACCTCCCCCACGACGCCGTACGGAAGCAACACCACCTTCACGCCCCCCGGACCCATGGTCCCCGAGGGCAAGAAGCTCTTCCCGAAAGACCCGCCGCAGCTCGTCATCGGCGGCCATCCGGCGGTGAAGTACGTGGCCACGGCCTCCGTGGCTTATCCCGTGGACCTCATGAACAAGGTCCGCAAGGCCTTGAACGTGCAGGGGCCGACGTTCCTCCACATCCACGCCCCCTGCCCGAAGGGCTGGAAGTTCGACGAGTCCAAGACGGTCGAGATCGCCAAGCTGGCCATCGCGACCGGCATGTTTAGCCTGTACGAGTGGGAGAACGGCGAGTACAAGTACCAGCACAAGCCGAAGGAGTACAAGCCGGTCCGCGAGTACATGAAGCTGCAGAAGCGGTTCGCGCACTTGACGGAGGCTCACATCGCCAAGATGCAGGCCTTCATCGACGCCAAGCTGAAGGCCCCGGGCATGCCGGTGGAGATTCCGATGCCGATGCCACGGGAGAGCCAGGGAACAGTCCGGCCGTAGCGGAGGTACTGCGAGCCTCCGGGTAGGCAGGCACTGCAGTGTTGTCATCAGGTGAATACGTGGGGCGGAGGGGGAGCTTCCTTGCCTGCGGGGATCCCGCAGGGCGGAAGCGTGCCCTCTCCGCCCCATGGCTTTTTGGGATGGCCGACGACACGAGGAATGGCCTTGTGATCTGTGCAGTTGCGGGCGCCCCAACACGCAGGGGGTGGCTCGCCCGCTGGAAAGAGGTGCGTGTCGGCACGATAATGGCGCCGGGAGCCCCGGACGGAACGGTCCGGTGCCTCCGCACGGACGCACTCCGGTGCGCCCGGGCGGCCACAATCCGGGGCGGAGGTAGCCCATGAGAACGCGGCGAGGATCAGCGGTATGGCAGTGGATGCTTGTGGCTGCTCTGGTTCTGGGCACGACGGCCCTCTGGGCCGGGACCGGCGCTGCCGCCTGGCAGCCGACCAAGCCGGTCGAGTTCAATGTTCCGGCCGGAACCGGGGGCGGGGCCGACATCATGGCCCGTTTCGTCGCCCCGCTCTTCCAGAAAAACAAGATCGTGGACAAACCCTTCATCGTGACCAACCGGTCGGGCGGCGCGGGGGCGGAGGGCTTCCTGCACGTGAAAGGCAAGGCCGGGGACGAGAACACGATCATCATCACCCTGGACAACCTCTTCACGACGCCGTTGGCGACGGGCGTGCCCTTCAACTGGAAGGACCTCACCCCGATCAGCCGGCTGGCGCTGGACTGGTTCGTCCTCTGGGTGAGCGCCGACAGCCCCTACAAGACCGCCAAGGAGTACTTCGACGCCGTCAAGAAGGAGCCCGGCAAGCTCAAGATGGGGGGCACGGGGTCCAAGCAGGAGGACCAGATCATCACCGTCCAACTGGAGCAAGCCTTCGGCGTGAAGTGGGCGTATGTCCCCTTCAAAGGTGGCGGCGAGGTGGCGGTGGAGCTGGTGGGCAAGCACGTGGATTCCACGGTGAACAACCCCGCCGAGGCCGTGAGCCACTGGCGGGCCGGGAAGCTGCGCCCCTTGGCGGTGATTGACCACGAGCGCATCCCACTGCCCATGTGGGACCAGATCCCGACCTTGAAGGAGGCCACGGGGACGGACATCAGCTACCTGATGCTGCGCGGGATCTTCGCGCCCCCGAAGATCAAGAAGGAGGTTCAGGACGGGTACGTGGACCTCTTCAAGAAGGTCTATGATTCCGACGACTACCAGAAATACCTGAAGGACTACGCCCTCAAGGGCGCCTTCCTCGCGGGGGCGGACTATGTGAAGTGGCTGGAGCAGAAGGAAGCCACCACCAGGGAGCTGATGGACAAGGGCGGGATGCTGAAGAAGTAGGCGGCATCCGATGTTCCCAGGGAGGAAGCGGGTATCGTTTCCTCCCTGGGGAGGACCCTCAGGGGCAGCGCAACCTATCCATAGCGACGACCCAGCCCGACTTCCCTCGGTTCGGCTCGAAGGTTGATCCCGACGCGGGGATGGAGTGCCCCGCGCGGCATTATTTGGATCCGCCCAGGATCGAGAGTGCGGTCTGGACCAAAAATAGCGGGAGGCGGGAGAGAGTCGAGACAGATCGCGAGCCCGCAGCGTTTTGAGCGCATGGGTGTCCGGTGAGAGTTCCGGCGAAGGCTGAGGGTCGGGAAGGAGAGGCATGACTACGAAGGCGGCGGACATTCTGGTGGCGATAATTCTCTTGGGTTTTGGTTTGCTAGTCGCGTGGGATTCGCTCCGCCTCGGGAGCGGCTGGGGAATGGAAGGGCCCAAGGCCGGGTTCTTCCCGATTGTAATGGCCGCCATCGCTTTGGCAGGTTGCGTTGTGGTCATCAGGCAGGCCATGAAGGGGACATCCTCCGTGAAGGGCGGCAAGCCATTCGTGCCGGCCGGCGGTATGAAGCCGGTCCTCACGGTGTTCATCCCGGCCTGCGGGATGGTCCTGCTGACCGAGGTCGTCGGCCTGTATGTTGCCGCGATGATCTATCTGGCGGCCTACATCAAGATCGTGGGCGGATACCGCTGGAGGACGGTGCTGCTCGTCAGTATTCCCATTCCCCTAATCTTCTACTGGGTGTTCGAGAAGCTTTTCCTCATTCCGATGCCTGCGGGGATGTTCGGGGCGCAGATCCTTCCATTCTGAGCGGAAAGGAGTCATCCAGAAATGGACATCCTTACCAACTTGCTGTTGGGGCTCAAGGTGGCCGGCGAGCCCTATAATCTCATGGTCGCCGCCGCCGGACTCATCCTCGGCGTCATCGTTGGCGTCCTGCCTGGCCTCGGCGGGGCCAACGGCTGCGCCATCCTGATCCCCGTGACCTTCGTCATGCCCCCGGTGGCGGCCGTGATCCTGCTCTCCTCCCTTTACTGGGGGTCGCTCTACGGCGGATGCATCTGTTCCATCCTTTTCAACATCCCCGGCGAGCCCTGGGCGGTGGCCACCACCTTCGATGGGTATCCCATGGCCAAGAAGGGCCAGGCCGGACGGGCGCTCAGCGCAGCGTTCTTCGCGCATTTTTGCGGCGCCGTTGTCGGCACGATCGCCTTGACGTTCTTCGCGCCCGTCCTGGCCGCCTTTGCCCTGCGCTTCGGGCCGCCGGAAGTGTTCGGGGTCATGCTCCTCACCTTCAGCGCCTTCGTCGGTCTGGTGGGGAAGTCGCCCATCAAGACGCTGGTTGCGACCGCGTTCGGCTTCATCCTGGCCGCGGTGGGCATCGACATCGTGAGCGGCGAGCTGCGCCTGACTTTCGGCCTGACACCGCTGATGGGCGGCTTCAACTTCATCGTCGCGGTCATCGGCCTCTTCGGCATCGGGGAGATCCTGCTCACCGTGGAGGAGGGCCTCAAGTTCGAGGGTGTCAAGGTCCGGATGCGATGGAGCGACATCACCAGCACGTTCAAAGACATGGGGCGGTACTGGAAAATTCTCGTCCTGGGCTCCTTCGTCGGCGTGTGGATGGGATTCAAGCCGGGCGGCGCCACGCCGGCTTCGTTCATGGCCTACGGGTTTGCCAAGGAAGGCATGAGTGCAGAGGACAAGGCACAGTTCGGCCAGGGCCACATTGCCGGGATCTTCGCGCCCGAGGCGGCCGCCCACGGCGCCGGGACCTCGGCCATGATTCCCATGATCACCCTGGGCATTCCCGGGTCCCCCACGGCCGCGGTCATCCTCGGCGGCTTGATGATCTGGGGGCTCCAGCCTGGTCCCATGCTTTTCGTGGACAAGCCCGATTTCGTCTGGGGGCTCATCGCCAGCACCTGGTACGGCAACATCATCGGGCTGTTCATGGTTCTGGCGTTCGCGCCCGCCTTCGCGGCGGTGCTCCGCGTCCCGTTTGCCATCTTGATGCCCCTGCTGATCTTCATCTGCGCCATCGGCGCCTATGCGGTCAACAACCGCATGATCGACATCTGGTACATGATGATGTTCGGGGTCATCGGCTGGGCCTTCAAGAAGCTGGACTACAACATGGCCCCCATGCTCCTGGCCCTTGTGCTGGGCGACATGGCGGAATCGGCAATGCGCCAGAGCCTGATCATGTCCCAGGGCTCGCTCTTGATCTTCCTGCAGCCGCCGATTACCCTCCCGCTGGTCATCGCGGCGGCCATCATCGGGTCCTGGCCGTGGGTGAGCCCGCTGTGGGGGCGCATGCGGGGGCAAGGGAAGCCGGGGGCGAAATGAGGGTGTCGCGGTCCGAGCGCGACGCCGAGCACGGCCGGGCGCCGTAGCGCAGGCCGTCCCCGCGGCGTAGCAGAGAACACGGTGGACGGGAGTTCCCGGGCGTACGCCGGTCCGGACACGCAGGGCCTTCGCCCGATCGACGGGCTGCCGAGGGTTCATGACAACCAAAGGAGGAGAATTCATGGGGCAAACGCCGTTCTACATGATGGCAGTCGAGGAGACCCTGAAGACCCTGGAAACCTCACCGCAAGGCCTGAGCCGGGAGGAGGCGGCGCGCCGGCTGGAGAAGTACGGGCCGAACGCTCTGAAGGAAGAGAAGAAGATCAGCCCCTGGGCGATCCTCCTGGGCCAGTTCAAGAACTTCCTGATCATCCTCCTGCTCATCGCCACGGCACTCTCCCTCGCCCTCGGCGAAACCCTGGATGCCATCGTGATCTTCGCCATCGTCATAGCCAGCGCGCTCCTGGGGTTTTTTCAGGAATACCGCGCCGAAAGGGCCATGGAGGCGCTCAAGGCGATGTCATCGCCCACCGCAACGGTCGTGCGCGAGGGGGAGGAGGTGGAGATCGCTTCTACGGGGGTCGTCCCGGGCGACATCATGGTCTTGACCGCCGGGGACCGGATGCCAGCCGACGGCCGGCTCATCGAGGCGGCCAATGCGCGTCTGGACGAGGCCTCGCTTACCGGAGAATCCACGGCCGTGAGCAAGAACACCGCCTTGGTCCTCACCACGGATTCGCCCATCGGTGACCGCAAGAACATGGTGTTCTCGGCGACGGTCATGACGTACGGGCGGGCCCGGGCCGTCGTCACCGGCACCGGAATGGGGACCGAAATCGGCCGCATCGCCAAGATGCTGCAGGAAGTCGAGGAGGAGCCGTCCCCTCTGGCCGTGAAGATGGATTACATCGGGAAGCGGCTGGGGTTGGCGTGCCTCATCATCTCGGCCGTGGTCATGGGCCTCGGTGTGCTGCGCGGGAATCCCATCCTCGAGATGTTCATCTGGGCGGTGAGCCTGGCCATCGCCGCCGTGCCCGAGGCCCTCGCCGCCGTGGTGACCGGCTCCCTGGCGATCGGCGTCCAGCGGGCCGCCAGGCGGAATGCGATCGTGCGGCGCCTCCCGGCGGTCGAAACGCTGGGGTGCACGACCGTCATCTGCTCGGACAAGACCGGGACCCTGACGAAGAACGAGATGACGATCCGGCGGCTGTACGTCAGCGGACAGGTCGTCGAGGTCGGTGGCGTGGGCTTCGAGCCGGTGGGGAGCTTCACCGCCGGCTCCGCGGCTGTCGATCCGGGTGCCGACGCCACCATGCATCGGATGCTTCTGGCCGGGATGCTGTGCAACGATGCCAACCTCCTGCAGCAGGACGGGGCCTGGCGAATCAAGGGGGATCCCACCGAAGGCGCCCTCGTGGTCGTGGCGGCCAAGGCCAAACTGGACGTCAGGGCGCTGCGTCAGGAGTGGCCCCGGGTGGGCGAGATCCCCTTCGAATCCGAGCGCAAGCGGATGAGCACCGTGCATCAGGGGGCGAATGGGGGGATGACCGCCTTTGTCAAAGGGGCGCCCGAGATGGTCCTGGAGCAGTGTACCCACTGGGAGCGGAGCGGGGAGCGCGAGGCCCTGACCCCGGAGATCCGGCAGCGGATCCTGGAGGCCAACGACCGGATGGCGCAGTCGGCCCTGCGGGTGCTCGCGATGGCGTACCGTCCGGTGGCCGAGGCATCGCCCTCGTACACGCCCGAAACGCTCGAGGCCGACCTCGTCTTCCTGGGCCTCGTCGGCATGATCGACCCGCCGCGGGACGAGGTCAAGAAGGCCATCCGGGAATGCCGGGAGGCCGGGATTCGCTGCGTCATGGTGACGGGAGATCATAGGCTGACGGCGCACGCCATCGCCTTCGAGCTGGGGATGCTGGGCGGCGACGGGCAGCGCGAGCGCCGGGTGATCGAAGGGCGAGAGCTTGACAAGATGAGCGAAGAACAGCTTGCCGCCATCGTGGAAGAGGTGGCGGTCTACGCGCGGGTCTCGCCAGAGCATAAGATGAAGATCGTGGGTGCCTGGAAGAGCAAGAAGCACGTCGTCGCCATGACCGGGGACGGCGTGAACGACGCGCCCGCCCTCAAGCGCGCCGACATCGGGATAGCCATGGGGATCACCGGCACGGACGTCACCAAGGAGGCGTCCGATATGGTCCTCATGGACGACAACTTCGCCACCATCGTGGCCGCGGTGGAGGAAGGGCGGATCATCTACGATAACATCAAGAAGTACCTCACCTTCCTCCTCTCCTGCAACGTGGCGGAGATCCTGGTCCTCGGCCTGGCCGGCCTCATCGGCTGGCCCCTGCCCCTGATCGCCCTGCAGATTCTCTGGGTCAACCTGACCACGGATGGCCTGCCGGCGCTGGCCCTGGGGGTCGAGCCGGCCGAGCCCGATCTCATGGCGCGGCCCCCACGGGACCCCGGCGAGGCAGTTTTCGGGGGGCCTGTTCTGGTCGCTCTCACGGCGATGAGCCTCCTGATCTTTGCGGGCCTGATGCCTATCTTCTACGTGTACTGGCAGGCGGAAGGCGTGGAGAAGGCCCAGACTATGGCCCTGGCGACGATGATCGTCTACGAGCTGTTCTACGCCTTCAACTGCCGCTCGCTGCGGTTCACCTTGCCGCAATTGGGATTCTTCACGAACAGGTGGCTGCCTTGGGCCGTCCTCTCCTCGGCCCTCCTGATGATGGCCGTGATCTACATCCCGTCGTGGGGCAAGGCCTTCCACACGGTTCCCCTGAGCTTCGGCGACTGGGATGTGGTGTTCTTCGTGGCAGGTGGAAGCTTCCTGCTGGTGGAGGTCGGGAAGTGGATGGTCGGTCGGCGGGGGAAGCTTGCGGCGACGCCATAGGACCGTGTCGACCTCTCGGGGGGGCACCCGGCCGTGGCCCTGCCCCCCGGGAGGCGGTCCGGCGGCGGCGGAACCGACACCGCAGCCGAGGGGCGGGCACCCGAGGGGGACCGGCATGGCTGCTGGGAGCGGAAGCATGCGGATCCTGGTGACCGGAGGAAATGGCAGCGTGGGGCGAGGGCTGATCCCCGCCCTGCTTGCGCACGACCACCAGGTGATCGGTCTGGACAAAGACGCGGGGGTGGAGCGGGCCATCGCCCACCCCCGGTTTGCGTTTGCCCGGGGCGCAATCGAAGACCCGGAGACGGTGGAGCGGTGCGTGGACGGCGTCGAGGCCGTCATTCATCTGGCCTGGTCGTTTTCCGACGACCCACGGCTGCTGGCGGAGCGCGATCTCCGCGGCCACGCCCTGCTGCTGGAGGCGGCCCGGAAGCACGGGGTCCGGCACTTCCTTTACACGAGCACCGCGGTGGTCTACGGGAAGCCGGTGCGCTTCCCCATCGACGAGGACCATCCCTTGAACGTGCTGGCGGCCCGGAAGCCCGCCTATGGGATCGCCAAGGAATTTGCCGAGAACCTGACCCTCTTGGCGGGGCAGGGACCGCAACTCTCGGCCACCGTCCTGCGTTTCTGGTGGGTCTTTGGCGAGGAGATCGCCGGTCGGCATCTCCGGGACATGCTGCGAACGGCCGCCGCCGGGCAGCCGCTCTTGGTTCC
>Ga0315294_10008093_pt1 | contig 11551 bp, 5 predicted proteins | sample YL17G13_40_MG_FD_203626 | JGI IMG/M metagenome (GOLD analysis project Ga0315294, IMG submission 203626) | Sediment microbial communities from Yellowstone Lake, YNP, Wyoming, USA - YL17G13_40 | ecosystem: Environmental > Aquatic > Freshwater > Lake > Sediment | place: USA: Wyoming | collected... | reverse complement strand
ATCTTCCCCTGCGTCAGTTTCATAAAGGCCGTCTCCATGTCCATGGCCTCAGGCTGGAACATATAGACGCGCGCGCCCAGGTCGTGAAGCCTGTCCAGCAGGTCCTCCACCGCCAGCCTCTCTTCGTGCAGCCGGAAGCAGAGCCGGTCCACGTGCGGCTCCACCGACTCCACGCCGTCCAGTGCCTTGATCTTCGTCATCATCTCGTCGTTGAGGTTCGAGATACGCACGTGGATGATGCGGCGCAGACCGAGCAGCTTGTAGATGTCATCCAGTGAGCCTTCCGTGACCATGCGCCCGGCCTCTATGATGCCGATGCTGGTGCACATCTGCGACAGCTCGTGCAGGATGTGGCTGGAGACCAGGATGGTCTTGCCCATGTTCTTGAGCTCTTTGAGCAGTTCGCGCATCTCGATGCGGGCGCGAGGGTCCAGCCCGCTCGCCGGCTCGTCCAGCAGCAGGAGCTGCGGGTCGTGCAGGAGCACGCGCGCAAGCCCCAGGCGCTGCTTCATGCCGCGCGAGAGGGCGTCCACCGACGAGTCGCGCTTGTCCGTCAGGTCCGTGAGCGCGAGCACGTCGCCCACCACGGCCTTGCGCCGGGCGCGGTCCAGCCGGTAGGCCGCCGCGAAGAAGTGCAGGTACTCGGTGACCGTCAGGTCCTCGTAGACCCCGAAGAAGTCCGGCATGTAGCCGATGCGGTCCCGCACGAGGTGCGGCCATCTGGTGACGTCCAGGCCGTCAATGAGCACGGCGCCGTACGCGGGCCTCAGGAGCGTCGCCAGCACCTTGATGGTGCTCGTCTTGCCTGCGCCGTTCGGCCCGATGAATCCGAAGACCTCTCCCTTCGCGATGGTGAAGGAAAGGTCGCGCACGGCCACCGTGCGCCCGTACCTGACCCACAGGTTTCGCACTTCCACCAGTGCCATCATTCACCTCCGTGATACAGACGACGGCAGACGATAAAGTTGTTCCCCACGCGCTTTACGGCCACCACAAGCCACTGACTCGCGTCACCCGGGTCGAGGACGCTCAGGTCCTCCAGCGCGCTCCCGCCCGTCGGCGACAACTGCGAGACCACTTGGAACGCTCCGAGTGGAGGAGGCGCCGAGACCTCGCTCAGGAAGACATTGATGCCGTACAGGTCGCCGGGGACGGCGCGGCCCGGCGCATAAAGAGTGCCACCCATTCCCGGACGTTCTCCTTTGCCCGGCGACTTCAGCAACAGGACGTAGCCATCGAACTGACGTCCCTGGTTGAGCGTCTTCTCGATGTCCGCGGAAGAGACGCTGCCGGGCGACCGGCGGTCGAGTGCGTCCCAGTTGAGGTCAACGCCCGTCTGGAATGGCTCCATGGAGAACGTGCGGCTCATCGCCGGCGTCCACTGGTAGACCGGGGCCGTGGCGGCGAACCTGGCCGGAATCCAGCCCTCGTAGGTCGGGTGCGCCTCGCGCCTGCCGGGCTGGTCGTATTGCGCCCCGCCCATGAGGCCCACCTCCAGAGGGAGGTAGAAGCCGTTCTGAACGTCCGTGCTGAGCAGCCTGTTCCTGCCCGGGAAGAACATCTCGTATCGCGACCAGCGCAGCACCTTGCCTCCCTTGCCCACGTCAACGAGGGTGAGCGAGCTTCTCCTGTCCGCCGTGCCCATGTAGTGGCGTGAGAGCATCACCACGAAGACGGTGAAGGCGATGCTGGTGAGCGGGAAGAGCAGCCACGTGAGCTTGCGCCGTCTGAGAAGTCCGAGCAGGCAATAGTCCCCCGGGCCGATGGCCAGCGCGAACAGGATGAGGATGAGCACGATGGTCGCCATCGGCATCACCTTGATGCTCTTCGGCACGAGGCCCTCGTATATCGCGGTCTGCGTCGGGAAGTTGTACGGGCGGAACAGACCGCCGAACGGTTCCTGCTCCACCCACTGACCGCCGCCCGGCACCCCGCCGCCGGGCACTGCGCCGCCCGACCGCGCGTTGGCGGGGGGCACCCGCCAATTGCCCTCCCTGAGGAATGTCCCAAGCTGGTCGGTCCGCATCTTCCAAAGGAACGCGACTGCCTCAAGCCACTGGCGGGACATGGTTGACTCCGGACGCTTCAACACGACGATGGCCCTCCCCAGGCCGCACGGCGACCGCCAGATGACGCCTCCCTTCCCGGCGTCCGACTCGTCATCCTGCACGCCCGGTATCCCCAGGTCCATGTAGGGAGACGGCAGCCACGCCTTGTCGGTGATGCTCAGCGCACCTGCCTCGTCCAGCTCGAAGGGTGGAAGTCCATTGCGCGTCTCGCCGTCCGCCAGCGCGTTCAGGAAGTCGAGCCGCCCCTTGCTCAGGCCGGCCGTCGGCAGGATGCAGACGCTCCCGCCGGCCTGGACCCAGCGCACGAGCGCGGTGAGCTGCTCTGCCTTCAGCGCCTCCAGGGCGCTGCCGCCCAGCGCCACGATGTCGAATGCGCAATAGCCGAGCGGCTGCGCCGGCATGTCCTCGGGCGTCAGGATGGGCGCGAACGTGCTCAGGTCGCGGTCCTGAGGCGCGACCGCCCGCGGATCGTGCGCTTCCAGGAAGAGGTTGCGCACAAGCCCGGTGTCCGCCGGAGTCCAGATTGTCTCGCCCCTGCACACGCCGATGACGAACGAGCGCTTCGTCACGCGCGGCATGAACAGCACGTGCCTGCCCAGGTCGTAGCGCCGTTCCTTGGTGATGAAGGTCAGTTCCGCTTCCGCCTGGTCTGCCTCGACCGGTCTTGCAACGGGCGGCAGCCACATGCGGAACGTCTGGGCGCCCGTGGTGAGCGGAATCTCCCCGCTCGTGCAGTCGGCTATGACATTGCTGTAGTCAAAGACGAGGACGTGCAGCCGGCCCTCCAGGAGCTTGGAGGTGCGTGATGTCAGCTTCACCTGGAGCAGCACGGGCGCATAGGAGCGCGGCTGGGCGATGACGGACTGGACGTATGCCTCGAGGTCCGGCTGCGTTGCGCCGAAGCCAACGGAGGCAAGGGCGAGGAGCATGGCGACGAACACAACGTTGGGAAACACCCAATGACGAAATACCCAATGACGAACGGGAACGCGGGGAACTTGAAACTTGAAACTCGAAACTCGGAACTTGCGTTTCGTCATTGGGTGTTTCTTCACTGTGTCCCTCCCCCAGCTCCCCGTTGGAAATACCACCATTCGCCCAGCATAACACAGAACGCCAGCAAGGCAAGAATCGGCCATAGCGGCCGGTCGGTCTTCAGCTCCTTGGCTGAGGCCGCGACCGACAGCTCCTCGTCGAACGTGATCTTGTCCACGCCCTGCAGGGAGGTCTCGCTCGCGTCCAGCAGTGCGACGCCGAGCCGCGCCCACAGCTCGCCGCCCTCGGAGATTCTGTAGTAGCCGACGCGCGGGGCGGGAACGCCGCTCAGCACGCCTCCCTCGTCAGTGGTCTGCTCGACGGCGGCGCCCTCAGGCGGCCGCACGGTGACGCGGCGGCTGGGCCTCAGCACGATGCCGCCGAGCACGCCCGTCTGCAGCCCGCGCGCCTCCGCCAGCCCTGCCTGCTGCATCGCCACCTGCACAAGGTTGGACACGAGCACCGGGAAGCCCACGCGGTAAGGCAGCGTCGAGTGGTCGCTGTGGAACAGCAGGAAGAAGCTGAGCCTGTCCGGCTCCTGCTTCTGCACCAGCAGCGGCCCCTTGTCGCCGTGCGCGAGCACCTCGTATCCGTTGTTCTCCAGGTCGCTGTCCGTGATTCCCTCGCGGCAGCACGGCTGGTGCATGATGGACAGTTCGCCCAGCTCCACGTAATGGAGCAGGGGAGCGGTGCGGCTCCAGTCCACCACCGCGCAAGGCTGCTCTTTCACCTGTATGACCTCCGAGAGGTCGCCGGGCACGATGCCCACGCACAGGCGCGTGGTCGCCTCCAGGTTCAGGTCCTCTGCGCGGTCGGTGATGACCAGGTCGTAGCTGGCCTCCGACGGCTCCGTGTGCACGTTGATGCTCTCGATGGCGCGCAGCGCGTGTCCATATGCGGGCAGCGAGGGAGAGACGTAGACCTGGAGCGAGCGCAGGGCGGGCAGGTGAAGGTACGCCACGTTGTCGCACGCGAGCGAGTCGGCCTGCTCCGGCACGAGCCTGGCCTCGATGGTGGACGCCTTCTCGCCGCCCACGCGGAACATGATGCGCTCCTCGCCGCCTTTGCTCACGAACACCTTCTGGCTGCCGAGAGGCTGGCCGTCGCGGTCAACCTGGACGGTGGCGGCCCCCTCGGCGTCCGCAGAGCCTTCCACCAGCACGAAGACGTCCCAGTCCCTGCTTGCGCGGCGTCTGGCGCTCAGGGAGGTGATGCCGATGTTGGCCCCGGCCTTCGGCAGGCGGCGGTAATTCAGTCGGCTGAACGAGAGCTGGACGTGCGCGCGCCCGGGGAAGTTGCCGTCCGAGAGCAGCAGCACCTCGTCGAAGGAGACGTTGCGCGACAGCGCCTGCGTCATGCGCAGCGCCTCCTCGACGTTGCTCGGCACCTCCTCAATCTCTATGTCCTCGAGCGCCTTGCGGAGCACGCGCTTGTTGTTGGTGAAGTCGGTCCTCCTTCGCGCCGTGCGGCTGAAAGAGATGATGCACATCTCCTCATCCGGGAGCAGGTCGTCTACCATCTTGCCCACTTGCTGCCTAGCCGCCTGGAGCCGGGAGACGGTCTGCCGCGCGGCGTCCGCCCTGGCGTCGGACGCCGGGCCGAGCGCCGCCATGCTCGCCGAGCAGTCGAGCAGCACCGGCGTCCTCGTGGCCCGCTGCGGCCTGCGCTGGAGGAACGGCTGCAGCGCTGCCGTCACGAGGAGTATGAGCAGCAGGAGCTGGAGCAGCAGGAGCAGGTTGCGCTTGAACCGCTGGAAGGGGGAGTTCACGCGCTTGTCCTGAACCACCTGCCTCCAGAGCACCAGCGAGGGCACCTGAAGGCGCGGCCGCTTCAGCTTCAGGAAGTAGAAAAGCACCAGGGGCGCAATGAGCGCGAACAGCCACGCGTTCGCCACCGCATGGAAGCCGAGCAGGTTCATTGCACCCACCCCTTTCGCGTCATCAGGTCGAACAGCACCCAGTCAAGCTCGTCCTCGGAGCCTATCGAGAGGAAGCGGCCGCTGCGCTGCTGCGAGAGCGCCGCCAGCCGCCTCTCGAACGCCAGACGGTACTCCTGGTAGAGGTCCACGAGGTCGTTGGCCGAGGTGACGTCGAGCGTGGCCTGCGTCTCGCAGTCCACCATGCGCAGGTCGCCGGTCACGTCCGGGTCAATCTCCGTCGGGCCGAGCACCTGCACGGCCATCAGCTCCAGGCCCGAGCTGAAGAGCAGGTTGAACGCGCGCCGCAGGTCGCCGAACGTGAGGAAGTCGGACAGGACCACAACGATGCCGCGCCCGACGTGGTACTTGAGGAACGTCTCGATGCCTGCCTCCACTGGGGCGTCGCCGCCCGGCTGCACCTGCTCTATGAAGCGCAGCACCTTGGTCATGCTGGCGCGCCCGCTGCAGGGGGGCAGGCGGCCCACGGCGCCGGTGGCGCTGTTGAACGAGCCGACGCTCACTCGCTCGGACCCCCGCAGGCCCATGACGCCGAAAGCGCCCGCGAGCTGCCTGGCGCGCTCGAGCTTGCCCTCGAAGCCCATCGAGGCGCTCGCGTCCACCAGCAGCACCACGTGCATCTCTTCTTCCTGGTGGTAGAGCTTCAGGTACGGGCGGTTGAGGCGGGCGAAGACGTTCCAGTCCACGAAGCGCACGTCGTCGCCGGGGGCGTAGTCGCGGTAGTCGGAGAACTCGATGCTCGCGCCGCCCCTGCCGGTGAGGTGCTCGCCGCGGCTCTTGCTCGTGAAGCGCCGGCGCGAGCTGATGCGCAGCCTCTCCAGCCTGTCCAGCACGTCGTTGCCGAACAGCGTCGTGAGCTGCGGTTTGTGGATTATGCTTTCCACGGTCATGCCTCTTCGGGGACGTGGCTGAGGATCTCGCGCACAAGCTCCTGCACGACGATGTTCTCGGCCAGGCCGTCGTAATTCAGCAGCACGCGGTGCTGGAGGACTTCCTCCGAGAAGTGGCGCACGTCGCCGAACGAGACGTGCGCGCGGCCCTCTGCGAGCGCTCGCATGCGCGCCGCGCGGATGAGCGCCTGGCTTGCGCGCGGGCTTGCGCCCCACCGCACGTACCTCTTGACGCGCTCGGTCGAGAACTCGCTGTCCTGGTGCGTGGCTAGCGCCAGCCGCACCGCGTAGTCGCGCACGGGGTCGGCCACCACCACCTTCTCCAGGGTGTCGCGCAGGAAAAGGATGCGGTCGCCGTCCAGCACCTTCTCGATGGTCACCTGCTGGTGCAGGGTGGTGCGCGTCATCACGTCGTTCATCTCTGCGCGGTTCAGGAATGGCACGCTCGCCTTGAACATGAAGCGGTCAAGCTGCGCCTCGGGCAGGGGGTAGGTGCCTTCCTGCTCGATAGGGTTCTGCGTGGCGAGCACGAAGAACGGCTGCTTGAGCTTGTAGGTGGTGTGGCCCGCGGTCACGGAGCCTTCCTGCATCGCCTCCAGCAGCGCCGACTGCGTCTTGGGCGTGGCCCGGTTTATCTCGTCCGCCAGCAGAAGCTGCGTGAAGAGCGGCCCCTGGCGGAACTCGAAGCGGTACCGTCCGTCCGGGTCCGCCGTCATCACCGTGGTGCCGATGATGTCAGCCGGCATCAGGTCGGGGGTGAACTGGATGCGGCGGAACTCAAGGTCGAGCGCCCGACTGAGCGTCTTCACCAGTTCCGTCTTGCCCAGTCCCGGCACGCCTTCCAGCAGCACGTTGCCGCCGCAGACTATTGCCGTGATGGCGCACTCGACCACGCGCTGCTGGCCGACGATTATCTTGCCAACCTCCGCGCGGATGCGGGAGTAATCGTTCCTGAACGCCTCAGCTTGTGCCTGCAGTTCGGCCTCTGTGCTCATCGCGCTATCCCTTCGTTCAATGGTCCCAAGTTCTGTTCGTCCCTCGGCCCCGGAACTCGAAACTAGAAACTTGAAACTGGAATTCCGTCATTTCTGTTTGTCCTGTCCCTTCAATTTCCTCTTCACCTCCAGCAGCCTCTGTGTGGTGGAGACTGGTCCCTTCTCGTCCTGGGCCTTCTCTTCCGGTCTGCCGGTGATGATTCTGCCGGGCGCTCCGGGTTTGGCCTTCTTGTCGGCAAGCTTATCGCGCAGGGCGGCGGTCGTGGGCTTGCCCGCTTCGAGCTTGTCGGGCTTGACGAACTCGATGGCCTTCTTGCGCCTGAGCAGCGCCTCGAACGTCTCGCCCGCCGACTCCCTGGCCTTGCGCACCAGGAACCACCCGCGGATGAGCGACCAGTCGAGCTGGATGCGCCGCACTCCCACGTCCAGCGGGATGAGCAGCGCCATGGCGATGAGGAACCAGTCGGCTATCGGCTTGGAGCTCGCCTTCGGCGGCCGGTCGTGGAGGAAGACCTTCTCGCCCGGCTCGTCGCCAGTGAGCATCCTGCCTCCGGTCTTCTCGGCGATTTCCTTGAGCACCGCGGGGCTTGAGCGGAAGCGCAGGTACTCCGGCGAGTAGGCCACCACGAATCCGCCCACGGCGCGCTCCGCAGGGCCGCCGCCCGTGCCCACCGCCGCCACCTGGTAGCGCCCCTTGCCCCAAAGCTCGAAGCGGCCCTCGTAGCGGCGCGGCGCCGTCTGCCTGAGCTTGACCGTCTCCACGCGCTCGTGCGGGCCGGCCACGCTCGCCTGCATGTCGAGGAACCGCTCTTCGGGCTTGGTGTCCTCGATGAACACCATGCCGGTGCTGCCTGAGGTGAACGACTGCATCTGGAGATGCCCCTCGCGCTCCGTGCGGCAGACGTCGGTCACGAGCTGCTTGACGAACGCTCGGTACTTGTCCCACTTCATCCAGTCCGCGCCCCAGTTCGGCGAGAGGTCCGAGGTGAAGGCCGCGGTCTTGCCCAGCCCATGCTGCCACGTCGCCAGCACGGGGTCCACCTGCTCTCCCTCAGGCCCCTTGAGCACGGGGCCTTTGAGCACCACCAGCGAACGCTCCTTGGGCGTGGTGAGCACGTAGGCGTGCAGGACCGGCATTGACTCGATGCCCTTCAGTATGCCAGAGGGCGCGGACACCGTCGGGACGAACGTGACGTTCTGCACCATGCTCCGCTTCAGCGTCTTGGCCTCCTTGATGAAGATGGAGGGCAGCAGGCTCGGGTCCTGGGGGAAGTAGTAGCGCCCGCCCGTGGCCTGTGCGATGCCCTGGAGCAGCGACACGTCCGTGCCGCCGTGCGGGTTGATGGCCACCGTCGAGACTGTGACGCCGGCCGCCTTGAAGTCATTGACGAGCGCGGGCGTTGGCGGCTGCGGGTCGCCGTCGGAGATGATTATCATGTGCTTGGCGGCCGCGTCCGACGCCTTCAGCCCGTTCAGCCCCATCTGCATGGTGGGGCCGAATGCCGGCATGTCCCCAGGCTCAGCCTGATTGATGAGAGTCACGAGCCTGTCGTACTCAGAGGCCGGCGTGAGCGGGAATATCCACTGTTCTCCCGCGCCTCCGCCTCCACCCCAGCTATATGCCAGCGCGCCCACCTCGTCCTGTGAGCCGAGCACGCGGATGGCTTCCTTTGCGATGCGCTTGGCCCACGTGTTGCCGTCGGGGAACTCGCAGGTGTGCAGGATGATGACGAGCGCGCCCTTGGGCAGGACCTTCTTCTGCTCGATGTCCATGCTCACGGGCAGCGCCTTCTCGATGACGGTGCGATGGTACCCGCCGGGACCGAAGCTGTTCTTGCCGCCGACCATCAGGAACCCCGTGCCCTGGTTGTAGACGGCGTCGTGGATGGCCTCCATCTGCACCGCGTCCATCGCGTCTGCAGGCACGTTGACGAAGATGATGCAATCGTATGGCATGAGCGACAGCGGGTCGCGCGTCAGGTCATACGCGGACATCCTTTCCACGACGAAGTCGGACTCCCCCAGGGTGCGCGCGAGCGTCTCCCAGTCCCGCTCGTCGCCCGTGGGGTCCGTGACCACGAGCACCTTTCCCTCGCCGGCCAGGTAGATGTGCCCGACGGCGCGGTTGTTGTCCTGCCAGCCGTCCCTCGGCTTTCCGTCCGGGCCGGGCGGCACGTCAATGACGGCCACGTATTCGTAGTAGCCCGGCGCCCGCATGTAGAGGGGGAGGACGAAGCGGTTCTTGCCGCTCGAGAACTTCACCTCGCCCTCGTAAATCTTCTCGCCGTTCTCCATCAGGCGCATGATGCCTGAGCCGGCCTGGAGGGAGGAGAGGACGACCGCCGCCTCGTAGGTCTCGCCGACGCGCACGTGGCGGGGCAGCTCCAGCTTCTCGAGCCACACCTCGTGCTCGTAGGCGTAAGCCACGGGCAGCACGTCCACCACCACCCCGCGGGACTTCAGGTCCTCCAGCGCGGCCGAGACGTTGCCTTCCGTCTGCGTGCCGTCGCTGATGAGCACGATCCTTCCCAGGTGCTCCTCGGGCAGTATGGCGGCGGCCAGAGACAGCGCCTTCTCGATGTTCGTCCCGTCCTTCTGCACGAGCACGTTGAACGCGAACGCGTCGTACGTGAAGCTCGTGCGCGGCGGCAGCTCCACCGCCGCGTCGCGGCCGAACGCCACAAGCCCGCACTCGTCCTTCTGCGGTTTCGCGGAGGCCGTCTGGGTGATGAAGCCCATGGCTCTGTCCTCGGACTTGTCACCCATGGAGTCGGAGCGGTCCAGCACGTAGACGAGCGAGACCACGTTGCTCTTGCGCACAGCCCGTGGTTCGGCCATGAGCATTGCGAAGGCCCCTATGAGCAGCAGGCGCGTCATGATGGCTGCGAAGCCGCGCACGCCGCGCAGGCCGCTGCGCCCCGCGCAGTGCATCCACCACGCCCACGGCGCCACCAGCACCAGGAGCAGCCACGCGGGGGAAGTGAACATCAGGACGCTGCGAAGCTCAAAGAAGGCCAGCGCCCCGCCGAATAGCAGGAAGAACAGCACGAGCGGCAGCACGGCCGTCATCGGCACGCGCCGCCGCGCGCGGGGCAGTAAGGCCGCTATCAGGTCCCTTGCGTTCACTTAACCACCCATCCTCGGTATTCCGTCTTCTACAGTTCCAGCTCCACAATCCTGCGATTTCCCGTGTCCGCCACCAGCACCCGCTTGCCGCCAGCGTCCACAGCCAGCCCCCACGGGGTTCGGAATTGTCCCTCCCCGTCTCCCGTGCTGCCGAACCGGCCCAACATGCGTCCGTCGAGGCCGACCTTCGTCAGCCGGCCCGCGCCGTATTCGATGACGAAGAGCGACTCATCGCTGCCGAGGGCGACCCCGTATGGGAACTTGAACGCGAGCGGCCTTTCCGCGCCGCCGAGCAGCCCGACGAACTCGCCGCCTGCGCGGAAGGCCAGCACGCGGTTGTTGATGGCATCGGCCACGTAGAACCTCTCTTCGCGTCCGGTCTTCGCATCCGATGCGGCTGCTCCGGCGGAGCGGGCCAGAGCCATGCCGGAAGGGCGCTGGAACTGCGCCGCCCCCGTGCCGAAGGTGCCGAACGAGCTGAGGAACTTCCCGTCCGCCGTGAACTTCTGCACCCTGTCATTGCCGCCGTACTCGCAGACGTAGAGGTCGTCCTTCCCGTCGCGGACGATGCCGACGGGGTAGATGAACTCGCCGTTCCGCTCGCCGTATTGCCCGAACATGCGCAGCAGTTTTCCATCCCGGTCGAACACCACGATGCGGCTGTAGTGCGTGTCGGCCACCGCGACGCGGCCGTCTGAGAGGACGCAGATGCCTTCAGCGGTGCCCTTGTCGCGATCGGGCATGCGCCAGGAGCGTTTCACGGGGAGCTGGCCGCTTGCGCGGGCAGCGCCGCTCGTGTCGGCCACCAGGACGCGGCCTGCGGTGTCAATCACGAACACCTCGCCGCCATCGCCTATTGCCACGCTGCGCGGCGCCGGAATCCTGTTCTCATCGGGCGGCATCGCCCAATGACGCTCCTGGCGCACCTTCAGCGGCGGCGTCTCCGACCTCTCACACCCCAGCACCAGCGCGAGCAGCAGCGCCAGGAGCGCCCTGAGGATGACCCTGTCGCCCGGGCGGCAGTGGCCGCTCCCTTCGGGGGGAGACTCGCCCGGCTTCGCCCCGGCTGCGCCGGACAGGCAGCAGAACAGCCGCACCTCGCCGGTTCTCGTGTGCCTGAGCTTCACCTCCGAGACCGGTCCTTTGAACGCGCAGTCCTCGACCAGCAGCACGCCGTCGCCGCTAGTGTCCTGCGCGCGTGTCAGCAAGATGTGCTCGGGACGATAGCACAGGCGGCCGTCCTGGGGGCCGCTGAGCCACAGCCGCGCCTCCTGGGGCGTGAGCCAGTTCACCTCGCCCAGGCACTCGGCCTGCTCGCGGCTCGCGGGCGTCCAGTAGAGTTCGTCCACGTCGCCCTCGTAAATCAGGCGGCCCTCCTTGAGGCAGACGACGCGCTGCGCCTCGGCGAGCACGACTGCGGGCGAGTGCGTGGCGAAAACGAGGGACGTTCCCGTGCTCCGCACGTGGCCGCGCACCGCCTCCCAGTAGCGGGGCGCGCGC
>Ga0315294_10008092_pt1 | contig 11551 bp, 5 predicted proteins | sample YL17G13_40_MG_FD_203626 | JGI IMG/M metagenome (GOLD analysis project Ga0315294, IMG submission 203626) | Sediment microbial communities from Yellowstone Lake, YNP, Wyoming, USA - YL17G13_40 | ecosystem: Environmental > Aquatic > Freshwater > Lake > Sediment | place: USA: Wyoming | collected... | reverse complement strand
ATTAAGTCTACTGTTCTCTATTATTAATACTAGAGAACAGTTAGACTTAATTGTTGGCTATTGTAGAAATGATGTGAAGTCTACCAAGAGAATAATGGAGTTGAGTAAAGACCAAATTAATCTTAGAGCCCAACTTACTAAGGATTATGGAATCAATCTTTATAATGCTTCTGAGCCTAGAATATCTAAGGAATTGTTTCTTCATTTCCTATCTGAAAAGACAGGTATGAAAAAGTATGATCTTAGACAAGGTAGAACAAAGAGATCTAATATGTCTATTAGAGATATTATCTTGCCTTATGTTAATTTTAAGACCCCAGTATTTCAGGACTTACTTGATAACTTTAAACAAGTAGTAGTAGACCCTAACAATACTAAGGGTGGGTTTAAGTATTCAATTAAATATAAAGGAGTAAAGACAGACTTTGGTTTAGGTGGTGTACATGGTGCTAGGAATAGTGGTATCTATGAGTCAACTGAAGATATGATTATTATGACTTCAGATGTCACAAGCTTCTATCCAAATTTAGCAATCAGAAATAAATGGGCCCCTGCTCATCTTCCACAGAAAGAATTTATAGATCAGTATGAGTGGTTCTTTGATGAAAGAAAAGTTATACCTAAGAAGGATCCACGTAATTATGTGTATAAGATTATTCTAAATAGTACTTATGGTCTCAGTAATGACAAGAATGCTTTTCTGTATGACCCAGAGTTCACAATGAGGATTACTATGAATGGTCAACTTACACTAATGATGCTCTATGAAATGCTTGCTGAAGAAATACCAAATGCAGTACCTCTAATGCAGAATACAGATGGTGTAGAAATGATTATACCAAAAGAGTATAAGGAAAAGTATCTAGCTATTTGTGCTGAGTGGGAGAAGATAACCAACCTACAACTTGAACATGATGAGTATAGCAAGATGATATTGGCAGATGTCAATAATTATATTGCTGTTAACAAATCAGGTAAGTATAAATGTAAAGGTAGGTTTGAGTTTGAAGACCTTGCTTTACATAAGAACAAAAGTTTCTTAATAGTACCCAAAGCAATATTCAATTATTTTGTTAATGATATTCCACCTGAAAGATTCTTGTTGGAGAACAGAAACATATTTGATTATTGTGGAGGAGTTAAGATTAAAGGAGATTGGAAGTTTATGCAAACATGTGTTGTAGATGGCCATATTGTACATGAACCTTTACAAAAAACTATTAGATATTATGTATCTGAAAAGGGTTGCAAGATTATTAAAGTAAATAAAACTGACAAAAGAGAAATACAACTTGAGTCAGGTAGATGGTTAGTCACTGATTTTAGTAAGTCAGTACAGTTACCATGGGAAGAATATGGAATAGATGAGTCTTATTATCTAGACAAGATATATAGAGAAATTTATAACATAGTTCCTAAAGTATCAAATCAATTAACACTATTTTAAAAACACAATGGAAATGGCAAAAAGACCAATTTTAACAACACAAGAGTATTTAATTAATGCTGCACTTCCAGAGGCTACAGATACGTACACTGTAATTCCTCATGGAACTATTATTGACACAACAAGAAGTGCCCTTAAAGCAAAGGGCTTAGAGATAGAGCGTGAGCTTTATCGCTGTAATGAAGGTGCTCAAATTGCATCTGGTATATATCATATTAAATATGGTAATGATGCTGATATGGGTATGTTATTTGCGTGGACTAATTCATATGATAAGTCTACAAAGTTTAAGTGTACTATGGGTGGATATGTACATGAATCTTTATCTACAGTAGTAGGTGGTAATATGGGTTCTTGGGGTAGAAAGCACACAGGTAATGCAGATAATCTTGCACTAAATCAAATTGATGACCAAATCAAAAATGCAGATACTTATTTTGCTCAGCTAATTGCAGAGAAAGAGATTATGAAAACTATCTCTACTACAGAACAAAATAGAGCAGAACTAATGGGTAGAATTTATTTTATTCATGAGCTCTTAACTGGTGAGCAATTGTCTTTGGTTAAACAACAATTTGAAAATCCATCCTTTACTTATTCAGGCGTAGATAACTCTCTATGGAAAATGTATAACAACATTATCTTTGCTCTACAGAAAGCACATCCAAGAACTTGGTTAGACCAACAAAGAATGATTCATTGGTTCTTAATGACTAATGCTACATCAGGACAAACAGTAAGTCCAAGTGTAGTCACACAGGATAGCATTGTCACTGAAAGTAATCCTCAAGTAAGTCCAAATCAATTATCATTACTAGACCAAATTGAGGAAATGCAATCTCAAGAAGCTTATTCTGTAAATGAAATTGAAACTGTACTAGGTCATCAAATAATTAGCCAAGTATATTCTGGTTCTGATTTTGATATTGATAGCAATATTCAAGCAGATGAAGAAGCAGATATGATGAAGGTTGAGGAAGTTGAAGTAGAAAGAGAAGAAGAAACAACACCAATGCCAGCAGAAGGTATTGATGATTGGGCTAATGATACTTGGCCTTGTCTAGGTTGTAATGAAACTCAAGCACCTACAGCAATGTTCTTTGATGGTCAATTATGTCATAAATGCTATACAGAAAAGAATGGATAAATCAACAGTATGTCCACATTGTGGATTTGAAATCAGTCAGTATCAGGGATTAACTCTCCCTGATACTACTCCTGAAGATGGAGATATTAATATATGTGCATCCTGTAAAGATTGGAGCATATTTATTGATGGTAAACTAGAAGTACCTAGTGATGACATTATTAAAGAAATGCCAAAAGAGTTCCGTGAAGATTTAGAAATTATAATTAAAAATCTAAAAAAGAAAAATGGATAGAGAAAATTTTAATAAAATTGTAGAAGCTAGATGTGAATCAATTAAAACTACTCTAGTTAAAAAGGGTGGAGAATATTCTACACCTGATAATGTATTTCATAATTTTGATGAGTCAGTAGGAATAGCATTTGCAAAATCTCCAGAAATGGTGGCCTGGGAATATATGACTAAGCATCTACAATCTATTAGAGACTTAGTAGAGCAAACTCAACATGGCTATGCAGGTTATCCTAAAGAAGAAATGTTAAATGAAAAGATTGGTGATGCAATCAATTATCTAATATTAATTGAAGGCATGTTTAAACAAAGAATAAAAGAATATAATAATAGAGGGATAAATAATTATCCTTATTAAAATTGTGTGTGTGTTATAAGGGGAAGGGCTTCGTGCTCTTCCCCTTTTTTTTTTCAATTTACTTTTTAGTTGAAATAGTATTTGCTTTACTAAAGTTGGTAAGCATTTGTGCAGGGTCAGTATTAGAACCATTAAGTCCAAATGATTTACCAATATGATTCCATACCTTATCACTGCCTTGTTGTTGCCAATCATAATTACCAACTCTTCTTGCATACTCAGCACGCTTATCTCCTGTCATAGAAAAATATATATCTGTTAGTATATTCTGATAAGTATCTGTAGTAGGACCAAATGCAATTGACTTAAGATCAACAACAGAAGATACATCATCTAAGCCCCAACCAATCAAAGGAATAAATTGATCATTCTCAGATTTTACTTGAAGTAATTGATTTAAAATATGTAAGTTTATAAAACCTCCAAAATCAAATTCACCTGCCTCAGATGAAGTGAAAGGTACAGGAAGAGGTCCACTCATTTGTCTAAGCTTTTCATATCTATCTTCATCATCATCATCCCAACCAAACATAGAACTTGCAAGCCACATTAGTATCATTAAGCTTACTACTTCCATAGATGTTTTAATTATAGCTTTTCTATCCTGAGTAGTCATGTCTGCAAAGTTGGCTGTCTTAAAAAATTTAAGTATACCTTGTACAGCAGTTAAATAATAACCCTGGTCAATTTCTCCATAGCCAATGTTCCATCTTTTTTTACCATACCTATTCATAAGCATAGTAGTAAAATATCTTTTTAACCAAGTAATCATTCTACCTAAAAGGTATCTTTGCATCTCAGGTTGGTCAAGTTTTGAATAAGCACCATTTTGTTTATTCATAACTACATGTATCCTATTTTTAAAGTCTTTAAACTTTTGACCAACTAACATCTCTCCCTGTTCATTATAAGTAATGCCCCACTCAGGATCAACACCTTCTTTAAGCTGAATCTTTCCATCTCTTAGTTCCCATGCATCCATATAGTTAATAGTTTTATTACCCATAGGAATTTTCTTAGTATACATCATTGCAGCAAAAGTCTGCATAGTTGCTTGTACCTCAGTCCATGCACGGAAGTTTGTTAACCATGTCATAGAAGCCGCATCTTTTAATAGAGTCCTAGTTGTAGCTTCACCAAACTTCTTACGGAATCTGTCTTGACTTGGATCAAATATTTCAGCGAGCTGATGTTGTAATCCTCTATCTCCTTTACTATAAGCATCACCAAAAGTTAATGCTCCCATATATTTAGTTGCCCATCCTTCACCCTTTATAAGATTAGGAGGAGTTATATCTGTACCAGCTGTTGATGTTAGAAAAGCTTGGAACTTTGCACCCAATAAATTCTTAATAGCTGAAGATATATTTAATGCAAAGAAAGAATGAGCAGCTCTTTTAAATAGAAAGTTTTGTGCTATTTGTAATTTTGCATTATCCTTTCCAAAACCTGTTGTAGTCTGACCTCTAAATTCTCTTTCATAAAAATTATTAAATGTATCTCTCCTAACATATTTACCTTTCTTATTTAAATATGTTATTTCACCTGTGTTAATAAAATTACTTCTAACAATTTTATCAGGTTCTTTAAGATTGGTAGGGTCATTAAGAATATTTTTTAAACCCTGAGCAATAGGATTCATTTTAACTAATTGCTTATGATGTTCAGCACCATATAAATATCTAAACATTGAGTCTATAAAATTTGTACTTACATCATCTACATCTAAATTATAAAGACCTGATATAGGAATGTTTTCAATTTGATCTCCATATGCATCTGCTCTTACAAGCATGTTCTCCTCATCCCAATTCCATAATCCTTCTTCAGCCTTACCTGTTCTTAGTGTACGTATATACTCTTTAAGTCTTTCATATAACCACATGATTGGATTATATGTAGGCTTTTTAGTTTTAACTTTTTCTTGAGTACCTACTTTTTCTTTTCTAGTTTGATAGCTTTCTAATGAAGATTTTTCAAATCTTGGAAAATCTAAATAAAGTTTACCTTGTTTACCTAAGCCTTCTTGGTTTTTAATATGAACTTCTTTTAGTTTTTCTAATAGCTTAAACATCTTAGCATCTTGAGAATTCTTATCTGTCTCATATGCTGTTTTTAATCTATGATATTCTTCATTCCTATATGGATTGTTTGGTGCATTCTTAGGAAGAAACTCTCCTTTGTTATCTATGTGAAGACCAACAATCTTTTTTACTGCACCTTTAGTTCCATCCTCATTAACAATGTTAGCATCATATCCAGTTCTATATTCTTTTTTTACTGACCTGGAATAATACTTAATCTTGGGTAAACCTTTTATTATTTCCTTTGTACCATCTAACTTTGTTATAGTAGTTGTTTCATAATACTTAGTATCATTAGGAACAATATTATTCCAAACATATAGTCTCTCAAATGTATCTACCTTTTGCTTAGCTGCTTCACTATATACACTTTTAGATATATGATTATTTAAAAACCATTCTTGAAATTCAGGACTTTTTTCAGCCATCATATTCAGAAAGTCTTCATCATATATAGAGTTTATATTGTCAATAGTAAAGTAATTGTGTCCAAGTATACTATATATATTATCATCAGCTACTTTAGATAACCAATAATTAGCAGCATCAAGATAATATTCTGTAGGGTCTTTTCTTTGAAGCTCATTTAGTTCTGCAAAATAAGTTCCTAAGTCTGCTTTTTCCTCAGCATTTAAACCTGAATTATCTTTCCTATTAAGTAATTCAAAATAGTATTTAAGTTCAGATTTTGAAAGAGCAGTCTTTTGTTTTTTTTGTGTAAGATCAGTAAAGTCATTAAACTCTTCTACTGTAAGTCCAGTAAATCCTGCATACTCTTCCTTTGCTTTTTCAATTTCTTCTTGTGCTTTTTTTATTGTACCTATTCTTCCTTTAGGAATTTTATTACCAACAGGTTGTCCATCATCATCTCTATAGCCACTGGTTATGTCAATGATTGTTGTCCATTGTTTTGAAAAATCTAATTTACTTTGAGGTAGCTTAGATAGGATAGCTTGAATATTATTTATTATTTGTTTTCTTTTTTCATAAAAGGATGGCTTTATAACTACTCTTATATTATCATTAAGCCACATTAATCTTTCCTTCTCATAAGCTCTTTTAAACTCTGGAGTATTAGGAGATAGTTTTAAATCAATAAGCTTTTGAAATATTACTTGTTCTTTATTTATTAAAGCATTTTGAAATACTTCAGGACGTGGTTTATATTGATAGAATTTTTTTGAAGCTTTTTTATATTCTTGTATTCTTTCTGCTATAGCAAGGTCATCTCCCTCTTTCTTTGAACCATCAGGATAATACAAAGAAGCAAGAAGCTTATACTCATTCCACAACACGCTCATTTCATCAGTAACTTTTTCCACATCATATTCTCCAGTTGGACTATTGATAAGTCTCATCCTATTGAATATATCATTTCTTGCTTTAGCTGCTAATAAACCTGCCTTATCTTTTTCAAATAAAAATTGTGTTTCATAATACTCATCAGTATACTCTTGATGAAAATAACTACGTAGAAGAGTTTTCTTTTTATCAAGAAGAACAATTAATTTTTCTTCATCCTCTTTAGAATTAAATTTATTAAATTGAGTTTGTGCAGCATTAATATCATGGTCTAGTTTATCTATATCATATCTATAATCTTTCCACTCATTAAGTAAAGTCCATACCTCTTTAATTCCAAACTCACCTTTTTGATTAGTGAAACCCATCTTATCTACAAATCCAAGTTGTCTACCTAAACCACCAATATTTGTAAACTTAATGCCAGCATCTTTAATTAAAGGATCAAGTTGACTGATAATATCATTTATTCTAGACTGGGCCCTTGCCTCCATCTCAGTAATATTATCTTTATAGAATTTAGCAAAGCCTCCTATAATTGGATCTGTATTATATAAGTATCCTTCAAAATATGAATTAGCATAATGGGCATCTTTACCTTCTCCTTTTAATGCTCTCTCTACTTTATCTTTAGTAACATAGAATCCATTGAAGCTTGCATTGTATGCATTCTGATAGAAGACTTCTTCATCAGAAGATAAATCTTGTCCCATATTTTTACGAGCACGTAAAGCTTGATACTTTGTATACTGTGCTTCAGGCATACCATAGAACTCTATATAAGATTTGTCTATAGCAGATTGACTAGCACCACGTTTTTTAAATGATTTAATTTGTTCTTCAAATAATTCAGCAGCTCTCTCATTCATATCCTTCCACTGGTTATAAATAATATCAGTTAGCCCTGTTCTATTAATCTCATTTATGCTATCCTCTGAACGCTCAATGGATGTCTCAATTCTATTTAGTAAAGCTACTAAAGGTGATGTTGAAGCTGACTCAGCCTTACCTAATAACTGTTTACTCTCAGCAACATATTTTTTCCAATAGCCTAAAATATGACCATAATAAAAAGCCTTATGTACATTGTCTTTATTCTCAGGGTCTGTCTTAAGTTCTTTTAAATGTTTATCAAGTCTCTCCATCATATACTCAAGACGTATAATACTATTTATTACAGCTGTAATCTCATTCTGTACTTGTTCAACATCACCTTCTAGTTCAGCCATTTTTTTATCAAGTGTCTGAGCATACTTATTTAGATTAGAAGTTATCTCTTGTAAGTCACCTCTACTAAATTCATCAGCAAGAACTGCAGCCATTCCCTCATAGTTCTTATTTTTTCTTAAGAGTTCTATTTGTTTAGGGGCCCCTTCATACATTCTTCTTGCTAGTGTAGTAATAATATTATAATGACCTGCATTAATAATATTTGTAAACTCTTCAAGGTATTTACTTATATCTTGATTGTAAGCTACTAAATCTTCTTGATTAACATCTTCAGTATTAATAGTTATCTTACCACCTGTTTCTAATGTCTGTGCTAAATCATTAAGCGTAGTATTAACATCAAGTTTAGATATTTTAATTCCTTGGCCAAATACTTTTCTTAGTGCTTGTTTAAATGCATATAGAATATTATCTATTATTTTCTTAAAGCCCGTGGACGGTATTATATTTTGTTGTTCTAAATTATATGCTTTAGTAAGAGCCTTAACTAAAACCTCTTCAGCTACAAGATTTTGATATTTAATTTCTTGTTCAAATCTTTCTTGGTCATCAGCTATGTTTTCTAATCCTTTTTTTAAATCCTCATATTCAGCATAGGCTTCAGTTAATAAACCTGGTTCAACTGCAATAGCATCTGAATATAGTTTCTTAAATAAAGCAGGATTAGTTTTTTGTATACTCCTTATTAATGGGTGACTAAACTCGTGTAATACTGATTTGGTATTTATTTTGCCTTCAATAAAGTACACTTTATCTCCATAGAAAAATGCAGGGGCCTTACCTATTACATAAGGATTTCTTGAATTCTTAGTTAGTTCAACAGCTTGTTCTGAAGTGATAACAAGATAATCAATACCCAAAGCTTTGGACATCTTGTTTGCTATCTCAACAGCCCTACTTTGTTGTGAGCCTGATATACTAAATGCATCAGGAGACAAATCCATATTAAGAATATGTAATCCACTTGCTGTATCAGGATCTTGAAAACTAAAGTCAAAAGTTTTTGCTTTAATTTCTGCTGATTGCTTATCTCTTCTTAACTCTTCTTGCTCAGCAGATTTAGGAGCTAACCTAAAATCTAATTTAGCAATGACTTGTTCAGGTGTACCAATCTCTCTATTGTTAAGTTCAGCTTCCATAAATTCTCTCATTGCTTCTACTTTACCAAGACCTGGTGTATTGACAAGTGCTTCCCATTTTTCTTTAATAGTGGGATCACTTAAATTAGGACATGTATACATTTATAATTTTATTATTATCTAAAACAATTGTTAAGAGCCTCTTGAACAGAATCATCATCTAATATGATTGTGTCATTTAATTGATTACCAAAGATAGCAAAATCTTTATTATTAACTTCATATTCTGCAACTTCAGCAGCACTCATATTATCTGGGAAAGTAAAGTATCTAAATCCTTTATTAGTAAATTTATATTTGTCTTTTATAAAAGGTTGAAAATAAATAAGATCATTAAGATCTTTTGCTCTACCCATATTTATTTTAGCTTCAAAGATTTGCTTCCAATCTTTCCAATAGTTATCAAATATCTCTGGGTATCTACCTTCCTTAGTTCTTAAAAAGAAATCAAGTATATATCTTTTAGGTTGTATTGTACCATCTTCTAAAGTCTCCATTTCTGTAGGGTGCTCTATATAACCTGTAATAGTTACTGACTCAGCATTCTTATGATCTTTACCTATAAAAGTAGATTCTAAAGTCCAAGTAGGAAACATGTTTTTTATATTCTGATACCAGCTTTGATCCTCTAGAAAGGGAATAATTTCTTTAGTAAATTGTTTTTGTTTACGCTTACGCATTAAATCAAGACCTCTAGTTTCTAGCCAACGTAAAAACCTTGGAGCATTAGCTTCTGAGTTAAACTGATTAAGAGTTATGACTCCATCAATATCATGCAGATCTTCACTAACTGCTCTAATCAATCTTCCATATTTTCTAATTACTTGTGATCCACTTAATTTATAATCTACAAAAGGATTATTAAATAAAGATTGAATTACTTCATTAGCAAATGGGTCTTTGTCTAAAGTTTTTTGATAATACTTTTGTTCTAGGTCTTCTCCTTTTAAATTTTTAAATACTCCAGGTTCTACCTCTTTATAACTTCTAATAAATTTACTATATTCTCCTTTATATACATCATCAACAATATCAAGTATAAGGTCTTTTAATTCCTCTTCCTTCATATTTGTATTAATAGCAGAACCAAATATTTTTTCATTTACCCAATTCCAAATTCTATTAAATATATTTTTTGCAAAGTCTTGTTCATATTTATTTTTAAAGCCAAGATTTTCAAAAAAAGTTTTATCTATATCTGGATTATTTCTTTTTTCTCCTATAAACTTATTATCAATACCTATTTGTAAAGCTTCAGCTATCATATGAATAACAGCTTGTCTATGTGCAAATGGATTAAATTTTTCATTATAGAATTCAATATCCTCACTAACTACTTCATGTACATTAGCATACTTATCATATACTTCTTGATACTTAGACCACTTGTCAATGTTCTTCCAAATCTCTAAAGACAGTTTAGATTTCTTACCCATGAATGTATATATAATATTAGCACTCTGTAAGGCAAGGTCTTTATCTGTTATATTAGATTTTAAAGCTAAATACTTTTGAAGAGTATCAAAAGCTGCAGTTGGCTTACCATAGTTTAAATTAAGATTATCCAATATGTCATCTGCATTCTCTGCTACTTCAATATTCAAACCCTTAATAAAACCTATAAGACCTTCTTTAAGTTTAGTATTAAATTTGTCTTGAATCTTATCACTATCTAAAGCATCTCCATTTTCTATTTTAAGAAGTTCATCTGCAGTAGGAAAATCAAATGTATCATTATTTTCCTGCCACTTAGCAATCATATAATCTAAATCATAACTAGGTATACCTGTAGTTTTACTTAGAGTTTTAAACTCAGGACTATTTATATTAATACAATTCATAATTTTATTTACCTCCTAAACATTTAATTTTGTGTTCTCTCCACTCATTATCTTTAATAGCCCAAACATCCTTCATACCAATACCAAACATCTCAGTTAACTTTGCTCCATATTTAGTCCATTGGTCTTTAATAGTATTAGGTACAGTAGATTGAGGTTGTGATGCATTAGCTAAAGCTAGTACAGCTTTTCTATCTCCACTTGTTTCAGGCCATGCCATTAGCTTACCAGTAGTACCTGATATAATTTGATTCTTTTTATTTACTATGTATGTAGAATTTTTATGTGTAACCACTACTGCTCTACCTTGTTTTACTGCAAGATTAGCAAATATTTTATTTCTATCAGAACTAGCTTCTTTAAATACTTCATCACCATTTTTATTAAAGATGCTAGCACCTTCAACAGTGTATGTTTGAGTTTTTTGACCTGTAGGTTTATAAGTTACTGTGTTATCAGATTGTACATTTTCATCAGTTGTTTCATCTTCAGTTTGTCTTTGTATATTCCCATTAACAAAGTTTTTAAATCCTTCTATATCTTGTTTATTACCTAATATATGGATTTGTTCTGTTTCAAATACAACAATAACATCAAATTTTCCTTTAGAAGAATACGGCTCTTCTCCATTCATTTGTTCTATAACTGCATCTGATGTAGAACCATTGTAATCTTTACCTATAATACCTCTTTCAGTTAATACATCTTTTATAGAATTTCTATGAATTCCTTTGTCAAAATAAATTGGATTAGTTAAATTAACTAACGCAG